>Ga0123341_1003814_pt1 | contig 13048 bp, 11 predicted proteins | sample Turbeapinknodule_FD_89959 | JGI IMG/M metagenome (GOLD analysis project Ga0123341, IMG submission 89959) | Root nodule microbial communities of legume samples collected from Mexico - Turtle bean Mexico pink nodule | ecosystem: Host-associated > Plants > Roots > Nodule | place: Mexico: Nepantla... | reverse complement strand
TATTTATATAATTAAATATATTTTTAATATATATATATATATATATATTAAAAATTAGAAAAAATTGTTGAGACAAGTTAAAATTCTCAACCCGTGTGACTATAGCGGTTAACTTTGACCAGTCTAATTTTTGACAAACTAATGAAGGATTTAGCTAAACTAACCCCTTTTGCTAAATCTATCAAATCTTTGCAAATAAAAATAATTTGATCAGACTTTCATAAATAAAAGAAATTAGTATGTGACCTAGACGACTAGGACAAACCCATTACTAGTAGAAAAAACATTACACTTTAGTCTTAAAATAGTTTTCATGTAAATAAGAAAATATACTATACAAAATATAAAGATGCGAAAGTGATGAAAAATAAATATATATTAATATGATATTCATAAAATAATGAAAAAAATATTAAGACATATTTAATACACATACAATTGTAACAAAATAAAATATTTAAAAAATAAACTTATGCAAGCGAACCTTGCCTCCCAACTTTGTTTGCATATATAAATTAATATATAAATAAAATTCTTTTAATTTTAATATATTTTATATATTTGACACTCTTAAAAATTTTGTATATCTGTAAAATATTCCTTAAAGATCGGTTACTCTAAAGTTTATGTGGAGTATAAAAACTCAGAAGTGGACCAAACAAATTTGTATATATTGAACAACTCTGATGAAGTTATCACCAACATGTTGAAACACATTAGTGAAATCAAAGCGGAACACCCCTAAATGAATGAAAAATGGGAATTTAATGAACATAACAAGATCTTCTTAGCTCGGTTTAAGGTAAACATAATGTTTTGGATACACTATTGAGACTTGCATGTGAGCATAACAACGATGCCATTGCATATGGTGGGTATGAGATTAACAAGTTTTGTTTTTATTGCAAGATAGAAGATGACAAAAGTAGAGTTTAGAATAGTGGGGTTACCATTCAAAATTGAGGTTGTGTACTTTGCTAATTCTAAAGACAAAAATCTATGTACAATATTTATGAGTTACTTCGAAGTCATACATGACATAAGGGGAATTGATTATGTGACATTTAGAGTATCAGTTTCAAGTGTAAATGGGTAGATAACAATACAAGTGAGAGGACAGATGACTACGGGTTTACTTTGGAGATCTAAACAAGGTAGATTATACAAACGAACCATTTATTCTAACACATTAAGGAAGACAAATATTTTATGTCCATGATCCATCTAATGATAAATGGTCAGTGGTCTTGAAGGGAAGAAACATGCATGAAACTCACTATGACGACTCTTCAAATATGCATGAGACATCGTCTTTCTCATTAAGAACACTTCCTATCAATGTGGACAACGAAGTAGATGATATGTATGTTATTAGGAGTTATCATGATAAAGGGATATGGAAAAACATAGTCTTCTAAAAGGTGTGCATGCATTATTAATTTTCATACTTTTATTATTATGAAATATTTTGTGAAATGACTTGTGGAAATTGTTACCTTTCAGGATTATGACGGACTCCAAATTTGCAAATAGAAAAAATGGATCAAACATCATTGAATCCGGGAGAGAGTTAACATATATAAACATAATATGATTTCTATTTTACCTTTATAATCACGACATAATCACATGGATGAAATGTTTTACATCTTTAATGATCAATATTCGTTGTCCTAGGATGATATCCAAAAGCTAAGAAACAATGAGTTATTTTTCTTCTCTAATATACATAGTTTAGTTTTATATTGTTGTTGATAAAATTTTAGGTTAGAAAATATGATTTTGTATAGATTTTTTAGTTGACATGTTTAATTATTATTATAAATAATTTTTTGTACTTTAGGTTTTGGTTTGAAGCCAAAACCAATATTATTTTTAAAAAAAATGTCCAAAATTTACATTGGACTAAACATGGTACAATGTGTTAAGAAATTGACTTTAAGCCTAACCCAACATAAAGCTGGCTTATAAGGTGAGGTTTGCACCCACTTATAAAGAATTAAATATCCTAATCTCTAGTCATTGTGGGATCTCCAACACACACCCCTCACGTCGAGGCTACCAACTTGTGCATGAAAATATATGTTATGGGTGGTACGATAACAACCCGATAGCGGGTGACACAATGAGCCCAACAAACTCTCGCTAGGATAGGCTTTAAATGACTCTGATACCATGTTAAGAAGTGTACTTTAAGCCTAACTCAACCTCATAAAAATGGCTTATAAGGTGAGGTTTGCACCCACTTATAAAGAATGAAATATCATAATCTATAGTCGATGTGGGATCTCTAACACAATGCAAATTTTAGACCTTTTTAACTTATTTTTAATACAAATTTATGTTGAATTGTGTTATGGTCCAACATAAATAGAAGTTTTTACGTTAGAGATTTTGTCTAACGAAAATTTATGACACCTGCATCCATGTCGGATTGTTAACAAACGTACAAAAGTATTAAATAAAAGACATAAAAAAACCGTTTTTGTACTAGTGTCAGCCTAGCTAGAATCATGTGACTGCTCTCGTATCCCCAGTCCCACCAATTATCATTCTTGGAGTCGTTATATGATCATAGCCTTAAGTACTAAGACCAAACTTGAATTAATTGATGGAACTGCAAAAGAACCTTCCAAGACAAATTCCTCTTATCATTCTTGGAAGCTTTACAACAATATAGTGGTCTCCTGCATTGTTCATTTCATTTTTGGCTCAATTCGTAAAAAAGCATTTTATGGATGGAAAAAGCAGAAGAAATCTGGAATGACTTAAAATCTAGATATTTTCAAGGTGATTCATTAAGAAGTTATGAATCTGCAAATGGAAACTTCGTGAAGGAAAGGTGATTCCACTATCAGTTCTATTTTTTTTACCAAACTTGGTGTTATATGGGATGAATTGGACAATTTCATAGTCGATCCAATATGTGTTTGTGTCATGAGATGTATTTGTGTTGCTTTGAAAATCATAAATAAAAGAAAAGATGAAGATCATGACATGCAATTTCTCGGAGGTTTAAACGATCAGTAAAGTAATGTTAAATCTCATGTAATTCTCATTGATTTTATTCCACCCATTACTAAGATTTCCTCATATGTATCTCAATAAAAAAGGTATATTCAAGGAAATAACTTTGTTATTGGTTTCGAACCTAAGATCAACGCTGCTACTTACTCTACTAATTTTTGTACTTATTGTGGATGAAATGGGCATATAGAGAATACGTGTTATCGCAAACATGTTTTCCTTCTGAATCATGACAATAATAATTACAAGAAAAATAAGAAGATGAGTATACACTATGGAAAGCTTGGTCATACTGTTGATATTTGTTATAGAAAGTAAGAATTTTCACCTATTCACAAGTTTAATAATGGTAAAAAAACATTGTTAATAGTATTGATGTTAAGAACGAAAATATTGTGTGAGATTGGTCAATCATCTACTTCTAGAAAACAAGAGTTTCACCTTTAACTAGAGCAATATCAAGTCTTGATATCTTTAATTCCAAAATTTGGTTGTAATAACTCTACCAACACATCTCAAATCAACCAGATAGATTCTTTCGCTTTTTTCTAGACACAAAATCCTAATTTGAAAGGTAACATGAACACTTGTATGAATTTTTCAATTGAAAAATTCAACTTCTTAGATTATAGATTTTGGTGCTACTGGTCATGTTTCATCGTTCCTTTCCAATTTCTTTTCACACAAAACCATTAAACCCATTATTGTCAATCTTTCTAATGGACAAAGAGTGTTTGCTACTCATATTGGTATAATAAAGTTTAACGAAAATTTCTTTCTTAAAAATCTCAAAATTGACTTTTGCTTTTAAATTATGATCTTATTTTTTTCGTTGATTCTTGCATAATGTTGAATATCATACACGTGCCAAGAAAGACCCAACATTTTGAAGTTTGAATTACATGATTTGAATAGAAATGCATGGAAATAAAGTCCGGGGGACACTACAACAAATGATTTATTTACATACCAATAATTACATACGAATCCGAATTCATATGTAAAGTGAGCATTACATACGGATTTAATCCAATATGTAAATAGACATTACATACGGATTTTTTCGTATGTAAGCCAAAAGTGATTACATACGAATTTAATTAGTATGTAAGTTTGACACCATGAAGCGGGAATATTACATACGGATTTTATCCATATATAATTTTGGTTTAATTAAGTTTTAATTAGTTTTAAAAATAAATTTTACTATTAAAATTATAAAAAAATTAAAGAAAAGAAAAATATATATTAATATTAATATCAATAATAATATTGTATATTAATGAATAAGTATATTTAGAAAAAATATAACTATGGCCTGACTAAATGATTGTCTCCATCTAAATCCAATTAAATAATCTGATTATAACATCTTTTTTCTAATTAGGCCATGCGCCTAGACCAAAAAAACTAAGGATAAATTTGGGTGAGAAACCCTAAAAGTGAAATTGGGAAAGTGAGAGAAGAGGGGCACTGAACACGGTGCAAGTGGAGGCATGATCGTGCCGCTGCGTCACCGCGCCACCCTCAGAAGAGCCACGCAAGAACCATCGTCACTATGAGAACATCGCGAGAGCAAGCGCCGCTATATATGAGGAACACTGGTGACCTACGCCGCGAGAGTCGCCACCTCGAGAAACACTACGAGAGGTATAGATACTGCACTAATTATAGAACAAACTCATACTTTTTCACCTAAACTAAATCAGTTGCATTGTCTTATAGGTTTATTTTTTTCTATTGGTGAGGAAAGATGTTTCCTTATTTACCCATGCATATTATCACTTCAAAATATTCTACAATGAACATTGATTTCAACTAATTTGGAATTTCAAATTCTTGTTGAAAGTGTCTTGGAAATTATTTGTCTTTCCCTTTTCACTCTTTTATATTCATGCAGGTTGGGACTCGTGGACGAGTTTTAGATCACCTAAAACACACAAAAGTATTTTCTTTTAATAGATTAAAATACTTGGTATGATTTCTATATTTTTTTATATTTAATGAATTATTGATATTACTTTTTGCATCATAAATGTTCACACACTTGATGAATGAATACAAATGAATGCTTCATTCCTAGATTCCATTTTTTTACCTTGATGAATATAGGTGAATATTTTTATGGTTATAAATACTTTTTTCTAAGAAAATTGTAATAATGTCATAATTCAAAAAATAAGAAAAGAAAAAGAGGGCATACCTTTTATTTTTAACAAGAGACTCTTGTCTGCATTTCTATGTCATACATGTGTTTGGACTAATATGATTACTCTATATTTTGAGCAGGTCTTAGATGAGGCAGATAGGTTGTAGAAATGAGAACTTCGAGGAATCACTTAATGAGATTTTACAACTGATTTCTCGTGAGTCGAGAATGTTTCTGTTTTTTGCTACAACGATTAAGAAGGTATTTTTCTTTATATTATATAAGACATGGATCTTACTTATTTTTCTTGTTATTTTAAGACAAATATATTATAGTCCATTGCATACTTATGTTTACATGCATGTTCTTTAATAAGTATGTTATCATGCAGATGAAATTGAAATGTTGGTTTCTATTGGTTTCTTATATGCTACAAAGACTTGGTTGCACCTTTCTATTGAGATATAAATATCTCAAAATCAACCATAGGGTGTTCAAATTTGGTTAAACATTGATATTTGATGGATTTTTTTATGCAATCATAGGATGTTGCTTAGGATTTTGGAGTTGTTTATACTCCGTATTTTTTCCTTTTCAAAAAGGTAATTAAAATTACAACTATCATTATTCATTGTGTTGCACATTGATCAACATGATTTTGATTAGGGGTTAAATTAAACCATCAAGTGTGATTGTATATGTCATGTTTCTATTATTAATTAATAACAGGTTGGACGAAGGCCATTTGAGTTGGTTTATCATAGCTAGGGGTGGTCATGGATTGGATTTTAAAATCCAATCTAGATCTAATCCAAATCCAAATAAATGGATTGGATTTAAAATTCATATCCATTTAAACTCTATCAAATTTAAATGGATATTTTTTAAATCCATTTAAAGTGGATTAAATCTAGATTCAATCCATTTTGTTAATTAGATTAAATCTACTTTGTCAATTACATTAAATTCATTTTGATATGGACACAGACTAACTTGGCTTGAACCGGGCCTAAGCTGACTCAACCTGAACGCGAACCAACTCGGTTCGACATCGGCCTGGGCCCGGACAACTCGACATCAACCTGAGCCCGGACGACTCAACATCGGCTCGGGCCCAGACGACTCAAGCCCGTTCGACTCAACATCGACCTAGGCCCGCTCGGCTTGACATCGGTCCAAGCACGCTCAGCTCGACATTAGCCACGGCCCAATCGACTCGACATTAGTCAGGGCCCAATCGACTCGACATCAACCCAAGCCCGCTTCACTCGACATCGGCTCGAGCCCGGACGACTCGACATCGGCCCAAACCCAGACGACTCGACATGGGACATCGGCTCGGGCACGCTCGGCTTGACATCGGCCCGAGCCTGCTTGGCTCGACATCGGCCCGGGCTCGTTCAGCTCGACATCTGCCCGAGCCCAAGGGACTCGACATTGGCTCGAGCCGGCTCGGTTCGACATCAGCCCGGGCCCAATCGACTCGACATCAACCCGGGCTCGGAGGATTCAACATGGACCCAGGCCTAGACGACTCAACATCGGCCCGGGCCCAGACGACTCAACATCGATCTAGACGACTCGACAATGGCCCGGGCTTAGATGATTTGACATCGGCCCGAGCCCATTCGACTCGACATCAGCCCGAGCCCATTCGACTTGACATCGGCCCGAGCCCGTTCGACTCGACATCGGCCCGAGCCCGTTCGACTCGACATCGGCCCGAGCCCGTTCGACTCGACATCGGCCCGAGCCCGCTCGACTCGACATCGGCTCGGACTCGCTCGGCTCGACACTAGCCAAGGCCCAATCGACTCGACATCAACCCGGGCTCGCTCCACTCAACATCGCTCGAGCTCGGACGACTCGACATCGGCCCGAACCCGAACGACTCGACATCAGTCCGGGCCTAGACGACTCAAAATCGATCCGACTCAGACGACTCGACATTAGTCTGGGCCCGGACGATTCGACATTCGCTCGGGCCCGCTCAACTTGACATCGGCCCGGGCCTTCTCAGCTCGACATTGGCCAGGGCCCAATCGACTCGACATAGACCCAGGCCCGCTCCACTCAACATCGGCCTGGGCCTATTCGGCTTGACATCGGTCAGGGCCTGGAAGACTCGACATTGGCCCGGGCCAAATCTACTTAACATCGACCCGGAAGACTCGACATCGGTTCGGGCCCGGTCGGCTCGACATCAGCCAGGGCCCAATCAACTTGACATCGACCCGGGCGCGTTCGGCTTGACATCGGCCCGAGCTCGGGAGACTCGATATTGGCTCAAGCCCAGTCAGCTCGATATCCGTCCAGGCCTAATTGACTCGACATCGGCCCGGGCCCGGGAGCCTCGACATCTTCTCGAGCCCGGGAGACTCGACATTGACTCGGGCCCGTTCGGCTCGACATCAGCTCGGGCTTGCTCAGCTCGACATTGGCCTGGGCCCGTTTGGCTCGACATCGACCCGGGCCCTAGAGACTCGACATTGGCTCTGGCCCGCTCGGCTCGACATTGGCCCAGGCCCAATCGACTCGACATCGACCCGGGCCCAGGATACTCTACATTGGCCTGGGCCCGTTTGGCTTGACATCGGCCCGAGCTTGCTCAGCTCAACATTGGCCTTGCTCGTTCGGCTCGACATCAGCTCGGGCCCAGCGATTCGACATTACCCGAGCTTGCTTGACTCGATATCGGCCCGGGCCAGCTCGACTTGACATCGGCCCGGGCTTGCTCATCTCGACATTGGCTTGGCCCGTTCGGTTCGACATCGATGCGGGCCCGGTGGCTCAACATCAGCCTGGGCTTGCTTGACTTGATATCGACCTGGGCCAGCTCGACTCAACATTGACTCGGGAATGCTCGGCTCAACAACGGTCTAGGCGCACACGACTCGATATGGGCCCAGGACTACTCCGTTAGACATCGGCCCGGGCCCGCTCGGCTCGACATCGGCTGGATTGTCTTGGCTTAACTTAGATCGGGTCAAGTCAAATTCATCCCAAAATGCAATTTGGATAATCCAAAAATGTATCCAATCTATATCTAATCCATATCCAATTAAATGGATTGGATTTAAAATCCAAAAATATGGATTTGGATTTCAAAAAAATCCATTTAAATGGATTAAAAATAATATGGATATGGATAATTATGGATTGGATTTTGTAATTTGAATTTTTTTTCCACCCTTAATCATAGCCAATTTGATGACTCACAACCAAGTATTAAAGTTCTATTACCAGTGCACCCTATTCTCATTTGCTTTGCTCTACAGTTTTAAAACTTCTCTTCCAAAGTTTCCATTTCCACTCAATCATTTCATCTACACTAAGATAAGTACTTTATGTTTAAATTTACCATCTCCGTAGCCATTCTCGTTGTCATTTCCATTCAAGCGTGTTGACATTTCCATTCATTTTAAGGTTTCATTCCTAAATTGCTATAAACTCAAAGATTCAATCTTTTTTATATTTGAATGTTTTGATGTTGAATAGGATTGATTGTTGTTTTGAGTTTATTCAAAGTTAAGTATTGTCTTCCATGGATTAAATACCAAAAATTACTCATTCAATGCATTCTACGTCATGCACACCAAGTGTTTTTTTAAAACGCCAATAAAATAAAACACTTTGGTTTTGATAAATGCTTATTCTTACATGTGCAGAAAAATGGGTCGTACTAAATTTACAGCTGGTATTAATCCAACACGCTTTAACAAAGGAAAAAGAGCTAGAGTTGATTCACCCATCCCACCAAGAAAAATAGAGTCAAGCAAAGACAAGAAGCAAAGATATGATGATTTGAAAACTTGGTCTTTCATTTCAGAAAGGAAAGTGACACTTTTACTTGAAGAATTTGACTCCTTTTTTAATGGGCTGATGCAAATAAATTGGAGAAAGTTGGTATATCATTATCCCAAGTATGATCCAACTATAGTTCTTGAATTTTACACAAATGCGTGGGCTGAAGGTCCGAATGATTTAAAGGCCAAAGTCAAAGGTAGATGGATTCACTATGACAAAAATGCAATCAACCAATTCTTAGGAAATCTACTACCAAATAACGTGGAATGTACTTATCAAAGAATCAAAACTTCACGAGACGGATTCAGAGAAAGGGCTATTGTTCAAAAATTGTGCATTCCAAACAGATAATTTTAGATAGGACCCACTAGAAACTCGCTAAGGATCAAAAGAAAATATATGAAGACTCTAGCTCAGGTTTGGATGACTTTTCTGATGGCTAAAAAGTAATGAAAAGGGATTTGCTCTCGAAGAACAAATTTAAAATTTTCAGTGGAGAGATTGCATAACCGACACGCAAAAGCAAGCAATATGAAGCATGGGAACGCTGTAACGTCATTGTGATTTCGTGGATAAATCGGAGTCTTAACACACAAATTGCTTAAAGCGTCATTTATATCAACAACGCAAGGGATTTATGGGAGGATCGGAAGGAGAGATTTTCCAAAAGCAACCATTTCCGTACTTCTAACCTTCTTCAAGAAATAAATTCGACCAAGTAGGGAGAAAGAAGCATTTATGAATATTACACAGATTCCAAAATATTGTGGGAAGAACTGGATTCACTGCGACCCATTCCTACCTGCGTCTGTAGTATCAAATGCGCCTGCAGATTGTCAAAGAACATCCTTGAATATAGAGAATCAGAGAGAGTTATATCTTTTTTTAAATGCCTCGGGGATACTTATAACAGTATAAAGACCTAGATTCTTCTCATGGAGTGGTTGCCATGTATAAACAAAGTTTTTTCCCTTGCCCTAGAACAAGAGAGACAAGAAAGAACTTCCAATGATGCTACTATCATAGAATCAAAGATACGGACTAACAACCCAAGCCAATCTAGTAAAAAATACAACTATAGGAACGATGATGGACGGAAAGGAAATGGAAGAGGAAAGAATTTTGGAAAGCAATGCTCATTCTGTAATAAAATGAACCACATTGCAGATGAATGCTACTCAAAGAATGGTTATCCACCATGAAATCTTGAAGAACAAATGGTTGAAAGAAATTCACCACAAGATAAGTTTCTAAATCACCAAATTTTGAATGCTTTATCCACTTAACAGATGCATAAAATAGTTGATATTATTCAAATGAATAATGATAAAGGAAAAATCAGTAATGTTGCCACTGATCAACCTCTTGAGAAAGGTAAAACTCATCCAAAACCTTGAATTCTTAGATCATGTAACCTATAATATGTCTTTTTTCTTGACTTACTATGAAATTGAGCTTGTGAAAGTGAGGCTTCCTAACAATACGCAAGTTACTGCAAAATGTGTTGGGACCATACTCTTATCTGAAGATTTCATAATATACAATGTTTTATTTATTCCTTATGTTGCCTTGAATATATTATCTGTTCAGAAACTCAGCACTTCACTTAACTATAAATTTGTTTTCTTTCGTGATGAATTCCAGATTCAAAAAGTAGTTACATTCAAGATGATTGGACGAGCTAGACTTGGTGCGGGACTTTATAATCTTGATCTTTCATCCGAGAAAAACATTGCTCTCTTCACTCAAATTGATGATCCTTTTCAGCATGTCAAAAACCTTGACACATGACATTGCAGACTAGGACATCCATCTAGTAAGGTGTTAGAATGCATGAGTAAGACCTATCCTGACATATACTTTGATAAAAAAGAATATATGTACTCCTTTCCATCTTGCTAAACAGCATACATTATCTTTTCCTTTAAGCAAAAGTACATGTGATAATTCTTTTGATCTTGTTCATATTGATATTTGGGGTCCCTTTAGTATTCCTTCTATTCATGGTCACAGATATTTTCTCACCATAATGGATGATCACACTAGATTTACTTGGATATATTTGATGAAAAATAAAAATGAAACACATAACCTTTTATGCAACTTTGTTATCATGGTTAAAAATTAGTTTGATAAAGGAACTAAAGTTATTAGAATTGACAATGGTCAAGAATTTTGCTAGAAAGATTTCTATGATAAGCACGTTATCATTCACCAAATCACTTGTGTTGAGACACCACAACAAAATTTTGTGGTGGAACATAAGCATCAACACATCTTAAATGTAACTCGGTGTCTCATGTTTCAATCTAAGCTTCCTAAGGTTTTCTGGTCCTACGCCATAATGCATGTTGTTCATCTCATAAATATAGTGCCTTCAACTGTTATTTCAAATAAATGTCCATATGAAAAACTATACGCTACTGCTCCTAATATAAGTAATCATTGTATCTTTGGATGTTTTTGTTTTTCCTCTACTCTTGAAAACAATAGGAATAAACTAGATCCTAGAGCCAGTATTTTTCTGGGTTTTAAGGTAGGAACAAAAGGCTATATAGTCATTGATGCCCAAACCAGAGAAGTATTCGTCTCCAGAAATGTTCTATTCTATGAACAAAGCTTTTATCAAGTCACTAATAAAAGTAAATAAAATGAGCTAAGCTATGATCAAAATTTTGTGGAGCATATGTATGACAGTCTGCATGACAACTATCACAAAGGCAAGATGAATAGAGTAGGAAACACTAAGACAAGAGATACCGAAGATCTCAGAAGATCAACAAGAATTCGAAGAAGCCTTGCATACCTCCAGGATTATCATCATCAAATTGTTAACCTCTTCACAGAAGGTAATAAATATTGGCACAACAAGGTATTCACTAAATTCGGTGTTATCATATAAAAGATTATCTGAAGAACATTTTAACTACTCTGTTCTCGTCTTTTACAAATTGAACCATGCACCTATGAGGAAGCCATTCACTTTAATAAATGGAAAGCAACCATGAACAGTGAGATTAAAACTCTTGAGATAAACAACACTTGGAAATTAGTGGATCTTTCAGAAGGTAAGACTCTCATACCATGTAAGTGGGTTTACAAAATTAAAAGAAAAGCATATAGAAATATTGAGAGGTACCAAGCTCGGTTAGCAGCAAAAGGCTACACCCGACGAGAAGAGATTGACTTCTTCGAAACATATTTTCCAATAGCAAAATTGACAACTAGTCGCATGATTCTTGCTCTTGCTACCATCAAAGATTGGCATCTTGAACGACTAGATGTGGATAACGCATTCCTACATGATAATCTCACTAATGCAGTGTTTGTTTCCGGGTGCCAGCAATGAGGAGGGAGGGGCGAGCGGGTATGATTTATGTTTGGATCGGTTTATTTGAAGGTGCAGGCGAAGATGGGTGAGCGGAGGGGGCAGTTTTTCTCATCCTCACAAAAGTGAGGAGATTTGAGACGATTACAGCTGGCAAATACTATTGACATAGGATTTTACTTTTCTATCCTTTGTTGCACATGTGAATGAATTTAGTGTGGTGCAGTTCTGAGCCAATGAGTTTTCTTTTCACTAGACTCTTCAGTGCTACTTGCAGAAGAATCTTGACCAAAACAAAACAGTAGACCCGTGAATCTGAAACTTAAAGGTGTGTTTGCTATAAATGAGATGATGGATGAGGTTTGATTGTTGTGCTGTGCCCATAACAAGAACAAGAAAACGGAAGAGAATTGGTTTGAGGAAGGTAAAACTCACTTTTGGTGCACTGGTTTCTCTCCATCCTTTTCCAAAATCAATTTTCGTATCACTGTAAAAGCTGTAGAATCGATTTTCTTATCTCTTACATGCTAGAGAATTGATTTTCCAATGTTTGTGTATGCTATAGAATCGATTTTACATATTGTTGGATGGTGCAAAATCGATTTTAAATTTTTCCAAAAGATGCACAATTGATTCTCTATATAGAAGTGATTTGGGAGAATCGATTTTGTGGTTTTTGAAGGTAGAAGGAGAATCGATTCTCCCTTGTGTGAGAAAAATGTTGGATTCTTTTATGT
>Ga0123341_1003811_pt1 | contig 13053 bp, 10 predicted proteins | sample Turbeapinknodule_FD_89959 | JGI IMG/M metagenome (GOLD analysis project Ga0123341, IMG submission 89959) | Root nodule microbial communities of legume samples collected from Mexico - Turtle bean Mexico pink nodule | ecosystem: Host-associated > Plants > Roots > Nodule | place: Mexico: Nepantla... | reverse complement strand
ATATATATTTATCCCTGGGTAGACTAGTGGATATTGTTTAAGATTCTTTTTCACTTGAAACTTATTTTTTAATTATGAGAACCATAGATGCTATCTGTTTCATACAGTTTAGTGGGTTTGAGTGTTAATAATAGTTATTGGAGTGAAAGGTTTCTCTCTTATGAAAGCCTGGATACTTGAAACATGCATAATATAAAACTGGAATGGAGAGGAAAGGTTCTTAAAAATTCAAGATATGCTACAGCCTATTAATGCTATCATGAATTTAAAAAAACTTTACATGATAGTTACCAATCTCAAATAGTCGCATGTGGCAGTCATCTTTGAAGAGGCTATAGTGGGAAACAGGGAGACTGCTAATTTAAATATTTAGTATAAATTAAATAATTCAGGATAAATAGTCTGTTCATGACAATAAATATTGACATATTTTATTTTTAGTGCAATAAGAAAAAAAAAGAACAATCTTAATACAAAAACTTTAATTTTGTTAGTTTTATTTAAACTCCATTAATGATAGAGATAATTGAATCTTTCATTAAAGGAAAATTTAATGTTAATATGTAACTAGCCTTGAAGGAAGTCTTCTCTACCCTTTGTTTTTTGCTTTGTAAATTTAAAATCTTTAGGGGCTCCCTTCAAGGTTAATTGTATAGTAAACACACGTGGTAATTACTAAAGTAAACACGTGCTGGATAAACCATTAACGTACTTAAAAAAAGACTACGAAATTAAAGTTTTTGCAGTAATAGTTTTATTTTCTGATTGTACTAAAAAAATATATCAATATTTGTTAAACTAACAAAATTAAAGGTTTTGTAGTAATATTGTGTTTTTTGTCTGATTGTACTAAAAACAAAATATATCAATATTTGTTACTCTGAAGTGACTATTTACCCAATAATTTTAGTACACTTATAATACTAAAAAATAAAGCAATTTATGATAAATAATAAGTCAAATTATACATTACGAAAAACATGGGGTCCTTGAAAATTGAAAGCTGGTGGTGAAATTTATAGAAAAAAACCACTAAAAATTAGTAAAATGTGAATTGGGAAGTCCAATGGAAGAATTGAGTGTTGAGTGTATCCAAGTAAGGTTTGTTGAGTTGAGCCTATCGAACTACCTATAATATCATTCTCACGCTCAAGATCTATAATCCTCAATGTGAGAGGGTGTGTTAGAGACTCACATTAATTAGCGATGTTGAGTCTAAGTGATGTTAGTTGAACCTATCAGATTATCTATAATATCTATTCTCATGCTCAAGATCTCTAATCCTTAGTGAGAGAGAGTGTGTTAGAGATCTCACATTAATTAGAAATATGACCAATTTATAATATATAAGTGGACGAAAATCTTATTTTACAACTCATTTTTATGAGATTGAGTTAGACTTAAAAGTCCACTTTCTAAGACATGATCCATGGCAGTTGACATGAGACTTTCTAAGTTATTGGAGTCATATCTCAAACGCTTCAGTCAATAAATTTTAAAAAATATAAAAGATTTGAAGGATGCTCCTTGTAAACATATATTGGATTATCATGTGCATTGGTATCGGAAATGGGTACGACATTGATACTTTATCATTTTTGTTTATGAGATTAGTAACTTTTTCTCTTTACTGCCTTTGATTAGAAGGGTGGAATTTAGTCTTTGTTATTTGATTCGGGTATTATGCCTGATTTGGGGGTATGATTAAGGGGTTTGAATCTATTGCTTAGCAGTCTTGCACAGTAATTGAGTGCAAATATTTAGGTAATTTTGTTGTTATCTATTTAGTGGCTGGTAACACAGCATTTGTCACCTTCTGAGTATTGTGATTCAACTTTTTTCTAGCAGAAACATAAAAAGGTACCTGCAATGTGTTATGGCCCAGAAGAAAATTCTCGTGTCGCTAACTATAGGATGGTATTGGAAAGATTTCCACTTTCGTTGGATCGGAAAAAATGGTCTACGGTAGACAGGGGAAATCTTTTTAAGGGAATTAAGCAACAATTCCAAGAAATGGTGCTTCAACTTTCACTTTCACTTGATAGAACAAGGTACTATAAATTCTGTTTTGTCGTGGTATATTACTAAATTACTAACTCCTGCTTGACCAATGTGACCCTTCCCCTGTTGTGTTTTGAATCTTCCCCTTGATGTACCTCCTTTACAGTTCCGAGGGCTTGCTTGGAGATGCTGATGACATGGATAATATATTTGCATCTGTTAAAGATCTTGAAGTCACACCAGAGAGGATTAGACAATTTTTGCCTAAAGTTAATTGGGATCTGATGGCTTCTATATATGTTGGTGGCCATACTGGTGCTGAATGTGAATCAAGGTATAAGTTTTTTTAATTTGTGAGTTTTTTTCCTTTTGTGTTTTTGTGCATGAAAAAAATTAATCTTGGCTATGATAAAGTATTTTATGTTTCTGATATTGGTGAACTCATGCTGAATTTTAATCAATGTATGTATATACTGATTGGTGAAGTTTTCTTTTGTGTGTTTGTATGCTTGAAAAGATGGTTCTTGGTTATGATAAAATGTTTTGTGTTGGTTATTGTGCCATGCTCATTTTTCATATTTGTTCTAAGAGAGTTACATTGATACTGTTTTATTGATACACTGTGGATTGACTTTTTGAAATTATTTTAATACACATAATGAGATAAGAGGTGCTAACATTGAGCTTGAATGGAGTAGGTGAAAAATAGATTGGGTTTTAGCATAGACATGTTTTGGTGGGTTTGGGGGGGTCTTCACTTCAGGTGAGTTTCAAATTGACAAATCACAATCTCTTTAAATAGGGTCAGCGTAGGATGAAACAATGTAGTTTCCTTTCCCTATATTATTTGTTTCTTCAGTTTGGGTATTAAAATGCTCTATCAATCTTCATTGAGGGGAAGATCAACTTGTCTCTTAATTGCACAGTATATTTATTTAACTGCTTCGTTATAACCCGTTCTGTATTCGTAGTCCTGTCCATACAGTTCTTTGACTATTGTTTCATGTTAATTGCCTTTCTATGAAGAATATTTTTCCCCTACATTGCAGACATCTATGACGATCACCATCACAGACAGTTTACCATTTTGGATTTCAGTAAGAGTTCAAGATCAATACATCATGCAGGTGGGGTTGTACATGACATGATTTTTAACATAGTGGTGCTTAATATGTCTGGTGGTTGTCATCATCACAGATGTCTGTTATGTAGACCATAGAATAATGTCTATCTGTATGAATGGTTGAATTCCATACCTTTGCAAACACAGGTGGTTGAATTATGAAGATCCTTTGATCAACCAAGGTGCATGGACTAAGGAAGAGGACAGGTCCCTTTTACTTATTGTCCAAGATATGGGCATCAGGAACTGGTTCAATATTGCTTCATCATTGGGCACAAGCAGGACTCCATTTCAATGTTTGTCACGATTCCAAAGGAGTTTAAATCCTTCAATGCTAAATAGTGAATGGACTGAGGAAGAAGATGCTCAACTATGTTCTGCTGTGACATATTTTGGTGATGGCAATTGGCAGTGCGTGGCTTCTGTTTTAGAACGGCGAACAGGAACCCAGTGCTCAAATAGGTTGGTTAGCTATTTAAATTTTGTTCTATATTTGTAATTTAATTTTGCATATGTTTGCTAGGCCATTATCTGAAATCAAATAATATTTGACGGTAGCCTTTCACCCTACTTAAGATAACAAGGTAGATTTATGTGTAGTTCACAGTTTGATGATACTGATGCTTTGGAATCATCTTCTTTTAAGCTGTTATTATGTGGCCTTCAAGATTTCTGGTGATTGTCAAGTTGAATAATTTGATATCAGCTCAGTATTGTTTGAACCATTATTGCTTATTTGTTTATACAGTATTGTTGAAAAGTTGAAGGTTGAGAAAGAAAGTATCTATTCTTCTATAGGGTAAGGTAAAGATCGGCCATTTGTTTAGTGACACAACAATAATATCCGACCCTGTAGTTTTAGTCAGTACTTGGTTATTTACAACCTGGTTTCAACTGGCAGAGAATATCTGGTTACTTCTTTAGGATGGTGGTATTTTATGTATTTCTGGAGGTTGAATTATATAGAAAGGCAAATGAGCGTGTCCTCCTCCTATATTTATCCTTTTGAAGAAAAGCATTACTTCCATACCTTGTTTCTCATAAACCTGTCGAAATTTGGAAAGTGATTTGCTTTGATATCTACATGACAGAAAAAAGAAAAATATATCCATTCAGAATGGTTCAAGACTCTATTTCCTTTGTTTCTCTTATGTGGTTGCTTTATGTTAAAAACAAAAAAGAAACATATTATTGAAAATGAAATGACACCATTACGAGAAAATATGGTCACTGATATTAAAGTTAAATATCTGCAATTATGTCTGGTTCAATAAATTAACTGAGTTAAGTTTATTGGAGAACTGGAGAAATTTATTTGTGACTGCATTTTGTCTGGATGCAGATGGAAGAAATCCCTTTGTCCTGAGAAGAAAGGGAGCTTTACACCAGAGGAAGATATACGCTTAACAGTAGCTGCCATGCTTTTTGGGCGGAAATGGAATCAAATAGCTAAATATGTTCCTGGCCGGATCCAATCTCAGTGTAGGGACAGGTACGTTTTGTTTAAAAATCTTGGCGACATGATTTCCTTACGGTCTTAGGTTCTTCTTAAAGTTCTTGAACATTCTTATGCCAGATACCTCAATAGTCTGGATCCTTCTTTGAAATGGGGTGGATGGACTGAGAAAGAGGATTTAAGATTAGAAGCTGCAATTGGCAAGCATGGATATTGTTGGTCTAAGATTGCTGAAGAAGTGCCTCCCCGTACGGATTCTCAATGCCGAAAGTATGAGTTCAAATTAACTTCAATATGAAAATCTAAAATTCTTCAATTTCTATAATCTTACATGTATTCTTCTCATTGAACAGGAGATGGAAAGTGTTATACCCTGAACAAGTTCCTTTGCTTCAAGAAGCAAGAAAGAAGCAAAGGGCTATTATTGGTAGTAACTTTGTTGATCGAAAATCTGAACGTCCAACCATTACACTTAATGACTTTCTACCTTTACTTGCATTAGCTCCTAAATCTGATGTTGGTGCCTCAGACATCTGCAAGAAGCGCAAGTCAAGGTACTCCCATTTAATCTCCCTTTCATTTTTCCCTTATTTCTCAACATCTTACACGTGTGATGCCAGCATTGTTAGGATTATTGTTTGATAGGATTCGACCCTATTACAGAGGTTTATCCGAGAAGAAATAAGGTTAATGGGAATAAGCTAATTGATGTGGTTACAAGTAGTTACGAGTTAATTATCATGTCAGCAGAGTTAGTTAATAATAAGAGGTGTGTATATAAATAGATACATTTTGGGTTTAGAGAAAAGGAGGTAAAAAATATATGTTGGGAGGATATTGGTCCTTCGAAGGACCAGAGTTATTGTTTCTGTAAGGAAATATACTTTGTTTGTCTTTCTTATCTCGGTAAACCTCATCTTTCTTAAGTTTCTGATCCAGTTTTTGTATAATTGTTTCAGTATAACATGCTGGGCATATAATGTTGGAAATTGAATATTAGTTCGGGTATAATATTGTTTTCTAATTCTCGTTCATTCATGCAGCAATGTTCCCAAGAAAACGAGCTCTAAGAAAGGTGCAAAGAGAACAAAACGTACCAAAGAAGTACGAGATACAGAGGTATATCATGATGATGAGCTCTACCCAGTCTCTACATGCAGCAATCTTCCCAAAAAGAAGATGAGGTTCAAAAGACGTATAAAAAGTAGTCGAAATCCTCCCCAAGAATTAGTGGATATCTCTTGTAGTGACAAGGTCACTTACATTGAGGGTTCAGAAAACCAATCTACCTGTATTCCGAATTCTGAAAATCAAGATTCAGACAACATACCCCTTGCATGTTTTTTACGCAAGAAATCAAATGAGATATTATCTAGATTTAACAAAAAATTGAGTCAAACTTCCTTCTCTAGGATTACTGATGTTCCTGAGCAGGTTGAAAGTCAAAACCCGTCTGATGATCAAGGCGGCTTGCCTCATTCATGTGAAACTGTTGGAACTAAAAAATTGCTTGTGCAGCCGAATGTTACTTCTGATAGACGAGTGAGAAGTGATGATGATGACGATGACCATATGACCCTTGCATGCTTTCTAAAAAACAAGCCAAAGAAAGAGGTCAACCTGCTAAAGGACATGGTGCGTGCTCTTCCAAATTAAAAACAGGATCTGTATTATTAAATGATGAACGTTGTGCAAGCATATATCTGACCGTCAATGTCAAAGCATGTTGAAGACATGGAGACTGTTTTATATGGTTGTGTTGCAAAACCAATCGATATCATTGTGGAATAAAAGGTTGATGAGCTTTTTACTTCCCTCACGCAAAACAGGCCAAGGAGGGAGCCAAAACATCCCAGTAGATATTTGTAGGCAGGTAAACTTCATTTGTTTCCAATTGACTAAAAGTTGAGCCAAACGAAATTGGGTAGTGGCTAATCTATATACAAAAGTTTGATTAATTGAAAGCCCACTTTCATTATCTTGAATTTGGGTCTGTGTATACAGATTTTCTTCCTGGCATATTTTGTAAATTGTCTGAGTTTAAGAGTCTTTTTCCATTTTATATTTTATATTTTATTTTTCTCTAGTTTAAACTGTAAAATGGTCCGATTTTGGATTGATTTGCTGGTAGAAACCATTGAATTAGATTATTGATTTGCTGTCCATTTTGTTTAAAGACGTTTAGATGTGTTGTTAGTAGGATAATAAGTTGTACTACTAGAAGCTGGTAGAAGATTTTATCTCTTTATAATCATTACTTTAGGGTTAGAGTTATCTGTATATAGAGGCTAATGTACTCTTTCAAATCAATCAATTGAATAAAAATCTTCTTTCTTTCAGATTAATCCTTTTAAATTGGTTTCAAAGCTTCCGATCTTGGGAGTCTTGCTTTCACATTTCTTCTTTATCGTCTTAGTTACGACTCTTTTTAGGGTTGTTTGAAATCTAACCATTTCATTTGATTATTGAGGTTGCCTCACCCAACTTGCGGTTGTATCTTTTTTTGTAGTTGTCGTCATTGGAATTGTTGCCCTTTCTACCTACCACCTTTCGTCGAAGCCACACCTCTGATACAAGTTGTCGTTGGAGCTTTTTGTTTTGCTATTCTGTTTTATTTAGGAGGCTAAAGAATCCCTATTATTCATTTTAGCATGGCAACTCCACTAAAGCAATGTTGACCTTCCCCACGTGCTTTCTTATTGTATTCTCTCATGTGTTTCTATCTCTTTTATTTCTGTTTTTTTTAGCATAGATTTGTATTTTTTTAGTAGATATAAGTTGTAGGAAATTTTGTATAAAAACTATATTTTCCTGCTATAATTTTTTGTATAGACGGTCTTCTAATATAATCAATTAGGAATTTTGTTGACATCTTTTTGAGTTGGTTCTTGTTGCAGTGGATTCCTCACTTTTAAGAGTTTCTAGGCAATTGGATTCTTCACTTTTTGTACTTTTTTAACTCCTGATCAAGGTTGTCAAACTCGCGAGTTTACGAAGACTCGAGGAAGCTTCGTGGACTTGACTTGTAGGATTGACTCGTAGACTCGTAAGAGTCTACTTTCAACCTGCGATCACCGTAACATGCAACCACTTGTAACCTGCGAACACTGCAACCATTGCACGAACCACTTGCAACCCACGAATGCTCTGCGCTGCACTCCACAGAAGAAGACACAGTTTTCTCCACAAAAGAAGATGCAGTCCACAGAAGACGCAAATGCAAACGAAAATGAAATGTGAAACCCTAATTTTCCCATCAAGAACGACACCGTTTGGAATTAAGAAAAAACCTAGTTGGACTTGCCAACTCGGACCAGAGTCGCGAGTCCACTCCGATTTCATCGAGTCTGCGTCAAGTCTACCGAGTTTACCTAAAAAACGAGTCTACTACCGAGTTAACTCGGTAAGGCCAAGTAAACATGTAAACTCGGATAAGTCAACGAGTTACCTCTCGAGTTTGACAACCTTACTCCTGATACTTCTCCTGACACATCTTGTATGGATGTATTTGAAATTGCTCATAATAAGGCATCCTTGTTCTCGATTTAAGGTTAACTTCAAAAATTAGTTGTTTAAATAATTTCATACAATACTAGAGAAAACAAAAGCAACCTAACATGATTCAAGAATAACTCCAATTATCTGAAATAGGGTAACATTGCATTCTTTGACACCCTTGATGCTACAACCCAATTAGACAAGCAGGTGATCAAGGACACAACATATACTTGACAATTGGGTCAGTCATCTTAGTATCCAAGGCAAGGCCTTACCAAACCTTATAAGGACCTCAGCTGAAGAAGAACGGGACAAGGGTCAGAGTATTAGATGTTCTTTCTTATGGTCTTTTTACAAGACAAGCTTATGTAAATAGATTGTGTTCCTTTTTGGGTTCAAATAGAAGAATAAGCTAGAGTAGGATGTGCTTAGGAATTTGGGCATGTGTCAAGCCCATTTTCTCTTTATGTGCACCTAGATTTAGGGTTTTGTTAACCTACCTTCTAGATGGAAGGCTAAAGGGGGCAGCATTGACCTAAAGTCAACCCTAGTTGCCCCTCCCTTCTCCCTTTTTCTCTGTGAGTCTTTAGTACTTTCATTCCCGGGTCATATCTTGAGTGTAGTGCACTTCAAGTGGCGACTTTTCACCACCCATCTTGAAGTCTTCCACCACTCCAAGTGGCGTGACCACCATTCTTTTCCATAAGTTTTCTTCATTTCTTTATCCTTTTATTTTTTATTCCTTATGCCTCATTTCATTTCATATTGCTTGTTTTCTCTTCTTTTCCATTTGGTCTTTATTGCTCTTATTGTCTTGAACCAAGTATCCTATTTCTCATTTTTTGACCATTAAACGCCTTTTATGCAACATTGTCAATGATACAATTAGAGTTCCTAAATAACTTAAAGAAATAAGATTGATTACAAGACCACTGGAATTCTTATAAAACGAAACCAAAGAATTAGGAATGGTGAAGGCAGTTCTAATGTGAATAGAATCTTTCAATATTTGCAGATAAGTCCAAGGGGTTATAGTTCAAGAGAAATGAAAATAAAAAGTGGAAGTATAACTGATGATGATTATGTAGGGTTTGTCACAAATAGGAAATCCACCTTAGGATATTTTTTGGGGTGGAAATTTGGTGACTTGTAAAATAAAGAAACAAAATGTTGTTGAAACGTCTAGTGCAGAAACTGAATTCTGAGCTATGGCACTTGGGGTGTGTAAATTATTATGGATGAGAAATGTTTTAAATGATCTTAAAGTGGCATGTGAATATGATTATTTATTGTGATAATAACTCAATTATTAGCATTGTTCATGATCTAATTCAGCATGAGAAGACCAACCCTTACAGATAGATTTAGACTTTATAAAAGAGAAATTAGATAGTGACCTTATCACTACTTCTTGTGTCTCGTCTAAGCTTTAGTTAACAGATTTGTTCATAAAGGTTTTTGCTTCTTACACTATATATTTAGGGACCTCAACGCACACAGCAAAATAGTAATGAATCTATTTCAGTCAATTTCAAATCTGAATAGTGCAGCAGCAAATATTGGTTGAACATTGCCATCGAAGAACGTGTGATTATTTGGGATATGGAAAACAAGAAGAATGTTCAAGAATTGCCCTCTTCATTCATTCATTCTTCACGTTTCGATCTTTCTATTCATTTCTTTTCTTTGAAATTTGTTTTGGAGAATTCTTTCTGCTGCGGTTTGAATTGGAGTAGGGATGGAAAAACATTGTTTTCTGGTTGCACACATGGTGGAATCATAGTATGGGAACTTATCACTTTAGATTTTTCATAATACTCTTCTTCTCCATTTTGGATTGATTTGAATTGTATAAAGAATTGAGCTTTTTTCTAATCCAATTTAACCCACTGCTCATATTCTCAAAATCAATGTTATCCTTATATAATGTGAGACTAGTTTTGAGTTTTTAAGTTTTGAGGATTTATTGTTTCTTTCTCCTTCTCACATGAGAAGAATCCTTCTTTCTATTAACAATGCCTTTTTTTTAAATGAAAAAACGATTTTTCTGTAAATATTCAACCAATATCCCACAGTTTCACTATCCCATCTGTGGCGCCACTCGTGGACCTGTCCGGAGGAAGCGCACCGTGTTCATTTTCACTTAATCAATGTGGTTGGAGATTATAAAACGCTTCACCAACGTGCCTCCATTATTTATGTCCAAGTCTCAAACCTTGACGCTACACTCCCACGCCGCCGTCACCAGTCTCGAAGATGACAAAGTCTTTGAAGAGCCTGATGGAGATATGATGGGCGTGCCCGACGAAACGGTACGTGTTGAGATCGTTGACCATAGAAACAAATTGAAACATATATTATAAAGATAAAATATATTTAATTTTTTCCAAAACTATTAAATTTTTTAAGTTCTTCCTCTTTTTACGTCCTTCTAACTGAGTTTATCTCTGTTTGAAGATTGTGAATAATTAAATCAGATTGGAAGTAACTTTTTCGTAAGACATAAGGAAATGAGAATATATTTTAGTCATTGCTCTGTATGATTTTATTTAAATATTGTTTCCAGAAAGCGTCTTATGATCAAGGACTTTTGTCACTTACCATTTGCCTCCTCTTGTTGAGTCCTTGTTACACCTCTAGTTACATGTTTCAATCACAATTTCATAAGATAAATGTCAAATTAGTGTTTCACAAATTGAAATGGACATAAAGAGAATTACCGTTTGTTGGGATGGTGCCCGCAACTTGTTTTGTTAAGCACTTCCCTTCCATCTAGTCACAAACTTCAATTACAATTTCATAAAACAAAAGTTAAATCGGGGTTCCACAAAAATTAATCAAAACATAGAAAGAAAAAGAGAAGTGAGAATGAAATATGCTTTTACATGAAAAAAGAAAGAAAATAGAAAAGAAGATGGTAAGTAGAGTACAAAAAAGAAAGTGGGTACGTGGTTTATGCGTGGTGAAGATGTTCAGATCAAACAGTGATTCTTAAATCAATTTGAAAAATACTCTTACATACATTAAAATATTTCAAATAAAAAATTTGTTTCCAACTTTTTACCTAATATATTTAAAAAATTTGAAATTTTAAAAGTTTGGAAATTTTAAAAATTGAAATTTTTTTGAAAATTTCAAAATTTCAAAAACTTAAAAATTTTGAAAGTTTAAAAAATTTTGAAAATTTAAAACATTTCTATTTTTTTGAAAATTTAAATTTTTTCAAAATTTGAAGTATTTCGAAAAGACTTTATAATTTTAAATTTTGAGAAATTTAAAATTTTTGAAAATTTCAAAAAATAGAAAATGACCATAATAATAAAATAAAATCAAATATTTATATAAGGATAAAATAGAAGAAAAAAAATGATGAAAGTTAAAGAGAGAATCACCTCATGGGACGACGACATCCGGCTGTGGAACCTCACCAACGGCCTCAACACACACAGTTTTGTCAGCCACACCAATCCTATGGAACGATGCCGAGGATGTCTACTCCGTTTGAGTTTCATGCATGCGCTTTGTCCCGACGACGGCGTCTCCGAGGCTGGTGAGGGCGGCGTGGGATGGTAGCATCATGGTTTGGGACTTGGACATGAATAATGGAGACGCGTTGGTGAAGCGTTTTGCAACCTCCCGCCACGTTGGTTATGGGGAAAACGGTGGGTACTTTCTCAGGACGGGTTCACCATTGTGAGTGACAACGGATGATGATGGACACGTCCTTAGGAAGTGCTCCCGTGTTCACGTGGCCGGAGATTACAAAAAGTTTCACCAACGTGTCATTGTCAGTATCCTCGAAGATGACAGAGTTTTTGAAGAGCTTGACAGAAATGGAGTTCTTGAAGAGTTTGTAAGAAACGTATTTAATTTTCTTGAATATATATATAGTCATTAATTATCATCATTTGAATAACTATGCATGATTTTGACTTTTATATTCTACGATATAGTCTAATATTTTTCTCTTTTCAAGATATTGATACTTTTTCATTGATAGTTTTAAATTGAATCTACAATTTAATACACAAGGTATGAGAGTTACCTCTATGGTTTTTAAAATATCAGGATATTGTGTCTGAAGAGTTTGAAACTTTAAAAATTTCAAAAACTTAAAATTTTTGAAAATTTAAAATTTTTAAAAATTTGAAATTTTAAAATTTTATGAGATTTGAAGTGTTTCAAAAAGGCTTTAGAATTTGAAAATTTGAAAAATTAAAATTTTTTGAAAATTTCAAAAAATAGGAAATGAACGCAATGTCCATAATAATGAAATAAAATCAAATATTTATATAAGGATAAAATAGAAAAAAAAAATTGATGGAAGTTAAAGAGGGAATCACCTTTATAACCTTTATATATAGGAGGTATAGATAGGAAAACACCTCATGAGATGGCGACAACCGTCTTTGGAACCTCACCAGCGAGCTCAACACGCACCATTTCGTCGGCCACACCAATCACGTCCTCTCTATCACGCTCTCCAATGATTCTGTTATTGCCTCTGACGGTCGTGACAATAACTTGAAGGTGGGAACGCGTCGAGCATATGCATGCCAATCCTAGGGAACTCGAGGACGTCTACTCCATTTGGGTTTCGTGCGTGTGCTTTGTCCCGGCGACGACGACTCCGAGGCTGGTGAGGGCGGCGTGGGACGATAACATCAAGGTTTGGGACTTGGACATGAATAATGGAGGCGCATTGGTGAAGCGTTTTGCAACCTCCCGCCACGTTGGTTATGGGGAACACGGTGGGTCCTCTCTCAGGACGAGTTCGTCATTGTAAGTGGTGAAACGAATGATGACGGACCCGTCCTGAGGAAGTGCTCCCGTGTTCACTTGATCACGTGGTCGGAGATTGTAAAAAGTTTCACCAACGCGTCGCTGTTGCTAGCCTTGAAGATGACAAAGTTCTTGAAGAGCTTGACGGAGATGACAAAATTCTTGAAGAGCTGGTAATAAACGTAATTAATTT
>Ga0123341_1003810_pt1 | contig 13057 bp, 8 predicted proteins | sample Turbeapinknodule_FD_89959 | JGI IMG/M metagenome (GOLD analysis project Ga0123341, IMG submission 89959) | Root nodule microbial communities of legume samples collected from Mexico - Turtle bean Mexico pink nodule | ecosystem: Host-associated > Plants > Roots > Nodule | place: Mexico: Nepantla... | reverse complement strand
ATATTACATAAATTATGTTTTTTTTTTATTGTTTTAATCAAAACCATAGTTTAATACACATCTTTAAATATTTTAGGAATAAATTAAAGGTGAAAACTTTTACACATGACTTTTTAAAACATGACAAAATAAAAAAATTGTACTTAAAACAGATTTACACGAATTTTTGCTTAAAATACGATTATCCCTATTTTATAATGGATTTTACGTCTACCAATTTTTGTGAATTATTTTTTAAGAAACCCAATAACATAAAAATCCCATTATACCGAAAGTAAGACTCATATTATTATATTATAATAGTATAAAACTGTATAAAATAATAATTTATTATGGATGCTGATGTGTAGATAATTCTAAACTTTTTCATTCCCATTTTACAATTTTTTTTTATTATTTTTATATTTAATAATTTAATTTATACTTTATTTAAATAACTTAATTTAATATATTATTATTATTTACGGTTATTATAAGGATATGTCAAATGAAAACATCAATGTCAAAGCATCTTTCTCCTTTTCTTTTTTGTTCTCATGCTAACTTTTGACATATTCTTTTCAACACCTTTCTAATACCTAATAAAAAAACTAACATTTTTATCCCAAATTATTTTAGAAAATGGGTGATTGTGTATTATCACCCATATATATAATAACATAAAATAACATTAGATGGAGTTGTTCTCATACTCTTTGTGTTCTTAGTTGTCTTTGCTATCTTCTCCTCATAATTCAGTCATTAACTAAGATTATGGAAAACAAAGAGTTGAAAGCTTCAAGCATTACTGTGGGAGGCATCTATGACATGTTGCTGGACATCGTCAACAATGAAGACAACAGACCAGTGGTTCGTCTTGGTCGTGTAGATCCTACTGATAACCCACTGTTTCGGACCACCATTGTGGCTCTTGATGCTGTTACAACAGCCGTTCACTCCTTTAACTTCAATTGTTACCCTCCTACTCTTGGCTTACTTGAGGCTAAGAGGTTTGTTTCTTCAAACTCATTTCTAAATCATTGTACAATCTTATACTTACAATCACTTTATTGGTTTGTTATTTCCAAAAGAATTTGCTTAGTGTTATACTTAGTTCATATATTTCTTAACAGGGCTATTGCAGATCATCTCTCCTCTCATCTTCCACATAAATTATCAGCAGAGAATGTTTTTCTCACCATTGGTGGCACACAAGCAGTAGATATAATATTACCTTCCATTGCACGTCATGGGGCCAACATTCTCCTTCCAAAACCAGGGTACCCACAGTATGAACTTCGTGCCTCTCATTGTCATCTTGAAGTTCGACATTTTGACCTTTTGCCTGAGAGAGGATGGGAAGTTGACCTTGAATCTCTAGAAAATTTAGCAGATCAGAATACTGTGGCTTTGGTACTCATAAGCCCTAGTAGTCCGTGTGGGAATGTGTTTGCGTATGAACATTTGAAAAGGGTATCTTTAGCTTAAACCTTGAAATTTATTAGGGTTAGAAAAAAAAACAAAATTTAGTGATTTTTCATGATTCTTGTAGGTTGCAGAGATTGCAAGCAAGCTTGGAATCTTTGTCATCTCTGATGAAGTCTATGCCCATGTAGTTTTTGGAAGCAAACAGTTTGTGCCCATGGGAGAGTTTTCTTCAATAGTGCCAGTTATTACGATTGGTTCTTTTTCAAAAAGATGGATTATTCCTGGTTGGAGAATTGGGTGGATAGCCATATGTGATCCTCAAGGAAGTTTTCAAAAATCTGGGGTTTGTTTTTGTTTATAATCTTTTTATGCTTAAAAATTTATTAGTCTAAAGTTTGTTTTTATATAAAAAAAAATTGAGTAGGAATAACCTAGACATAGAAAAATTATTACATGATTCAATCATATTCTCAACCATTTTTTATGTAATAAAGTTAAAAAATTTAATTTATAAGAAAAGAAACTGATAAAATTCAATTATGTGTCATGTTGAAATTTATCAGCAGATATCTTAATATTTGACTGACTACTTTTAGACTAACAATGTAATTGTTTTGTTTCTTTATTAGATCGTGTCGAAAATAATCGATTATATAGAGATCACTGATAACCCTCCAACCATCGTGCAGGTATTAACAAATTGATAAATAACCAATTAATACATACTTTTTGATTGAAGTTGAGTATATCACTTACGTTTTTAGCAGGCAGCAATACCAAAAATTCTTGAGAATACTACAAACGATTTCCATTCAAATAATCTTGATATACTGAGAGAGACTGCAAACATATTCTATGCTGGGTGTAAGGAAATCCCTTGCTTGACATGCCCTCTGAAACCAGAAGGAGCCATGGTTGTAATGGTGAGTGGCACAAAGAATTTTACAATTTTCATAATGTTCTAGATTTATAACATTACATTATCTTTAGAACATATCAACTAATGAAAAATGATGGAGTAGGTGGAGATTAACCTGTCCCAACTTGAGGGCATTGTTGATGATATACAATTTTGCAGTAAGTTGGCCAAAGAGGAATCTGTAGTTGTTTTTCCTGGTAAGAATTTTCTTAAGTCATTATTGAAATTCCATTGATATTGTGACAAAATGATGAAGATGTGATGATCATTAATAATACTTGTAGGTATTATGGTTGGACTAAAGAATTGGCTTCGGTTTAGCCTTGCTGTTGATCCTTCTGATCTAAAAGAAGGCCTTAGCAGGATAAAAGCATTCGGTCTTAGACATGCAAAAATGCCATAAGTCATGCCATATTAAAGGTCTGCAAGGGGACATGGTGGAAAATGTGTTTACTTTTAGGTGTGGTAAGTCCTAATAAGACATTTTATGTGGCTAAATATACTCATGTACTGATATAATACTGTATTTAATGGGTGTACCTTAAGGAAGTAGGGGGAGTTGCCATGTATGATTTGTGGCAGTAATTGTATAATTTATGCTTTCTTTGTTTGGTGTATTAATCTTGGCTTAGTTTTTTCCTCAGATGGCTGGTTTGGTTTTGCAAGTTATATGTGTCTCTACTATAATGAAGTGTTGTTTATGCCTTATGTTGAATTTCTACTTTCAACATCTTTATTTTAAGCCTGTTTTTTAATTATTAGTGTGACTCTTTCTAAATTTTGTTGTGTAAACACTAGTGAAAAAGGCAAAGAAAGAGTACAAATATCAAAAAATGTATGCGAGAAGAAAAAGGATAAGAAACAATAATGAAGTGTTGTTAATATGCGTACCACCCTTAGCCAAATAAGCATGGCCCATTTAGCTAGCCTAACGCCTTTGCTATCTGCCGCCCTTTTTAATTTTACACACCCACCTGCTTTAATTTCTTTTTTAAAAATATATAATAAATACTTTAAAATTTGAATTTGTAAAATAATTATCTGAGTATTGTATAATCATACGCATCACTTTTTACTTAATACTCTTTTTCGATAAAAATATAAAAAATAATAAAAACGTAAAATCTAAAATATAAAAGAATCAACAAACAAACAAAATCTTTGCAAACGATGCGTGATTCCTAATTTTCTGTTATTAACATAAATACGTAGGAGCTAGATTAGTTCTTGTCGGGTTCATTTTTCTAAAAAACTCAGTTTCCCTTAACAGAACTATGTGATTCCTGATTTTCTGTTCTTAATAGAAATACATAGGAGCGAGGCTAGTCCTTATTGGGTTCACATTTTTTAAAAGCCCAGTTTCGCCTGAAAGAACTACGTGATCCCTGATATTTTGTTCTTAACATAAATACATAAGAGCGAGGTTAATTTTGTTGGGTTCACTTTTCTAAAGAGCCTAATTTTTCTTGACAAAACTATGTGATCCCTGATTTTCTATTCTAAAAATTATACAAAAGAGAGAGACCAACCCTTCTCGGGTTCACTTTTCTAAAAAGCCTAATTCCCCTAGCATAACTACATGATCCCTCATTTTATATTCTTAATAGAAATATGTAGGAGCGAGATCAATTGTTGAGCTCACTTTCCAAAAAATGCCCAATTCCCCTTAGCACCCTCTTTCAAATAGTTCCAAACTTTTTAGTTTTCCAAAAAGCACAGTTGCCCCTAACACCCTCTTTCAAATAGTTCCTCTCTTTTCACTTTTCCAAAAATCTCTCTTTTCACTTTTCAAAAAATCCCAGTTCCATGACACTTTCTTTCAAATAGTTCCATGCTTTTCACTTTTCCAAAAGCCCAACTCACACTAGTAAGGTCCTTTTTCAAATAGTTTAAGGTTGATTCTCCCTACATCCAATCATGTTTGTGAAAATACCAAAATGCCCATAATGAAATTTGCGAAAATATAAAAATGTCCTTAATGAAATTGAAATTAGGTTAAGGGAGAGATTTGCACCTAATCACAATACCCCTTTGTTTTCGCGCTGCAGCCATCACCGCCACCGTCAACTTCGTGCTCGCGCAGCAGCCGCCACCGCCACCTTCGTTTTCACACTGAACGCAGCGGGCAACATCATTTTTTCATTCTTCCGTTCGCATTTCTCCTTTGAGACAGTTGTATCCATTAAGAATGCTGGAAAAAAAATATCACTTAGCTTTCGGATATAGAAATCCACAAGTCAAAAAATATATTTCTGCATGCCCACATCCGGTACACAGTTAACTATTCCAAATATGTACATCCGGAATTCAAAACCCAATTTTGGATATGTACATCCGAAATACAAAACCCAATTTTGGATATGTACATCCAAAATACAAAACCCAATTCTGGATAATGATATTCGTAATGCATTTCTCTACTATGAACATAGGTGTCCGGGAGCTTCAACTACAAATGTTAATTGCTTCCAGATGTTTATATCCAGAGTGTTTAACAATGACTTCCAGACGCTTGCATCCGTAAGGTTAAAACCAGACTTTTGGATATCAGTATCCATGACCACCTCAGCTCAAACAAAATGCGAAAAAACAGCTTAAAATGTCTTCTTACCTCACAACAATGTCAACCGACGGACGTTATAGTGCAAATGGCCCGTCCACCACCACACTAAAACCACCTCCTCTGCAGCTCAAACCACCACCAAAGAGGAAAAGCAAGTTTCTCTGCACCCTACACCGTTTTTCAAAATAAAGAAGACAAGGGCATAATGGGATTTTAAAAAGTTCATTGGGTGCAGGAAGCAATTGATTGGGTGCATGAAGTAATTGCCTATGCCATAGTTTAATCTTTAGAACTATGTAAACCCTGATTTTTTTGTTATGAACAAAAATATGTAAGACCAAGGTTCATCCTTATCGGGCCCAAATAAAAAATAAAAAAATAAAAAAAAATCTTTATGAATTTTGTTTATATTTTTAGGATAAATAAACATTATGAAAAATCACACTCGTTTCACATATTTAATTAAGGGTAGTATCATCTATGGACAAGAATTGTAGGAGTGTTAGTACCTTCTCTACACGTAATCGTCTTTTGAATCCCAAATCTAGTTCACAAACCATCTTTTTCAATTTTTACATAATTTTCCGTAATAAACTATGATGACGACTCCCTTCTCTTTTGTTATTCTATTTTGGTTCAGCATTCATCATCATGACTTAACTACGATAGAAAACATGTGAAGAGATTAGATAAAAAATTAGTATAAAGAAAATAAATATTTGGTTCTACCAATACTTATAATCTAATCATAAAAAGTTAAATAAAAATTAATAACAACTACTTTGTATGTATTACAATTTGATTATGTAAAAAATAATAAAAAATTATTTTAAATACAGTTCAAGTAGTTTCACAAATTATTCTTTTGCAAATAATAAGATAAATGAGAAGTAGATAATTATAAAAATTAAAAGTTTAATCAATTATTGTTCTTATTTTAGATATTGAGAAAATGTGCTTAAACAATCAGAAAAGTGTGGAAAAAAACATAAATCTGCGTGGTTGATGTGGGAGAAAGAAATTAAAGTTGGAGATTTGGCAGTGAAAAATGTTGCTAGTTTCAGTGGCGCTCAATTCCTTAAGAGAGAGAGGACCAATTGCTAATGGTTGTTGTTCTCGTTCGGGGATGGGGCCTAGAGAACTACCGAGAGGACTTGTCTTCTTCCTTCTTGTCGGTCGATCACGCTACACTTCAACCTGCAGAAGGCACTCCAACGCTTAAGTCAGCAAAGGGGTTTGACACTCGGTAGCTAGAGCACTATAGACAATGACATACCTGATTCTTGGATTTTGTTCATATTTTATATTACCTTAGTGGATTTTCCTTATTGGGCTGGATTAAGGAGTTGGACTGCGATTAGGGTTGCATTACCTAACTCCTAATCATTGGTTTAGTCTTGCTGATATTGTTTGAGCGTAATTGGATTCATGGTGTTGGTTGGCCTTATAGAAACAGTCCGTAGGGACTTGGTGCCAGCGACGGGGTCCGAGACATGCTCTCGGTCTTACGAATCGTACCAGTACAATTGCCAAGGCTTCGCTGAAAAATGGAGACTTTTCATGATTTTTGTGCTATGTTGTCTTGTGGAGGTTGAAATTTTTTTACCTAACTCTATTGTGGAGCCAATTTATTTTGGTTCAAATGTGTTTTTGAATACTCTTCTTGAATACTTTGAACTTTATGGATGTATACATGAACCAGCCAAAAATGAGTATAAAAAATTTGATGCCCTTTTTATTTTTAATGTTGTTGTTTTTATAAATGATTATAAAATATGGAATCACCATCAAATTCCACATAATAGTAAATATGGATTGACTATGTTTTGGGAGTCATTTAGATGTTTTCGTTAGATTTTGGTACTAATGGGTTGTTATTATGCAAATATAACTAATATTAAGTGAGATTTTTCAAGGACTAATTTCACTGGGGCCAATCCATATTAATCACCGAGTCTCCCAAAGGTCAATTCATGTCAATCATCAGCTAGAGGTTGAACCCAATGATCATGGTCTCCTAAGAGTCGATCCATATTACCCAGTCTACCAGAGACGAATCTACCTAATTCATCCATCTAAGATGTGTTGTGGAATCATGATTATAACTTCGGACTCAAATGTAAGTAGTAAAAAAATAAAATGAACAATGATAAAATTTATTAATACTAAAAACTTTGATTTGGATAATAAATTAGTAAAATAGTATAATTCAACGAATTTATGTAATTAAATTATGAATAATAATATAACTGTGTTTTTACAACATTAATACATCTGATTTAAAAAGTCAACAATATCCTACGCATTTATTTGTGATAAGATGATATTTAGAAAATTATAATTTGTATTAAAATTTAAAAACAGATATCTTCCAACGGCTACTACCTAAATTGTCTTCATTCGAATTCATTTTAGTATCACTCAACACTGCGAGAACCTCACAAAACCCTCAACAATCTTCTTCTTCTTCCTCACTCACTCACAAAACAACACAACAAAACCCATTTCAAATCATGGATTCTTCTTCTCCTCAACCAAACCCTTCTCTCCCAATTGAAGACGACAAACCCATCCAACAACACCTCTCAACTCCCACCAAACCCCCTTCGGCCCCCGCAGACTCCACCACCCACATCGACACGCCGCTTCTGGAGTTGCCGGATTCCGCCGGGCGCCGCCGCCGCTGCAAAACTCGGGCACCCCAAACTGCCTCCCCGAGGAATCCTCGCAAACCCAGGCGACGCTTCGAGCTTGAGATTCGAGAAGAAAAGGACTCGGGGTTGATCGAAGAGGTTGGAAAACAACCCAAGAAGAGAAGACAAACCGCGCGAACTAAGAAGGAGAAACCTAGCTCTGTTCCACCTTCCGCCTCATCTCCAAGTATGCATTTTTTGTTGTTATCCTTTTGGCTTCTCTAACTTCTCAATATTTTATCTTAATTATTTTTTCTGGGTGTTTTTTTCCAGAAAGTGAAGAAGAGAGTGGCGGTGATTTCGATCGTGTTGGGCAGATGGTTAGTGATTTGATCATGTGGAAAGATGCGTCGAAGTCAACGTTTTGGTTTGGGTTCGGGTCGCTTTGTCTCTTGTCTTCTTGCTTTACTCAAGGACTGAACTTCAGGTCAGTAATTTAATTTCTCGTTGTCTTTTTGACAAAATTTTGTCTCTTATGCGTTTTCTTTTTGTTTTCACTCACGTGGAGGAATATCTGTGATGTTTGTATTTTTCAGCATTTTCTCGGCCATGTCGCAATTTGGAATTCTCTTCTTGGGTGCTTCGTTTTTCTCAAATTCGATTTGTCAAGGGTACGATTTTTACTTTTCAATTCATAGGTGATGCTATTATTCTTCAAATTTCTGTGCTTTTGTGATTTTGGTGTTTATATTTCAGAAATATGGCTGTGGAAAAGAGGGAAGTCAGGCTGAAAGAAGACGACATTTTGCGTCTTGCAAAGTTAAGTCTTCCTACACTGAATTTTGCAATTTCAAAGATGAGGGCGCTATTCTCAGGAGAACCATGCATGACCCTCAAAGTAATCCTCCAAGTTCTTCTTCTCTTAGATTGAGAATTTAATTTTGATCCCATGTAATTGTAAAAGCTGTCAGCTAATATGATACCGCCTTAGATTAAAGTAATTGTAAGAATCCCCCATTTTAAATTCCTGCTCTGATGAGATCATGAGAATCATTCTGGCTTTAGAAGCATTCACATAGTGGTTCAAGACATTCTTCCACAATAGTTGGATTGAATTTTCTTATTGAGTTCTTGACATGTCAGGTCCATGATTATTGAGTTCTGAATAGTTGGTCTTTTTGGTGTTTTTGTTGTTGCAGGTTGTTCCTTTCCTTCTACTAGGTGCAGAATACGGCCACCTAATTACTATCTGGAGGCTGTGTGCCATTGGTGAGGAAACAATGAACTCTATATCCTTTTCCACTCACAGTTTCTTGTCTTACAGTATCCTACTAAACTGAGAGATTTATGTATATATATACGAACAGGATTTTTTATCAGTTTCAGTGTTCCAAAGCTCTATTCTTGCTACAGTGCTCAAATAAATAAGAGAGGTATAACTCCCCCTACTTTTGTAGGAAATTTCGTAGGTCTGTCCAGTTTTTAGTGCTTAATGATAGAATCTTTCATTATGCAGCTGAGTGCTTGAAATTATGGTTGTTGGATGCATGGAGTGCTTGCACTCACAAGAAGAAAGTGTTGGCATCAGTAGTCATGGCCTTCTGGAATCTATCTTCAATAAAAACTCGAATCTTCACAAGTAAGTTTCACAAGTTGGCTGCAGTCTATTGCATGAACTGTATTGTAGCAGTTGCAGAAATAACTCTTTCTTTGCAGTTTTCATATTGCTCGTACTATTCAGACATTTAAGGCAGCAGGTGACACTACAGTTAGAAGATGGAGAAGATGAAGTAAGCGAGAAGGAACAGCAGAAAGCAGCTGTGATGGCAGAGCCAGAGAAGGAAGCATAGGAAGCATTAGTGGTCAGGGAACAAGGATGCCAAAACTACCACCTTATTGATTTTCAATAATCAGTTCTGAGAAACTCATTGTTTCTGGCCAAACACTAAATTCTTCACTGAAATACACACCAATCGGTGTTTATTCTTCACATTATCAAATATTTTTCAGGCAGTGGCGGAGCTTGAATAAAATAGTTCAATATTATAATATTGTGAATATTATTTAAATGGTATAATTACCTTTTTTTCATACATTTAAGTTAAATATTCAATTTATTATATGGATTTAAAAAAAAATCAATTTTCCCAAGATTTTTAAAAAAAATATGTAATTCAGTCCATTTGTTAAATTTTCACAAACGCCTAAACTGATGATGATTTGACACACACAATGTCATTAATATGTAAACATGGACTGTACACGTAGACACCAATTTTTATGATTTTTTCTTCTTTCCTCCATCCATTCTTCCCCATCAGGACCTCCCCTCCATCTTTCACCCTCACTGCTTTGATTTTGGACCAAAACTAGTGGTGATTTAGCAGGTTGATTAACAATGGTACCAACAAGAGGAACATTTCTAACACAAGAAATACCTTCAAAGAAACAAGCATTCAAGGATTCACATAATAATCACCACATTATAAATCTCAACTCGAAATTAGGGATCAAAAGTGTTTTCCCTTCTCCGATTTTAGGGTTTTGTCTCAATCATCGATCAAAGTGTTTTCTCCTTCGATTTTAGGGTTTTCTGACCCGCGTGATATTCGCACCCTTCACAATGGGATTCTCCCTTGCGATGGCCTTTCTCCCGATGGCCTTATAGTCATGGAAACAATTGTGGTGGGTGATGTACCAATGCTCAATGTAGAAAAGGTCATCGCATCATCGACAACGAAATCTAGTAAGCCCGACACGTCGCCAACATCCATGAGACTTGAGACCTGATGCCGAAATGCATATGAATTCACACCTAAGACCTGAGGTAGATTCATTAGGGATGGAGAAAAACGTTGTATTTCAGTATCATGTATTGCTTTCAAAGTATCTACAGTAGTAGAATTGGACAAACAAATATGAGAAGAAGAGAAATTGTTAGATAGTAGGAAATTATTTTAACCCAATGCTTGAGATTGGACTGGGAGGGCCAAAACAACTATTGAAGTTCTAACAATATGTCTTTGGCATTGATGATGACCTACCATACTCGTTAACTGAATTCATATTGTAAAAGCTATTGTATGGTGAAATGAGAAATAGTTAATGAAAAAGAATCTTAATACAACGATAAATAAAATATTAGGCCAAAGTACGAAAATGGTGCATTTTGAAACCATTATTACCAATTTAGGAAAATAATTTGTTTACTAAATTGGGTTAAGTTGTGCGGCATGGAAACGAATTTAAAGGAGAAGTCGTGGGGATGACAGAAGTTTGCTTAGAAAGTTGAAATCGTGTGGATGGTACACAATTTTGTGTTGAAATTGTGTGACATCTGCACAATTTTATTTAATTGTGTTAATTAACTGAAATTGTGCATAAGTGACACAACTTCGGTGTAAAATAAAAAAATGAAGTTGTGTCACTCCTGCACAACTTCAGTTGTATTATTCTTCACTAAAGTTATGTTAAGTTTGGTTACGAAAAAAATAATAGATATAATGCGTGAAAGACTTTAATATTTTCTTATTGTGGTATATTTGTAAATTTTAAAAAATTATTTTTTTTGCGTATTTGGATTTGTAATAATATATTAATTGTAATTATTTGTAATGGTGTATCAGACACACTATTTGATACATTTTCCCGTATGAAGAAAAATACAATCATGACATAAGTTTTTTTTTTCAAACTCTTCTACATTATTATACAAAATCGTGCAAATATCACACAATTTCAACACAAAATTATGTACCATCCACACAACTTCACCTTTCTAAGCAAACTTGTGTACTATCTCCATGACTTCTTCTTTAAATTCGTTTTTTGCCCCCACAATTTAATCTAATTTAATAATTTTTTTCACCTAAATGGGTAATAATGGTTTCAAAATGCACTTGATACTTTAACCACAATATTACAAAGCCTATACTGCCATGACTCCCTTGTACCGTAACCAAGCCACACCAATAAAGGAGAGATAAGTTGCACATTTGAGTTTCTCCTTATAAAATACATTAATCATTAATATTTGTTGATAATGAAAAAAAAAAATATAAGCACATTTTGTAGCCTAAGGCTTCATATTTTGTTATGTTAAAGAAGATACTTAACAAATAAAAAGAATGATTAACTATTTGGTGTCATGATAGTGGTTAATGTTTTCAAGTTTATTAAGATAATATAGTTGTTTGTTTTGGAGATGGATGACTCATTTACAATTTTATCCTTACAAAATATTTTGACAATTAATTAGAGGAGATTTATATAAATTATTGTTTTTCTTAGCCTATTTAATAAGAGACTATTGAGGTAAATAAACAAAATACCTCTCTACAGTATAAGATTTTAAAACTTTTATATTTTTCTATTTCCCCTCAAAATTAATAATATAATATTCACATCTCAAAACAACTTTTCTTTCACCTCATTTCTATCTTAAATGAGTATCGATATTTTGACACCTCTATTTGCGTTGCTCCATAATACATCCGTCTGACGTGGAGCTTTTAATATTAAACAAATAGTGTGTGGGTCCCAGTTGTTAAGGTGGAAAAATGACAAATTACAGGATTTGGAATGTGGGTTTTTGGTTTGTGAAAGGGACTGCGTTCGTGAAAGCGTTTGTCTAAACAATAGAAGGAAGAGGGTTTGTTCTTCCACTATTCGGTGCGTTTATGGATTGCGAAGGGACATCGTTGCGTTTTCGATTGCGAAGGGCCAACATTGTGAAAGAATAGGTTGGAATTTGTGTATTTTTTCGATTGGGAGCGTCTGGAATAACAGGGTTTTCGATTTAGGGGTCTTCGATTGGGCGTTTTGGAGTGCGGCGATTAGGACTTAGCGTTTTTCGATTTCGTTTGTTTGTTGGATGTTAGGCTTTTGGAGTGTTGGACATTGGGGTTTATTGGTGTTTTGATTTGCTATATGTTGAATGACCTTTGTATTGGTTTGGATTTGATTTTTTAGGGTTTCCTAACAATTGGTGAAGAAGGGAACTGCAGCGTTGGTTAACTCGTATGCGAGAGAGGGTTTCCTTACAAACCCCGGAAGGTTAAGACTTTGGTCATAAAGGTGTTGGTGTCCGAAGCTACAACTGCATCTCAAGCCAATGACTTCTTGTTGGCTAACCAAGCTTGCTTGTAAAACCTAATCATATCCTAACTTACTTTATCATATATGAATTTTCCTGTGTATTACTAAATCCTAAAATCTAATCCCCTGTGATGTATTCTGTTATAGTTATTTATTTCTCTGTGAATGATTTTTGCTATTTTTCTAATCCAATTTCATGACAATTTCTGAAAGAATAAATTAGATAGGCGGTGGGTGGTGGACTAGGCATTACTTTCTTAATTGCAGCAAAGAGTCTATTCATAAGATAAACAAAGATGATAAAAGCAAAATTCCAACATTTAAGAGTTAAAGAAGAATTATTAAGCAAGTTAAGACCAAATTCAACAATTAATGTGGTTATGTTTTCTTTTAAGAATGGTGGGTGATAAGCTTACCAAATTGATTGAGATAATTTTT
>Ga0123341_1003809_pt1 | contig 13058 bp, 7 predicted proteins | sample Turbeapinknodule_FD_89959 | JGI IMG/M metagenome (GOLD analysis project Ga0123341, IMG submission 89959) | Root nodule microbial communities of legume samples collected from Mexico - Turtle bean Mexico pink nodule | ecosystem: Host-associated > Plants > Roots > Nodule | place: Mexico: Nepantla... | reverse complement strand
TTATCAAACTTTGTTTGTGGTGCCTTCCTTTATCCATGTTTCTATTGTTACTGTTTTGAATTTATTCCGTTCCGTAACCCTAAATTCCCAATTTTATTGTCATGTCTATTTGGATTCATATCATCCAGCCTTTCATCAACCTTTAAATGGTTTGGATTCTTCAAAGCTTGAACACACTTGGTTCAACACTTAGTTGTCGGCATGAACAACTTTGGAACGTCTTTGGCCAAAATAAATTTGATTAGAAAATGGTAATTTTATTAAGTGCCTCATTAAAACCTTTTCGGCTAAAACACTTCCAAGGAACAAAAGGTTGAATGAGGAAAGAGTACATATTGATACTTACATCATTTTGTTACAAAGCTAACTAAAATAAAATTTTAAATGGTTTGTGTTCCAGGTCCTTTGTATTGTTTTCTTGATAGGTGTTGGAGTTGGTAGGATCCCATTTTGGCTTCACTTTGAATCCGAAATGGTCCCTCCCAGTTGGTTGAGAATTTTTCCTTGGTTTTCTTTTCTTCACTTTGCATTCTCTACACAAGATCTCTTTGGTCGAAAGTTCTCAATTTCACCTTGGAGTTTTATCTTTTGGATGCTCTAATTTTGCAGACCTCGTCTGTGATTTAAGCTTTGGCTCATACCTCACTGGGTAGGTGTAGGTTGGCGATGAGACTTGCATTAGTTATACTTCAATTGGAGTCATGACATCAACATTGTATACAATACTGTATGGGGTCTCGAGGGTAGTGATAAGTGTCATATTTCAGTAATATTTCATACTAAAATACAGACACCTATGGATATTAATTGATAAAATAACTGTAATATTACCCATAGTTTATGAATTTAAACCTTTTTACATATTTTGTGATTATAAGTTAAATAAGAACAGTTTATTCCCAAATTTGTGTTCATTTCAGGATTCTAGGGAAGAATGGAGATGAAATGGAAAAAGGAGAATAGACAAAAATATAAAAGGAAAGTTGGAAAGCTCAAGCACTCGCCCAAGCCAAAATCTCCTAGAGGATTTCACCCAAGCGAGCCCAATCTTGCCCAAGCAAGATTACTCCAGAGACGTTGGGCTTGTTTTCGTCAAACTCGTCCAAGCGAGAAGTCACTTAACCCAAGCCCAACTAGGTTAAATATGAGACATGAAGCACAATCCTAGACATCAATTGGGAGAATAGGAGGCGATAAAAAATCCCAGAGGAGGCATCCGTCAAGGAGAAACATCTTGGATCTTCTTTTCCTGCTTTCCATGCTTGTAATGGCAAACATGAGTGTCTAATTCTACCCTATGAAATTGGGAGTAATCTGTTCAAACTCATATGAAATGAGGTGATATTTAAATATAATATTTTGTTGTTGATTGATGATTAGTATTGTCATTTTATTTGTAATGCTTGTTTACCATGATCAAGATCCTTAGATTTGACTGGAAAGTATTTCTAGGTTTCTGACCCAAATGATAATGCTTAACTAATTTGAAAGCTAGGAATAGATTTGAAATATTAATTGCTATCAACATCTAATTGTAATGGCAAGGAGTTTTTATAAATATGCAAGGAATCAATTTTTAGGAGACTCTCTTAATAATTGTATATGCAAGGAATCAATATAAATGACTTTTATATGGGCATCAACATCAATCAAAGAATAAAATATTACTATGCTTTTCAAAATACAAAAGAGTAAGAATGATGAACCCCAATCCTAATTTTCCCAATTGAACCAACAAACTCTTTGACTTACTTTCTTTATAATTTTTGCAATCATTATAAGAAACTCCCAACAAACTTTATTATTTTGTTTTCTATTTAGTGAATCTTATACTTGATAATTCAACTACTCCTTGTGGGTTCGATATCCATCCTTAGAGACAAATTATTACTTCTAACTCATTACAATTGTTGTAAAAAGAGTTATCAGGTAGCCGACTTGGTGTGCACATTTAGGCTCATAAAACTTCTAATAACTCCTAAATGTTTTTTTTTAAGTTCATTTGAGGGTGTTTGGTCAAGCTAGTTACATGTGTGATGCTAAGTCTTTCATAAAATATAATGAGTAATCGGTCAATGAACTATCTTCTATTGTTAGTGATAATGGTGTGAGGGACATTGTATCAACATATGATGTTTTTCATACAAATTTCTAACGCTTTTGGTTGAGATGGTGATTAATGGTTCATTTTAAATCTACTTTGTGAACTAATAAACAACTATCAATAGGAGTTTGCGTGCTCCCTTTCCAAGTAGGAAAGGTACTATGATATTCATTTCCCATATGACAAGGGCTCATAGACAAAGAGGTGGTTCAAGTCTTCTAGTTTTGAGTTGAGAATATTGTTGGATATCTCAAAGCTACCCAACTATATATGTTTTATGAATCAATAGGCCTTGAAGAGAAGTGGATGTTGCGATAAGCCTTGAAGAGAAGAATTGGTGCCTAATAAAGTGTCTAGGTAGCTAAGGTAGATTAGACTAAGTGTTTGATGTCTTCATATCTCTTATCTCAAGCCTATGATAATGAGCCAAAGCACAAAGTCTTTTAAAAAGAAGTTAAATTGGATTTTAACTACTCACAAGTTTTCAATATGTTAAAAGTTTTTCAACCTATTTTTTAAGTTTCTGTTTTACACACTCTACAACTTTTTCAGTTGGTTATTTGAAAGAAACAATTGACTAAATGTTTTCTTATGTAAAGCTGTTTGAAGTTTGTTTTGTTTCCAAATTGTGTTTTGTTTCCAAAGTCTGTTTTGTTTCCACATTTAGTTTTCAAACTTCTCAAAAATCTGTTTTGATTATACTTAGTGTATTTCAGAAAATTAACTTATTATTTTAGCCTTTAACCAATTGTTTTCTTAATTGTTTCAAAACTGATTTTCAAATTTGTTTCTGTTTTGAAATCTATAAAAGGGAGAATGGTTTTCTTATCAAATACCACTTGAATACATACAATCTTACTGTTTTGAAAAGATTGAGATGTTCTTTATTGGGTTTTTTGGAGAGTTCTTTGAAACTTTCTGAGTTCTTTGTGCTGCCATTTTCATCATTAGCTTGGGATCAAGGGATTCATAAAGGTGCTGCAATTTGGAGGTCCCTAGTTGTGTCTTCTAAGTCTGCAAATAAGGTGTAATTGTTTCAAACTTCTTCTATTGTGTAAAGTTGTGTTAGTGTGCTTCTAAGATAGGTTTTCTTGAAGTATAAACTTTGTTTGAATAGTGTTTTTCAGTGTGTCCCTATGGCTCTTATAGGGTTCAAGAGCTGTTACTGACAAATCTTTTGTAAAAGATTCTTTTTGATTTAGGGAAATCCATCTTAAAGTGAGATGAGACTGAATGTAGCTCAGTTTTGAGTGAACCAGTATAAATCTTTGAGTATTTTATTGCTTTCCTATTTCACTGTTTAAGATTCTATGAGTTTTGTAAAAACTGGGTTAAAACTTAATCTGTTGTTTCGAAGATTAACAAATTGTTTTCTGCAGTATATGTCTTTCTAGTTTTTCTAATATATAGAATTCCTCAAATTTCTATTTTTGCCTAAAGAAACTAAGTAATTGAAAGATTTTCAAGATGGGATCCTTTCTTGTCATATTAAAATCATAATTTTAAATAGTTATCAAGTATTAGAATATGTTCAAATAATATATTTGATATCTAAAATTCAATATGCCAATGTGTAAGTAAATCTACTGCTTGATTAGGAAAACTGAAGTTAGAAATATAATCAGTTGAATTTCACTATAATTAGTTGCTTTTCTGTAATAACCTTTTGCTAGGAAAATTACAATTTGTTATTTCATAAAATAATCAACTGTTTCACTATCAGGATTTCTTAAAAATACTTTGGCGAATATTAGCATCAGTACAATTCACCCCCTCTTGAACTTAAACTCTCAAATTCAACTAATATAGTCATATTCCTGACATTTAGTGTATTTTTCACATAGGCGACACAATCACTTTGAATCGTTGACCAATAATACCCCGCTCTTAAGATTATTGTCGACATTACAGTCTGCAGACCCCATGTAATTCTTCCAAGTCTATATCCGACATGTCAACGACAATGAAAGCGAATATTTTGCATTGTTGATGAGAGTGCGATAAATCATCTCAGCCCCAACATGTGATAATGAAGTCCTTATACTTGTGTATTGTGCTTCTTCTTTTCATTGGAGAATTTTGGTGTCTTTGCCCTTACTGCACTTGTGTATCATCATTTATTCTTGGTTCAACATCTACTAGGCCTACCATGCTTTTACTTGGATATATAAGCTCAATGTTTAATAATGAATGCTTTATATGTAGACTGGTTGCGTAACATTCTCTGGTAGTCCTCTGGTCGACATGGACCGTGATGGTGTCTCTTAAAGCCGAAGGAAATTTCATAGATAAGTATGGTGTGGACATTTCTCTAAGCTTGTTTAGTGAAGGTCTCCCCGACATAATGTTATACGACGTAATAACATTGACGCTGATGTATCAAATTTTTATCCTCCTACTATTGTGTGATCCTTCACCAAACTTTTTGTATAGGTCTATGTATCCCCTCATGTCGACCCTTTCACCTGAGAATTCTACAATTTGGTCATTGTAAGGTTGGATATCATCCTCGGGTATCTACAACTTCTTGAAAGTCTTCGAATATAGGATGTCCACGACTTCAGTGGTCTACAAGGGTCTTCATTACAACAAAATTTTCTCCCTTTACAGGGATGACCATGGGGTCGTCTTGTAGGTATCGATAGCCTTAAAGTCAACATAAGCGAAGGCAATTAGGTGTCTTCTTCTTCATGGTGGGTGTTAGAATATGGCCTAAACTAGATGGGGTGAATTTGTTGAAAGTAGAGTGTAAAGATCTGTAAAATCAATCAATTGATTTATCTGTTCAACTTGATTATTTAACAGATTAGAAGTTCTTTAAGAAATATCAACTAGTTATTTTATTGAAATAACTACATTTTTAATGCAGTAGAATAAAACAAATTATATTGCAGTTTATTAGAAAAGGAAAGAAAGATTCACACGGAGAGATTTATATTGATTCACTCTTAACCAAAAGCTACATCCAGTCCTCAGCTAACCACTGAAAATTCACTATGCAATGAATGTTGATCTTGAACCTCTAAAGAACACACAACACTCTTAGCCAACACTACAGTTTCTAGAACCACTTTTTGAAATTTTTTTACACCACAATACAATATTTAAATAAATAAATAGAAGACATTGGGTTTTACAAAGTTGTAGAACAATTAAATAAAAAACCTAGATTCCTACTTCACACACAAGCAATGATCCAAAACTCTAAGAATGAGTAAAAACTCTTTGATCTTCTCTTGAAAACATTTTTTATAAAACTCTCTTTTTCTACTTGAAATGATCATAAACCAGTCTTTATATAGACTTTAAAAAAGAAGTTAAAACCGTTTGATCATTAATTAAAATCAGTTAAAATCATTTAAAAATACTTTGGAAAACATAACAAAATTCTGTTAAAAACACTTGATTGATTTTCAAAACAAACTAATCGATATATTTTTATGTTTAAGACTGCACATGAAACAACCAGTTCAATTATCGAAATAACCGATTGTTTTTGCTTTACAAAAAAGATAAAAGAAAAACAATCATTTTTAAATCCTTTTAAAAAGTTAAGTGTAATTCAATTGATTGTCACGATAAATCAACCGGTTAAAAAACTTGTTGTAGTCACAAGACTTTGAACATAAGCTTTTTCAACTTATTTAAATCACAAAGGAACTAACTAAAATTAACACAGATTTGAAAACTAAAACTTTTAAAAGAGATTTAGAATCAAATGAACTTGGATCATAACTAGGTGTAAATTAACAACTCAAAATCTACTAAACAATACACACACAGTAGCAGATTCTTCAAGTCTTCAAAGAAGATTTAGAAACATCAAATCACCTTGTTCAATAATGAGGACGTTATTGCATTACTGATTAACTACTTAAAGGTGATGCTTTCAGGCAGAGGCGGAAGGCCCAAATCCAAAAAATTCATTAGCGATTGTGTTCATCACCCCCTTAGGGGGGTGTCTCGGGTTTCCCTTGATCTAGGTCATTGGGATGGTCTTTACTGCTCGTTCTCTTCTCAACAATGACCTCCACGATAGTCATATCTATTCCTTGACGTATTGTTTCAGGTGTTATACTTGTATTAGCTCCTCAATCTTGTCTTTTAGAGTCTAACATTCTTCAGTTATCTAGCCGAATTTGTTATGTGGTGGAAAGCTACCTTAGATCTAAGGTTTTGGATGTTCAACGCTACTTTTTGAACCTTTCCATAAATAGGCATAGTGGTTCCCCATTTTTTTGCAAGATATTTACTAGTGCTACGGAGGTTAGATGATGAGGTTGACTTATCACAAATTGTGTTCCAAACTTGGTTACGAGCATATCGAAAAAGTCAATTGATAAGGGTGGAAGTCTAGTAAACCTACTGGAGCTCCACCTCTTAATGAGGTGGGCAATAGTCGACACAAGGCAATGTTGTTTATTGTATATAAACTCATTTGGGTTACGTATACATTGACGTATTCGTCTAGGTCTATCATTCCATCATATCGGTCTATCATCAATGATTTCCAACTTGAGGGAAATTTTGCTACCAAGATGCCTTCATAAAAGGGGTTTTAGAGGATTCCTCCTACCATTCCAAAGGTGTGGGACAAGGTATTAGGTCGATACACGACTCTTTTTAGCTCAACAAGCTTCATCTACAGTCTAATCAACAACGTCATTTGTTATGCCTTAGTCATTTTATGTTAACCTCTGACTATTAGTTCATCATGTTTCTCATCATTATCATAAAGTATCTTTAGTATCATTCTATGTCTCACGGTGGACACCAATTGTTCTTGTATAGGTATGGAAGATCTCGCCTCTTATGTTCTACCATGGTCTACAAACTTCTGGATATATGCCGGATTTCGAATATCAAATCTCAGCAAGAGTGAGGGGTACCTGTAAAAGGTCCATCCAACACTCAAGGATGGTTAAAGTAATAAATATTATTAAATACCTATCATTGTTTGATTTTGATAATCTATTTATAAAATTGTGTTTGAATCTTCTTATCAAAATATTTAATTAGCATGGAAATTATGGTTAATTATCATATAAATTTAATATAAAGTAGACGTTAATCTCATTTTTTAAATGGTTGTAAATAGGTTTCATATGTGATTAGACATGATTCCTAAATCGATCTCCACAATCGTTCTCAATTTTTAGTGACTTCAACCATATATAGTAAATCACTTAAATCCAAGTTTTTTATTCATAACTACCAAACTTATGTTGACTATGGCGTAACAACGTCGAATTTGTTCAAGGACAGTAGGGGACGCACGCAAGTATGTGAAGAAAAGAACCTTACTTGTAATGAAACTTATTCATACAACTTTCATTCAGTGCGTCTTCAAATTAGAATCTTTGTTCCAATTTGGATTCCACAAGGTTGTTTATGACAACAACACTTACTCTGGCCCAGGAAAATATAATTTTAAAGTTTTTGTTCAACACACTTTTTATTGATGAAAATTCTTGCAAAACTTATTAGGAAAATATAAGATATAACGAACAAGCTTTTTTTTCAATGATACTGAATTTGGTCCTCTTGAACATTTCCTGTTTTAGTAACATATAATTAAATAGAAAGATCATTCAGAGCATCCATAATTTATATAAACATTTTTCAATCAAATTATATGTATCAATAAAGTTGTTAAATTAAGTCTTTAATCTAATTTTGTGGATTGATCTTACATATTAATATTTTATTTCGGCTTGAAATTCTTTTCTGAGTTGTTTTTCTTGTCAATTTTTTTAGCTATACAATTAAATATTTTTAAAGTTGATAATTTTTTACAAAAATTGATCCGTCAATTTTTTTTGATAAATTTTAATCATTCAACTTTTTCGAAGAATAGTCAATCGACTAATAATTGGTCCTTCATAAATTTTAATTATTGATAAAGTTGATAAATATCGTATCAACCTAATTTAAAAAAGGAAAACATCAAGATATTCAATAAAATAATTATTTTAATTTAGTCAGTTTTAACGTTTTAACTAAGTTTCTTCTAACAATTTTGGTCTTCTTGCATGTTCAAAATTTTGTTGGAGAGAGAAAGTCTGCATACCTCATATACATGAAGTTATGTAAATACACACAAGAGAATAAAGAGATATTCTTTTTTTCTTGCCATCTTCTTATATAATTTTCTTATATGGTATCAGATAACCGATCTTAGAGCTTGGACAACCTTTTCATTTTTATTCGTTAATTAAGAGATCATGTATGACAAAGAAGGCACCAGTAACGAGTCTGATGGAAACCTGGTACAAGGCTTCACTGCCGATCAAATTCAGCAATTGGCAAATGCTGTTTACTCGCTCAACAATAATGGTAAAAGTGACACGTTTATAAACGTTGCAAGTTTGTTTTCCCATAACTTGTTTATTATTTCTGCTTTTACGAAATCATGAATTTTGGATAGCGGAGTAACAAATCACATTGCATCTGATTCATAATTTTTCACACTCACTTCATCATCATTTATTCCAAATGTTAATCTGCCCAGTCCACAGGCTCCACCCCACCTTCCTGGCTTCAAAACTACATAACGGGATCCTAAGTCAATCATTCGACCACTACCCAAGACCGACCGAATGGAACTAGGTATCCTATGCATCATTTTCTTTCTAATTCATGATTTTCTTCTACACATAGTGCATATCTTGCTAACATCACAACCACCAAAGAACCTTACACTTATGCTCAAGCTATTCTTGATCCAAATTGGCAAAAAGCAATGGACAAAGAGCTTTTTGCCTTGCAGCTAAATCAAACGTGGACCTTGACACTGTTACTTGTCTGGCAGAAACCCATCGGATGCAAATGGGTCTATAAAATAAGGTACAAATCAGATGGCAGTGTCGACAGATATAAGGCGTGCCTTGGTACATTCAGATTGAAGGTGTCGACTATTGTGAAACTTTTTCACCAACAGCGAAATTAACAACTTTGAGGTGTCTCCTCACCATTGCAGCAGCCAGAAATTGGTTTATTCACCAGCTAGATGTGCAAAATGCCTTCTTACATGGCAAATTGCATGAAATTATTTACATGGACTTGGCACCCGGGCATCATCCACAGGGGAGAACATTGCATGTCGACTCAACAAATCCCTTTATGGTCTCAAACAGACATCCCAGACATGGTTTCCAACATTTTCTCATGTCATTAAATCTGCAAGATTTCAACAGTCCAAGACTACTCATCATTTACTGCCCTTTTGATTTATGTGGACGATATTCTTTTGATATGAAATGATTTGACAGAAATTCAGCGTGTTAAAGACTGAGACTGTATATTACAACAATTTCGCATTAAAGATCTTGGAGACTTAAAATATTTTCTAGGGATTGAATTTCCCCGTTCCAAAGCTAGTATTTACATGTCACAAAGAAAATATAGGGTTTTTGACCATGATGGGTTTTTTTTTTTTTTGCTTTTTACCAAAATGGGGTCCGTTTAAAAAAAATTACAAATTTAGGCAAGTCGTGCCAATTCAGCACGACTTCATATGCACAAATCGTCCCAATTAGACATAACTCTGCCATGTCATACTGAATTCGTGCCAACTTGGCACGACTTCTGCCTTGTCATACTGAAGTCGTGCCAAGTTGGCACGACTTCTGCCCTGTCATACTGAAGTTGTGCCAACTTGACACGACTTCTGCCATGTCATAATTTTTTATTTTTTATTTAATTTTATTGTTTATATATTGGGCCACAAATGTCGTTATTTAAAAGGCCCCAATATACAATCTACACAATATTTTAAAGGCTTACGAGGTCCAATTTAATCCAGTTCGAAATCAGGATTATTGGTCTACTTACACGGGACCAAATTTCTTATCTGACCTCATCATGCGTCGACATCAATCAGGAAGACCTAACACTCAACGCATTCGTAATGAAATGGATGATTCAATTCCAAATAAGGCAAAAAAATGTTCATATTGTAGAACGGAATGTCACAATAGAAGCAATTGTCCGCACAGACAAGCTTAATAATAAAATTCAATTCAAGTTTGATTATTAATTTTCTTATTTTCTTTATCTATGTATTTATTCATTCATAACACTCTTAGAACATTCATTTTATTTATCTATGTATTTATTCATTCTATTCAAACATGATCCATACACGATTATCCAATTTTTTGTTCCTTAAAACTAACCCTCTTAGAAAATTATGTATCAACTAATTTTTAACATTATATAACTTACTACCAATATATAAACAATAAAATTAAAAAAAAATTAAAAAAATATGACGTGGCAGAAGTCGTGCCAAGTTGGCACGACTTCAATATGATAAGGCAGAAGTCGTGCCGAGTTGGCACGACTTCATTATGACATGGCAAAGTCATGTCTAATTGGGATGATTTGTGCATTGAAGTCGTGCCGAATTGGCACGACTTGCCTAAATTTGTAATTTTTAAACGGACCCCATTTTGGTAAAAAGCAAAAAAAATAACCCCATGATGGTCAAAAATCTGAAAATATGTGTTTGATATTTTTCAGGATACTGGACTCACAGGTGCTCGTTTAGACAAATTTCCATGGAGAAATACCTAAAACTCACATCAGACGATGGAAAGTTATTAAGGATCCAGTCAAATACATGCGACTTGTGGGACCACTGATATACCTAACGGTTACTCGGCCTGATATAGTATTTTTGGTTCGGACCCTAAGTCAATATACACAGACTCCACAAAAACCTCATCGGGATGCCGCAATTTGAGTCCTAAAGTACATCAAAGGATCACCGGGACAAGAATTGCTATTGCCATCCAAGAACAATCTGACATTTGATAGCTTATTGCGGCTCAGACTGGGAGGTTGTCAAAAAATTCGCTGGGTATTGCATTTTTCTTGGTTCTTCTATTATCTCATGGAAGTAAAAAAAAAAACAGACAAACGTATCAAGATCATTGCGAAAGCAGAATACCGCGCGATGGACAATACTTGTTTGGAGATAGTTTAGTTGCGATATAGTACTTAAAGGTGTCATGTAACTTGTCAACTCAAATTTTCTGTGACAATCAAGCAGCATTGCATATAGTAGTAAACCCAGTATTTCATGAATGCACAAAACACATTGAGATAGACTGCCACGTTGTGCGAGAAAAGTTATAAGTCGGGATAATCAGTCATTCATCTGTACCGACACAGTATCAACTCGCATATATTTTTACGAAGGCACTAGGCAAGGAACATTTTTTGATGCTACGACACAAGTTGGGATCATGATCTTCACCTACCAACTTGAAGGGAATATTAAGGAAATAATAATTATCAAATTATACGCAATTATTGTATGCAACTATAGTACATTATTGTACTATATTGTATGCAATTAATTTAATAATGATAAAATCCCATGATTAATGGATCCTACATAATTAGGTTGTGATCTGGAGAGAGAAAGTCTCCATACACTTGTATATATTATATATTATATTTTACTGTATATGGATTTTTTCTTATCATCTTCTTATATAATTTTCTTATAAAGGTTCAATTAAGTTTAAAGTTTGCTTAATATGATAGTTATTTAAAGTTTATTTGAGTAAAAAATTGTTAATATTTATTATATCTTATGTTATTTTAGAATATTTATAAATATCTAGTCTTACATGTATAAGTTAACTTGTCTCATGATAAATGTGTATTAAATATCTCATATCAATTAATAATAAATTAAATTGTGATATATAAATAAATGTAAATATTTTAGTATAAACTAATTGAGTTAAATTTAGATTTTATTTCTTAACAAAAAAAAATTAAAAGTAAAATAACTACTACAAACTCTCACATTTCATCCCATAAACCAACACCATACAGAGGACTGTTACCATAATTAATAGATAACTATGTTTCTTCAAATTGAGTATGAAAAGTATTTACCAGATATGGTAGATAAACATTGTGCACAACGTCTCAAACTTCTAAGCATTATGATCCGTAAGAATTAACTAAAAAGTATATAAACATTTAAATATATACTTTTTGTATTTGTACACACGGATAGAGTCTAAATAATATCTGTAGCTAGTTATAACAATTATTTTTTATTTTTCGTCACTCTTTTTTTGTTATTCTCATATTCGTTTCTCCGTGTTCTTGTATTTCTCAGTTCTTCTTGTACTCGCTCTTTGGAGTTAGATTAAAAGTTAATCTGCAAAGAATTCTCTGACGATTAAGTAACTACTTTGTATTAAGAGTGTGTGATGTATTTGATAAAAACGTACCTAACTCTGGATAACAAGACTTATTTATAGTGTACTATTTCATTCATAAAATGTATTTGATATCTTTAATAAAATAATATTAGTTTATTTATCTTATAATTTCTGGATTTCTCGAAATATTGTTCGAATTTATAAGAATGTTAAACTCGATCGATACATATTAGTTATATTACAATTAATGGAGGTTAATGATAAAACCTAGCTTTCAATGAATCAAGATTTCATCGTAGAAATCAATTCGTTGTTGTTATTGGCTTTTCCTAGCCGACTCTGATGAACCAATTGGTTGACTTAATTGGTTGACTGTGTGGTTGTTAATTTTTTATCACCAAACTGTTGACTGTTTGGTGTTTAATAATTGAAGAGCATGTGGACGTACACCAAGCAATTATGACATGAAAAAAATTACAATTCAAAAAATGGATATTATAATTATTATCATTATTTATGATATTATTGTGTGTAATTTTGCAGGTTCTTGGATGCACTGTGGATACCATTTGACAACATCGATTTTGGCACCAACTCTTCTGAGTATTCCTTATGCATTCACACTGCTTTTTCTGTAAAACTACTCAGAGGTTCTCTTATATATGCATATATATGGTGTTATATATTATGCTCTCAATCACTCTATTCTTTGGTTAAGATCTTCTTCACTCATAAGAGAGGATGGGAACTCTGTTTCCAGATGA
>Ga0123341_1003808_pt1 | contig 13061 bp, 8 predicted proteins | sample Turbeapinknodule_FD_89959 | JGI IMG/M metagenome (GOLD analysis project Ga0123341, IMG submission 89959) | Root nodule microbial communities of legume samples collected from Mexico - Turtle bean Mexico pink nodule | ecosystem: Host-associated > Plants > Roots > Nodule | place: Mexico: Nepantla... | reverse complement strand
AACTATGGCTAACTAAAATTTAGTTAATTTTAATTTAATTTTTAAACATTGTATTTTGACATTTTAATTCAGTTTCCTCTTATTTTTCTTTGTTATATATTTAAAAAGCTATGCATTTAAGCTATGTACGTGTAAGGAGTAAATTGAATAATTTTAAAGCAAAAGTATTAAAAGGATAAAAATTTGTATAATTTAGAAACTAAATGATTAATTAAATGAGTTGTTATAAATAACTAAAAAGGAAAATAACTGATGGTTGATTTGATCCCTATTTCTATATGCATAGAAAATGATTTTTTAACAATTTTAAGAAATAATATTAGAAAATGTATAAATAATAAACAAATCTGATACTATCATATTCCAATATATCAGTATCTTTCACTTTTGTAAAGTGATGATTAAAAGGTCTTATGTGTATACTTAAAAAAAGGTTTTAATTAACACGAAAAGGCATAAAAGGTAGATGAGGTTGACTTTATCCTCAGAACTTTTCAATCATTGCTGCCACATTCTTTAATTAACATTCTTATTATTTTAAGTAAAGCAAGATAATTCAATTTTAGCTGTCAATTAATCTTAAAAGAAGGCAATTTTTTAATTAATGTTCACCAATAAAAAAAGAATAAACGTTTCTATTATTTAATCATAAAGGCATATTTATTTATTTTTTTACAAAAAGTGAGTTTCAGAACCAGAAAATGAGAGATTTTGAAAGATTCCGTTTCTTATCCTTTACTTTTCACAACTAAAAACGACGTCAGATAGATACACGGATAAACTTCATGTCTCCAATCGTTTTAAAAAATCAAGATTTCAACTAATGTAGTTTTCATTAAAAACAAATAAATAGATTAAAATATTTTTTTTATAAACTTAATAGATATTGAACAAGGTTTGCATTAATTTTATATATTGTATTTTTATTTATTTTTAAAGTTGAATATCGGTTAAAAAGTATATATTGTGAATGAGTTATATGGCTTTTATACTAATCAGCCAATCCTATAAATTTTTTTATTTATATTTTGAAATTGAAAACATGAAAAAGATTTAATATATTTTAATTAAGAAATAAAAATTGAATCTAAAAAGTGGGAAGGTTGGTCTTAACCTTTTGTGCCTGTTGTTTGTTTCGTCTAAACCGGTTCATCATCAATATCCTCGCTTATTTTTCTCATCCTTTCAGATAAACTATACAAATCAAACACGACACAAACGCTCACTCCTTTTCTTACCAAAACGCCACTTGTCTATTGTCGTTTCGTCGATCCCATGGATCACACGCCTGCAGCGCAGCGTCGTCTCCGAGCTCTTCACGACCACCTCTCCCCCACCGCTGATGACTCTCCCTCCCACCTCCGATCTAACCCCACCGCCGGCGAGTTTTATTCCGGTACTCCCTCCCTCTCATGACTGCTCTTATTGCACTTATCTCACCTCACTTGAACGAGGCTAGGATAATATGATAGTTACGTTCGATCTCTCTCTCTTTCTCTCTGTGTGTGTGTAGGATTATGTTCTGTGTATTTCTTTTTGGTCTTTGATTAGCAGTGAGTTGTCGCTTTTGAATTTGAGATTGGAGAAAAAGGAAGAAAATGGATTGGAGGAGAGGATTCCTGTTTTGAGCTATGCGTACTTATAGCTGATTGGAGGGTTTTGAGAATGAATATAGTGAAGTGTCTATTTATTGCTATCTTCGATTCGTGTGCATTTGGACCGTTTCTTTCATGTTTATAGAAATACAAAGGCATAGAGTAGTAGGCATTTCTTTTGGAATTAAAATTCAACAGAGGAAGAAATGTTTAGTATGGGGGAGGTTTTGGTTGTTATAAATGTTTTGGTGGAGAGACTGAATGGTTCATTTACTAGTTCCAAGTCTTCACTTCATCATGATCGGGTTTCTTTATTTATTTTTACTTTTATTTAGTTATTTATCAGAAGCAAGGTGAAGGTTGAACCGTGTAGCGCAAAAGTTTTAGTTCCTGATGCACCAATACTCTTCATGTATTGTTAGTGTTGACTTCCTGCCTTCAAGTTGTGTGATATGGGCCAATCAAGTCACCAATATTGGTACTTGGTTGTTAATTAAATGTGATAATCACGTATTAATTTAATGATGTCAGTGTCGTAGTGCTCTCTGAATTTTATTTAGAATCATTTTACATTTTTTTGGAGGCAATGGTAGGTGCTACGACTCAAATCAGAATGGCATTTGTCATAACACATTCTGATTCTGAAAGGTGATCATGTTCATAAACTGTCATTTTTTCTCTGTCAATCATATTACTCAAAGGTGATATTCATAGTGTTACATTTGTCCAAATTTTCTCACAACTTAAGGAATTTTTCTATCCCTTGACTAATGAATATTTTCATATGCCATGCTTATTTGTATTACTGCATTACTTTCTTGCAGCTTCTTTTAGTTGACATCGTTAATTTTGATCTTTACTTCTGAACAGAACAGGGGTATAGTGTTGTACTCCCAGAGAAATTACAAACTGGAAAGTGGAACGTTTACAGGTATAGCTCTTCCATTCTTCTCGATCTTGATTTTTATACATCATTCTGGAGCTAAATCTGAGTCTGATATTATTTTCAATTCTTTATGGAAGATCTGTACGATCTCCTCTGCAGCTAGTGAGCAAGTTTCCTAATCATCCTGAAATTGGTACCCTGCATGATAATTTCGTGTGAGCATCACTCCTTTTTCTATATAAAATTAGCTCTGAACTTCAGAGGATTGATAGTAATCTCAATCAACTGTATTTTAATAAAAAAATATTTTACATGCCTAAGAAATTGATATGTATTCTTTCAAACTCTGCTAATAATAGGCGCTCAGTTGACACCTTTCGAGACTACAAATATCTGGGAACTCGTGTCCGGATTGATGGAACTGTTGGGGAGTAATGTTTCTTTCTGGGGCTTCTTTGCTTTTCCATTCAAATTTACTTTACATCCTTCTCATCAGTTCCTCTATCCCTTCGCTTTTTAAGGTACAAATGGATGACTTATGGAGAAGCAGGAACAGCCCGGTCAGCAATAGGTTCTGGTTTGATTTATTATGGAGTCTCAAAGGTGAATGCTAGGTTATATTTTTATATTTGATTCTTATTTTATGTTTAACGAAGTATCATATAAGTTACCATTGGTTTATGCATTCATGTTTAGGGTTCCAGTGTTGGATTGTATTTTATTAATAGACCAGAGTGGCTCATTCTTGATCATGCCTGCTCTGCCTACTCATTTGTATCAGTGCCTCTGTATGATACTCTTGGTATGTTATCTACAATTTATCAGGAATTTTTTTCTCATTTATATCTACCTTGGCTTTACCCTCAGGTTTAACGACAAGAAATTGCTTTGCTCTTGTAGGTCCTGATGCTGTCAAGTATATTGTTAGTCATGCTTCCGTGCAAGTTATATTTTGTGTAGCTGAAACATTAAATATAGTAAGTATGTGTGGGCTTTTTCACAATATTGCGTATCCCTTCAGTTCCTTTATAATGAATACCGTACAATCACCAGTACCCATTTTGATAACTTGTTGTGATGATGGATTTCCACGTCGAGTATACTTTTCATGGCTTCTGGACCATGTCTGTAAATATTAAGTTAATCCAATGCACACTAGGGTGATTAAATTCTGTAGACCATTCAGATATTCTAAAACAAAGAGTTAAGGACCATGTTCATATATACTTTAGTTTTCTTGCTAGCATATTTTATATAACTTATGGTCTTCTTTTGCAAAAACTTACGTATCATATAACCTGCCCTTTCAGTTGCTGAGCTACTTGTCTGAGATTCCAACAGTGCGTCTAATTGTGGTATGTCTGAATTATGGCTTATGTTTGAAATTAAATCTTCATTTTCAAAGTAAGTCATACTGATTTTTGGTTAGTATGCAGGTAGTTGGAGGTATTGATGATCAAATTCCATCAGTTCCATCCTCAAACGGAGTTCAAATTATTACATATTCAAAGCTACTTAATCAGGTAATCTTATTGCTTTCTGTGTCAACAAATGTTGGTTTGTGGAGAATAGATAGTGTTCTTATTATATTATCTGCTTCCCTGAATTAGTAAGGAAATCCCATTTCTGTTCTGTGGTTCTCTGTCTAATTATCCATTTAGGTGTATCAGTCCTAAGATCCTTCTGTAAATGGTGTTGCTATTAATTTGGTCTGCTGCTATACATTATACTCGTTACTTCATTGTTCATGTGGTTTTGGTTTAGGGACGCAGCAATCTCCAGCCCTTTTGTCCTCCCAAACCTGATGACATTGCAACCATTTGCTATACAAGTGGTACAACTGGAACCCCAAAAGTGCGTAGGTTCCTGTAGAATTATGGTTTACTTTTTTCTTGCTGACATTATGATATACTATTCCCTTATAATGTTTTCTTTGCTTATAGTGTCTTTATAAAGCGTTTATTTTAATTTTTCTGCTCAACAAATTATGATCAGGGTGCTGTCTTGACCCATGGAAACTTTATTGCAAGTGTTGCTGGGGGTACTATGGATGAGAAGTTCGGCCCTTCTGATGTGTGAGTCATTTTTGAATGCATACAATGTTTTCCATTTTTTTTCTTTGACAGTTTATTCTACTGTCTTTACCTCAATTTCTTTTGATTTTCAGTTATATGTCCTATCTCCCTTTGGCTCACATTTATGAGCGAGCAAACCAAGTCATGGCAGTACACTTTGGCATTGCTGTGGGATTCTTCCAGGGGGTGTGTCTGACAAATTAAACTCCTTTCTTTCTTTCATTTGGTTTTTGTCTACTCATTTTGAATGAGCTTATACTTTTATGAAAAATTAACGTTATATATAAGTGTTGTAGCATAGGGGGTCCATACGATATTTTGTGAGGTCAAAATAATTTCATTTTTCATACTTGCATTCCGTGAAATGCTGCATTGATCCATAAAAGAGTTGTCAAGTAGCAGTCTTTTATTATAGTATTCTTGTGTTCCATATATACTTGTGTATGTATGCATGGATTATAAATTATAATGCAACCTAAAGTGTAGAATGTCTAAATAATAGCAACCTTTTCTGCTTGACTGTTATTGTCTTTTCCGGCCATGTAATATACTTTAGAGCACTGCCTTATGTGATGTGTTGAAGGTAGATTTTACTAAATTTTGTTTCAGTTTATTTTGCAATATTCTCAGATTAGCATAAAATTTATTTTTAACATTTTGTATGCAGGATAGTATGAAGTTAATGGATGACATAGCTGCCCTAAGACCTACTATCTTCTGTAGTGTTCCTCGACTATATAACAGAATATATGCTGGGTAGAGTAATTATACATTTATGCTGTACTTTTTAGAACTCTTTTTTTTTGCTTCTTGTGTGCTCATTGTATCATTCAATTGGATTTTTTTTACAGTATCATTAATGCTGTTAAAACATCTGGTGGTCTGAAGGAGAGACTATTTAATGCTGCCTACAATGCTAAAAGGCAGGCTTTATTACATGGTAAAATAATGGCTAAAAAGTTGTAACTTATCATTTTGGCTTAAAGTTTTAGTATCATTTAAAAAAAACTTACTTTTGACATCCATTTTTCCATTTGTTTCAGGGAAGAACCCCTCTCCAATGTGGGATAGATTAGTTTTCAACAAGATAAAGGAAAAGCTTGGAGGACGAGTTCGGTTTATGGCATCAGGTGCCTCGCCTTTATCACCTGATATCATGGAATTTTTAAAGATGTAAGCTTTGCATAATATTAATATTATTGTATACATTAATAAAGAGAACAGTCCACTTTTTATTTTTAATCAATTTTCTCTTACTGAATAATATGTGCGTTCTGCAGTTGCTTTGGTGGTCGAGTGACTGAAGGATATGGAATGACAGAGAGTACTTGTGTTATAAGCTGCATAGATGAGGGTGACACACTTGGTGGTCATGTTGGCTCTCCTAATGCTGCCTGTGGTGAGTACTAAGTATGACTTCTATATCACACAGCTTGCAGTATATTCATATGATTTAAAACCTGTTTGATATTATATTTCAGGTAATATGTGATGCACCTATGAACTTGTTCATGAACTGGTTAAATTTTTTCTTTTTAAAAAAATAAGTAGTTGCAACATCCCAGCATTTGTAGTTATTCAAAATGTTCTTTTCCTTGGTAGTAGGTACTGAATTTTAGGGATGGGCTGCATTCTTTATTTGGGGTGTAGTTTGTAAACATCAAAGTTAAATTTCTTGATTGATTTTGATGCACCTGATGAATGAGTAGGTCTATCTACGTGTGTTATTGGGCTGCTGAGGGGGTTCTTATTATAGGATTTCACCTGGACTCTCCGTGCAATGCAACCTAACCTTTATCATTTAAAGGACCTGATAGAAAGTGTGTAACTTAATAACCTCAGTATATATCAAATCTGCTCAGAAACAGTACACGTCTTGACTTTTGAGCCAATTCCCTTCCACAAATAACGATTCTCCCAGTCTTTTTTAAATTTATCTGCAATGGTGTTTAAAAGATGAATTTATATTTAGTTTATGTCAGCTGAAGCTTTGTTATGCCTAGTGCCAAGATTTTGTTCTTTCTTTCAGAGATAAAACTTGTGGATGTTCCAGAAATGAACTATACATCTGATGATTTGCCCAATCCCCGTGGTGAAATTTGTGTCAGGGGTCCCATTGTTTTCCGAGGTTATCACAAAGACGAAATTCAGACGTAACTACTTTTCCTGCCTGGTGCCTCTGAATGAAGTTTACCTTGTCATATATAAAACTACTTGACTTTCAATCCAATTATGCAGGAGAGAAATCATTGATGAAGATGGATGGCTTCATACTGGAGATATTGGGACGTGGTTGCCTGGTGGTAGACTAAAAATTATTGATAGGTGAGATAGCATTATTCTAGTTATAATTATAATCCATAATTGTTATGATACACACGGCTTCTTAACTTACCACCTGACAGATTGAATCCATCTCTGTTTAACCTTTAATTCATCAGGCCGCAAGTATGCTCTGTTCAATGAGTAGACTTGAATGGCACTTTATAGAGTGAACTTGCTATCTTCCATTGGTATTTTGTTCAATGAGTGCTATTGCTGTAAGACTTATAACTGCATACTGCCTCCATTTAACTTTTATAATTTATATATTTAACTTCAGTAAGACGCTTTTTGAAACTTGACACCCCTGGTTTCCTGTCTACTTTCCTACTTTCCCAGCCCAGTTTTTACAACATTGTCAAGCATATGAATGAAAGTTTAACATTTTATTATAGGAAGAAAAATATCTTTAAGTTGGCACAAGGCGAGTACATTGCTCCTGAGAAGATTGAAAATGTATATGCCAAATGCAAGTTTGTGGCGCAGTGCTTTGTATATGGTAAGGAAATTAATCAACATAAAAATTTGGTGTGATCTTTGTATCTCTATCTTACTTTACTCTTTACTTGCTTGCTGATGCTTCTTTTTTCTTTTTTAGGTGATAGCCTAAATGCTTCTTTGGTAGCTGTTGTCTCGGTGGATCATGATATGTTGAAAGCATGGGCTGCTTCAGAAGGCATAATGGTAGTATAAACTTTTAGATTGTTTTAATATTTGTTCCCCTCTATCATATGCATGTACTAAACGTCCATCTAGACAGTGCTTAAAAGTTGGTTTTACTTTGTGCTTGATATCTTGAAATGTATTTTTGATTCAGATCACTCTAAGTCTACAATATAGTTCGGAAATTAAGTTTGATAAAGACTTGGTACTAATTTTGTGAAAACAAAATTGTAGGATATCTGACATAAATTAAGCATTTTCAGTTAAGTTGAACCGACTTTCCTTTGACTTGGTCATACAAGTGAACTAACTTTTCTTTGATTGGTGATCATACAATTGAAATAACTACATGTATTAGATTAAATTTTTATCCCAGGGTTATCTTTCTCTAGAGTTACGCTTCTCGTGTTTCCATCTTTGTTTACTTTTTCGCCATATGATAGCTCTTCTATGATTAGTTTAGTATATTACATATTCATCCTTTTAAGGTTTGACAAAATCATACCGGTTAAAAAACATGGGAGGTTTTTATGTGAAATCTTGAAATTTGGACTGGCCCGAGTAATTTTGAAATCAAGAAAGTAGAATCCTGTATTTTATATCAAATTCAAGGGAGGTTCAAGAAATTTACTCTAATAATTTTATTTTGCTGCAATGAGTTGATGTTAATTTAGCGAAGCAGTCTGCAAGTTTAACTGATACTCTTGTGGGCATGGGTGCAGTATAATGATTTAGCACAACTTTGCAATGATCCAAGAGCAAAGGAAGCTGTCTTGGCTGAGTTGGATGCTGCTGGACGAGATGCTCAGGTAGGTTATTCATTTTATGTTACACTTATGCTTATCTTATAATTTGGCCCAGTCTTTAATTAATAATATTAATATCTGTAACTTTATGTGATACCTGTAGCTTAGAGGATTTGAATTCGTAAAAGCTGTCACTTTGGTTGTCGAACCCTTTACGTTGGAAAACGGTCTGCTTACTCCAACATTCAAGGCAAGCTTTGAGTCCTAAGATTTTTTGTTTTTCATTTTAAACTGATGTGGCAATAAATCATGTGTATTGCGTGCATCTTTTCAGATTAAGAGGCCTCAAGCGAAGGAATATTTCGCAAAAGCAATATCTGATATGTACACTGAGCTCTCAAGAACGGATATTTCTCAGAAAACGTTGTGAAATTGAGGGTCTCCCTTCACTCCCCTCAACAGATAAATAAAGACACATGATTCATACCATCGTAAGGGTACATAGCAGAAGCATCAAATGGGTACGATCTTGCAACTTGTTGTTTTGTAATGAAAAGAGTCGTGCTAACAATTTCGTAGCTTTATCTAGTTCTAGTTGCCTTACGTGATTTTAATATTTTTATTTCTGAATAAATATTACTATACCTTTTAATATATTCATTATTATTATTGTTGATGTTGCTGCAAACAATCAATAGTTCACTACCAACCTATTCAGTAGCATTTTGATATTTATTTATTTTCTTTTGGTGGGATTTCACTAACAAATATTATGCACCTGAGTATTTATGGTGATGACTGTTATTATGATTTTTGTGAATAAAATGGAGTCGAAATAATACTTTTATGACATTATATAATTTTTTAGAAAGGATCTTGATTCTTTGTGAAATTTAAAAAAATGCTAGCATTATGTTTCTTATTGTCTTAGGGCAATGATTAGGGGAACAAAAGTAAGAGGTATTCAATTAAAAAGAAAATTATTCATTATATTGAAAACATATAAAATAAATTAAATTCTTTTAACTAGTATCTTGAAATATATGTTATGTTAGCAATATCATTAAAATATTAAATATATAAACATAAAATGCAGTTCTATTATATATATTAAATTCAGAGTTTTTTTTACTTTTTAAAATGAAATACTTTTTGTGCATTGTTTGGCAGGTTATTCAGCTCTTCAATCTATTTTGTACACATGTTGAGTTTTATAGCTAGTTAAATTATTATCATTTTATTTAACAGGTTATTTGATCTAAAACGATTTTAAAGCATGAATACGAAGGTTCCAGTTGAAAGCCATTGCTCTCTTTTTTTCCTATTATCTTTCCGATTTGTTTGTGATTTAACCAATTTGCTTAGATGCTTTTTCAGAACGGTTTCATCATGTCAATTTTGTGGGACTTAACCCGAATAAAAGTGTCATGCATTTGTGGATTTTTGTTTTTCAAATTATCTTGAAAATAAACATATTCACTCATTGAGTGAACACTTCAATCGGCTGTTTAATCTGCTAAGTTTAATAAATGGTATCAAGTAGGTATGCAATCTGTTTACAGTCATTTTATCATCTTATGTTATTGACTTGTATGTTTGATGCTTTGTGCAAAGTTACTTTTGCTGTTTCAGTAAGATTGCAAGCTGACTACACATGATTTGTTTGATTCTAGATTCATTAGGGTCAAATTACATACAAAACTTCCCTCGGTTTCCACTTTTTGTTGTCATTTTTCTGCTGTTCAAGTCGTTGTAACATTAACAAAGCAGCTGCATGTGTCTTTGTGGGATTCAGACGCTAACTACAACAAATTGATTAACCCAATGGGTTTGTAAAATAAAATGAATCGAAACTATTTGTATTTAGATAAATCAAGTTTGATTTCAACGAGTAATTTTTGTAGAGTATTTCGGTTCCGTTTCTTTAAAATATCAAACCATGATCTGGTGTGTAAAGATAACCGAACTGAACTGTTTAAGCGAACCAAACTATACTGTGAAACAAGTTTTTGTCCAAATCGATCTGTTTCTAAGGAGCAGTTTAATTTGATTTAGATATTTTTAAAGAAAATGATGAATGAAAAGTTATGTGTTTAAATTGTGAAAGAAAATTAAATTCTTGTATCTAACAGTTAACTATTGTTAATGATCTTTCAGAAATCAAAATCCAGAGCCAAAACCTTAAATTGAATGACATAAGTAATTGACTCTTTGTCCTCTTGGCTCTAAGTGGTGCCTTCGCGTGCCTTTATATTCAAAATATTGGCCTAACGAACCAATTATGATGAAATCAACCATTATTCGCAGAGCACGCTTTGTTGCTCTACTCGGCACCCATGAGGTTCTTACTGCATCAATAGGAGCTCTGATCATGTATGCATCCATTCATACCTTCACTTTACCCTTTTCTTCTTCAACAACAAAGATAAACTTCAGTACACTAATTTTTGGGATTCTTTTAAAGTTCGATGGGACCATTCCGACCATTGAGAAATAAATTTTTTTATATAAGTGAATATAAATCTCATTTATAAATCAGATTTTATAAAATTGGGTTAAGATAGTGATAAGGTTAAAGTTTGTCTATAAGCCTCCACCACATTTTTACAATAGAATCCATTTTCTATTTATTTCAACCCGTATCCTTACATTTACGTAATGTTACCCTTTAAAATCCTACATGCAAAATTTTATACTGAAGGTGTTCTTGTTAAAAAAATTAAAGACTAATCCATCCACGTACTGAAATTTATTTAAGGAATCGACTTTTTCAACGATATTTTTTTATTACACATAGACTTGTCATGATGTTTAATATGTAAAATTATAGGAAAAATACCTCGTAATATATCTAATGTGTTTTTATTGTCGCTGAAAATGGTTTACAGTCTTGCCAATGGTCTAGGCAAATGAGTTGAAAAATTTGCTTGATCAGTTTCAATACAAGAAGAAAAGCAAAAGAAGTCCATAAAGCATAACACTTTGTTATTAAACATAGCCGGAGAAAGCAAGTGATAGGATTATTGGCATGGCCAAACTCATCATAGCAAAAGCTCCCTTTAGAGCAATCAATGGGTGAGCATTGCTAGGAGAAGGTGCTGGTACATTGGAAACTTGAACTGTTGGAGAGGCCAAAGCTGATGAAGTAGGTGCATCAGCAGAAACCTTGAGCACATTTATATCAACCTTCTGCCCTGCTTCGCAGTGGCCAGGGACGCCGCAGAAGAAGAAGTGGTGGCCATGATTGGTTATATTGATGGAGTCTTTGCCAGTGGTGAAGGTTGCAATAGGAGATGATGCATTGCATGACTTGTACATGGCATGCGTCACTCGCATTACATTGTGGAATTTCTCATTGTATTCAAATACTAGAAATACAAATCACCAACAACAATTTGAGTTATGTAGTTACGTTGGTACTAATAATCATAATTAAGTAAAAGCTGTGCTCTATAATGATTTTGAGTTGAATGTTTATGGAATATACTATGCAAATGTCCGCGGTGAGGCCAACAATCTCATTGCATGTTGTTTTGTCTTTTCATCCGAAAGAACTTGTGCAGAGCACCAGAGCACAAAAGGTTAATGCAAGTTAAAGTGGTGGGTCATGCTGGTTTTTACAACTCTCCTCATGAAACAGACGTATAAATGTGTACAAGTGTAAAAAGCAAGAGTTTTATGTAGGGGCCCTCCTTGAACACATACTTTATTTTCTTAATTATACAAACGCTTGCCATGGAAGTGCAATGGTGGGCTACTTCATGAAAAACACAAGAAAAGAAGTAACTGAAGTTTTCAACACCCAACTCCGCATTGCTAGAAAGAGAGACTATAGCAATGTATTTCCTTGCACATTATTCTATAATGGGGTGAAATCTTTAAAATCACTTTCTACTCTTATTTAACGAGTTTCATGCATAATTTTGCAATTTCAAGGTAACAATTCAAACTGTGTTTGGAGAAATGTATTAAAAATTATGTTCTTAGCTCTCCTCTTTCTAGAAAAAAGAAAGGGTATCGCCTAACTTCAGTATTGTATGTATTCTTATCATTATGAGAAGAAAAGTCAGACATCAAAAGGACTTTTTTTTCCATTTTCCAAAATGATTTGATCTCCCATCTGCTAACAATGAACAAAAGCCAACACAATACCCCAAACAAAGCATGCAATTGGATTTGGAGTGAGGAAACTTACTGATAGTGTCAGCAATTTGGAAGTTCTTGGTAGCAGCCCACTTCTTGTAGTCTATTTTGCCAAGGGTAGTCCAACCAGAAGAGTCCCCAACCTTGTATACAGCTGCATATGAAACCTGCACAATTGCCATCACCATGAACAAAGCCACAATTCTCTTTACCAAACCCATGGTTTCAAAAGCCCTTGTTGTTTGTGTCTCTTATCCTTGAGGTTTGGGGTCTTTATACCCTTTTGACTACTACTAATTGGCATTGAAGGCATTAGATGTTGGAACTTGAAGAATGGCAAAGTGGATGAATAGGTCCCACTATTTTTCTTTAATTAAATGGTTTGTAATGTTTGATGAAAACTCCATCTCCATTAGTAGTACTTAGAAAAGTGAAATGTGGGTCTCAGTAATAAGTGCCCCACTCACTCCTATTATGCTTTTGAAATCTCATTCTCAAGTTTTTTTTTAAAACATAATTAAGGCAGTAAATAATTTGGAAGGAAACTTATAATAAAAAATTATGAAAACGTTCCTAAACTTCCTTATAAAAAAGTCAGGAAATAATTCTTATTTCTTTCAATGTATATTTT
>Ga0123341_1003807_pt1 | contig 13063 bp, 10 predicted proteins | sample Turbeapinknodule_FD_89959 | JGI IMG/M metagenome (GOLD analysis project Ga0123341, IMG submission 89959) | Root nodule microbial communities of legume samples collected from Mexico - Turtle bean Mexico pink nodule | ecosystem: Host-associated > Plants > Roots > Nodule | place: Mexico: Nepantla... | reverse complement strand
TTCTTATAGTTTAAAAAACTGTCGTTTTTGTAGTTATCATTTTTCACTTTTTTATGCGTTGAATAATGCCATTTAAAATTATAAATTATTGTGACGTTTCGAGTTATGATGGTATTAAACAATTTAGAAGAGAAAGATAAAAAAATATAATTTTTTTTATCTATACTGATTATAAAATCAATTTTTTGCACCGATAAAATCAAACATTTTAAATTGTGTAGATTAAAACAAACCGTTTTAACTATGAGAACAAAAATGATAATTAAGCAAAAGAATTAAAAACTAAAATAAAACTTATTATATTCACGTGAATAAAAATACTTATTTATTCTGAAGAGTGAAAAGAAGCAGGGTTATGAAGAAATTTTGGAAAACAAATGAACAAAAATTCTCTCTGAATTTATTAGATCTGAAATAGTTGCTACCGGAAATCGGAAACTGCATTAATCCAAATCGCTGCAATTAATTTAACCGTTTTCCAACCTTTCTCCTCAGATCGGAACAGATCAGATCCACAGCGTCTCGTTTCGCGGATCCACCGCCATGGATTTCATGAAGGTCTTCGATCAAACCGTTCGAGAAATGTGAGCGAGCTTCTCGATCCTTCCTTCATCCTTTTTGCATTGAGATTTTCGTTTTTTTTAATGAGAAAATCAAAATCTATTTCAATCTTCTATTCGAAAATGTTAGTTCGCCCTGTTCTTACGATTACGATGTTTGTTTATGGGAAAACAGAAAGAGAGAGGTGAATCTGAAGGTGCTTAAGGTTCCGGAAATCGAACAGAAGGTAACACTCCGACTGTTGTGATTTTTGTTTTATTTGTGTGGAGTTCATTGAAAATGTTACAATTCGTGCTATTTCGATTTGAAACTCCGTTGTTAGAGTACGAGAAGTACAATATTGTGGATTTCTGCGTTTCTCTAGAATTGATGTTAATGGAATGCGTTTTTGGAATTGAATTCGGCATAGTGCTCCTTTCTCTACCTATTATCAAGTAATTTTTGAATAATTTGTAGATGCAATGGTGTTGGATGACTGCCAGATTTTATATATTTACAAACTATAAAGTCACTAGTATTGGCCACTGGTATTATTTTATTGACTGTTTTACCATTTTTCACAAATTAGGTGCTCGATGCCACTGATAATGAACCTTGGGGTGCTCATGGTACTGCACTGGCAGAGATTTCCCAGGCTACCAAAAAATTGTAAACAACTATCTATCTATCTTTTTTTCCGGTTATATTACTTTTATTTTTGTTTGTTTTTGTATTTGGAGAAAATTTCTGATACTTGTTCTACTAAATTATTGCTTCTCTTCTATACTAGTACTGAATGTCAAATGGTCATGAATGTCCTTTGGACAAGACTGGGCGAAACTGGAAAAGATTGGAGATATGTATACAAGGTAATGCTTTCCAAATAATCATGTAATTTCCTAAGATTTTAAGATACAGAGAGAAGGCTTTTTGGAGGTATTTTCTGTGTTGATACATACAATTTGCTTTTCTTTCAATAACTTGAATTATGTTAATTCAGGCGTTAGCGGTTATAGAGTATTTGGTAGCACATGGATCTGAACGTGCAGTTGACGACATTATAGAACATACTTTTCAGATTTCAGTAAGGGAAATTCTCTTGTATTTAGCTAATTTCATGCTTGCAATTAACAACTGTGCTGACAAGTAAAATAAAAGAGTATTTTCTGATGTTATCTTAATTTACTTTGGATTGGTTAAGGCACTTTCTAGTTTTGAATATGTTGAGCCAAGTGGGAAGGACGTAGGACTCAATGTAAGGAAGAAGGCTGAAAACATTGTGTCCCTTTTGAATGATAGAGATAAGATACATGATGTCAGAAATAAAGCTGCTGCAAACCGTGACAAGTAGGTCAAATTTGTCAATTTTTTCATCCTAGAATTATCAGGTCAACAAACTACTGCAATAGAATGTGTAGTCAGAAAATAATTTTCTTATTTTTTTTGGGTGCTCAATGTAGGTATATTGGTGTTTCTTCTAGTGGTATTACATACAAGTCTGGTGGGTCCTCCTCTTATAGTAGTGGCGGCAGCTTTCAGAGCAGTGGTAAGTATGGAGGCTTTGGATCTAGAGATGGTGACAGGTTTGGTGATAACAATAGAGACAAGGTGGGATCCTATGATGAAGATTACCAGGGGAAATCACACCATTCCGTTGCAAGTGACAATCAAGACAACTCCTTCAAGAAGGGTTCTTCACGCTCTGTCAGGTAGGACAAATCTAACTGCCGTTATGGTTGGCAAATAACTGTAAATGTATTTTTATGACCGTTCCATTCTATAAACTGAGTATATTGCCATAGCCTTAGGTGTGTTTTTTTAGAGCAACTTATGATTTTACAACTCAGTGCATATTACTGTGAATTTAATTAATGATGGATGGCATTGTGGCTTATGCTGGAAGCAATGTGACTATAATAGAATAAAATGGCATATGTACATATGAAAAAAAAGTATACAGATGGCGAGTCCTGGTGTAGTGTTAAGGTTGTGTCTTGATACTAGTTGATCAAGAATTTGAATCCCGAAACAGCAGCATGTGCAAAGGTAAGGTTGTGTACAATGACCCTCCCTTCCTCATACCTTAGCATAGTGAGGAACCTTTTGGCACTAGAGTATTAGTTTTATTTGTTGTATATACAAAAGGTGTATGAAAATTTTTTGGAGGTCAATTAATTCATTTTAAGCATAGCATCATGCAAATAAATATCCGCATGTTTAAGTTTAACTCAGTTATATGTGCTAAAAAAGTATTTTAATTGATATCTTCCTTTACCATGGAGTAGCCTTGGTGCAAAATGAAACTAATTTTGATACTATTACTCATAGAAGCAAAGTATTAGATGAAAGATGAATAATAATTAGAAAAGCACCACTTTAGATATTGATGACATAAGATTAAGATTAACACTAATTGTAATTTGCCCCTGTTTACTTTCCAAAAGGTTTTCTTAATTTGTTGACTTCAGAAGAAATTTTATCTTGTGGATCAATTAAAGTATTAGAGAGAGGCGTACATAAACAAAATATTATAGAAGCAGAAAGGAAGTTAAATATTGTGTCAGGGTCCGAGACATGTAACCTGTGCATGATACATGTTAGTTTTAAATGGGGACTTGGTTGGTTGATTAGATGCTTATCTCAATTTTAACCTTTTACTTGGCTTTGGTTTTTATTTAGCCAAATTTCCCCTCTTCATACTGCAATGATTTTATTGCTCTATCCTTATTCCTGAATGTCTGTCTTGCAGCAAAAGTCAGGAGAACAAGTCATCTAGAGTATCAAAGTCATCAACAAATGCAAATAATTACGGTTCAGTTCCTTCTCAAAGTTCAAGTGTACCTGCAAACAATACTGAGGATGAAATGGATGATTTTGATCCAAGAGGAACCTCTACCAGTAAGTATTCTGAAAACACAGTCTCCAATATTGTAGTTGCTGATTTTATTGATCTATTCATTTTACTATTTTTTTCCTTTAAGTGGAATATGAATTATGGTGCACATTTTATTGTTATATATGTGTGATGCCCATGCAACTTTTATACTTTTGAGTTACAAGCCTTCCAAGCCCAACTTATCGGTGGTAGAATCAATAATCGCTCTCACCATTAAGTTCACTACAAACTATAGTAAATCCCCTTTCTTGCGATTCTTTGACTGTGACTTGCTTTGATTCCATTCATTTGAAATAAATAGTAATCTATTTATTCAAGTTAAGTATAGAGTACTGTGGCGCACATTTTACTGTTAAATGTGTGATGCACATGCAACTTTGAACATACAAATCTTCAAAATTCAACCTTAAAAGCTAGTTGTCCCGGTGAACAAGTCACTTCATTACTTACTCTATTGAGCATCCTATACTACTCAATGTCTACTATCCATAATACGTCTCTATCATGGACACTCAGACACTAGTAGAACCCTCCCTTAGTTAGTTCTCAAGAGGCCAGGCCACTTAAGTGAGTATTCCATTGAGCATTTCATACTACTTGATGTTCACCTTTTGCATGCCTTTACTTTTCTTTCTTTGATTTTGCCCTGCTTTGTTTATTCAGACTAAGGCCATTTGCTTCTGAAACAACCAATGAACAAGGTTTCTGTAAGTTTTACACCCTCTAGGATCAGCCACTGGCCTAAAAAAAAAGGAAGGAAAACCTAATTAAGCATGTGGTGATAAAAAACATTTGGCTTATGTCTCAAGTAGTAAAAGATGAGTATAGTATTTTCTTCTCAAGAATTGGTTCTCAATAACAAAACTCATGTGCAAATTATTTGAACTTAATTGAAGTGAACGAATTTCATTTTTTGACACGAATTACATTAAAAGCAACTAAGCACTGCATTAAAAGAAATCAAGAAATATTTACACAAAAATTGTAAAAAATGGTTAACAAACTTTAGGGTTAGAATCTGTTCACTCCTCTTCCTATGTAATAAGCTGTTTCCACTCCCAATTCAAGATGTAAATCTCTTAATCAAAGTTAAAATTTACCAAATCAAGTTAAACTCAATTCCTTGGCATTTAGCTGCTTTGTTCAATTCAAGAATCCTAGCTTAGTAGCCCCTAAATAAAACAAGTATTAAGCAAAGGATTTTTTGAGATCTCTGAACTGCCTACTGCTACTCCTAGAATCTTCTCAATTATGACGATTCTCTTCAAATTTCAACTCAAACCAATCTTCTAATTTTGAAATTGACTCTTAAGTTCCACCCAAGGGTGACCAATCTAAAAAAAGCATTAAGCATGGAAGGGACCACTCAATTCAAACATAAAAGAAAGGAGATTGAATTGAAATGTAAAGAATCAAATCACAGAAGAATTGGAATGAAATTCCTCCTTCCTTTAACATAAATGTTTAGTTACGCATGGTTTGGAAAGAAAATAGAGGATAGAAAAAGAGAGATTAGAAAAAACTCCATTAGAATTTTATAATTATGCAAGGTGATCCTCAAACTTGAAGTTCCAAACCATAATGTCATAAATAAGAGAGTTCAAAGGAAGAGGTTTGAGTTTTGAAGTCAAAACTCAAAAGTTACAATGTTCAGGGAAATCTAAGTATTTATAGTGTGATTTGTTGTTGTTAGTGTTAATCTAATGGGCTTGAGTGTTTCAACACACTTCGTCCTGCATGGTAATGCACAGGAGGTGATAACTTAGTTTTTTTCATGTAACTCCCCTTCGGTGTGCTAATGTTCAAGCCATTTGTTCCAATGCTTGTAAAACCTTTTCTCCAACTACAATCAAATACCTGTGCAAATGATGGAAAGGTGAGTAGGAATGGGTAGTCATGATTCAAATAAGAAAATATCACACAAAAAAAAATCCCCATGGCAATTAATTAGAAAGTATTAATATATGATTAAATATGAAATCAAATACTAACACACTTACGGCATACATTAAATTTCTCTAATTTTCCATAAATATAGTATGCACTTTTCAGTAGCGAGGTTATTTTACCTTTTAAATAATACGGAATAATTTCTTTCTTACAACAGAAACTTCAGCAGGAAACTCTAACCAAGTTGATCTCTTTGGACAAGATTTAATTGGTGACTTCATGGATGCTCCAACATCTGTTCCTGTAGAGAAGCCAGCAACTGGTAATTTGCCAGAGGTTGATCTTTTTGCAGATGCATCATTTGTATCAGCAACACCTCAAATGGACAAAGGAGCCAGTTCTCAACCACAGGTTAGATTTAGATTTTATCATCTATATTTTTAGTGTTACACTTTTTTTTCATGTCAGCCTCCAGTCACCCAATTTGGTTAATGGAACGAATGTCTACTGGTAGTTACGCCCTAAGCACAATACCTACTTCTCCCTTGATCATTGGTGCCCCCAAAAGTGAGGATACTGCCAATATTGCTCAAATATGATAATTTGACTTGACCATACACCATTGAAGTAAATATATTGGTCTATTCTTTATGTTGAATTATAATATCAGTTTCATTTGCAAAATAATGTTTGATACTCTAATTCCGGCTAACTGTAAAAGTTGGCATGCTTAAGTGGTCATGGAGTTGAATCAAGACCGGAAGGCAAGGTGCACCTTTTGTAATGTTAGTGTTGTGCAGTTTTTCACATGGTTCGAAGTGTATTAATTGCATGTGAGAAAAATTGTCTTCAAATTTTTAAATTGTGATTGTGAATTACTCACGGGGGCTTTCTGTACATTATTTCTGCCACAGTTCTAAAATTTCATTTGTGTCTTGTTGATCGTGTGTATAGGCTGAGGTGGATCTATTTGCTTCACAACCAGCCATTTCTGCAGTTACACCAACAGTTGACTTGTTTTCCATTCCTGAACCGGTAGTGCAACCAGACAGCAAGCCAGAGAAATCTGATCCTGTGAATAACAGCTCGTTTGATCCCTTTGCTGCTGTTCCTCTTAATAATTTTGATGGATCTGATATTTTTGGTGATTTTACTTCTCAATCTGATTCTGTGTCTTCCCAGCCCTCCGATAAAGTTGTCAGTGATGACAAACATGATAATATCACTGGTAAATCTTTAGCAGACTCTAAAGTTCCACCCAAAAAGGATACTTTCCAGGTGAAGTCTGGTGTCTGGGCTGATTCACTAAGTCGGGGACTGATTGATCTCAATATAACTGCCCGTAAGTTAATTATCATGACTACTAGCTTTATATTATCTATTGTTTTATGGTCCTTTTTCCTCCAAGTGTAACAATTAATGCATTGTGTTCTCGTATATGTCATCTTAAAGATGCAATAGTCCCTTGCTAAAAGATATAAGTACATTATTAGTTGGATTGGATGATCTTAGTAACATAGTGTGTTCATCCACTTCCCATTTGCTTTACTTTGCTTGTGCAATATGATTGAGTGCTTTCATGTAGTAAATGTACTCCAAAAAGTGCAAATTGTTCTGTTTCTTTGGTTATTTACAGTAGCTTCTGGTATTGTTTTGCAGCTAAAAAAGTAAACCTTGCGGATGTTGGAATTGTGGGTGGCTTGAGCGATGGATCCGACGAAAAGGAGAAAGGCCCTCCACCTTCATTTTTTATGGGTAGAGCTATGGGTTCAGGTTCTGGTCTTGGACTTGGTAGGCCTGGATTCTCTCCTTCACAACCAGCACCCGGAGACGACATTTTCTCAAACCTTGGTACCCAACAATATCAATTTGGTGGGTTCCAAAAGTAAAAAATTCTGACTCATCCCATCACATTTTCACTCATTCTTTGTTGTCGGCATTACAGAGCTTGTTAAGCTTTTTGGCATGATTTTGTTGGTATATATTTCTCAATATTTTGTGATTAAGTTATTTTAAATCTTAAGCTACTGTTGCGTATAAAATGTCATCCAGCGGATTAAAGTGCCCGAAATACATGGTAGCACTGCTTTGAGTTGTAAAATATCCGTGTCAACTATAAGTGGTTGGTGTTGTTGATGATGTGTTAGAGATTTACAAGAACTTTCTTCTTCCCTTGTGTGTTGAAACATTTACAAAAACTTAAAAGAATGGATTGGGGTGGCTGGGTGACGGAGAGGTTATATTTGTTTCTTAATATTTTGCATTGGGAAACAATCATATTCTTCAATTATATATATTCTTTAATCAACATTTTATTATGGACTCGTACTAAACCGATAATAATTGATTTCGTGCGTTGGTTTCCTTTTTTCACTAAATCAGATCCATTGGAAATTGACCTTCTCGTTTCGTCTTTATTTTATCATCGAAATTAATTTATTACTGCAGCATAAATCTAAGCATTTATTATAAAGTTGTATTTATTTGTAAGAAATTCAAATTTTTAAAAGTTAAAATAATTTAATTTGAATCGTAGTCTTAATGTTTAAAACGTCATTTTTTATAAGATGATTTAACCTTTTTTTAGTTTACGTGAGTATCAGTAGGAAATAAAAAAGGGAGACTGAAGACCATCGCCCACTAAAACGCATACTTTATTGGAAAATTACTTGTCACCGATTGTTGAGTTGCCAAATAATTGACGTTGAGCAGCTCATATTCAATTTTCATTTTTAGGATTAATAGTGGAACTAAACAAGAGTTGAAATAGTTGATTGATTTTGAACTTTTGTTGATTAACTTTTTTTTTCACTTTTCCACTAGATACAGGAAAAGGAACCTCAAGTATTAGAGTATCACATCCCTGCCCCCACAACTCAAGTCCAACTATGAGAGGCAGTAAGGCAGGAAGCATTGGAAAAGAAAAAAGATTTATTGCAAAAGTTTAGTTGAAAGGCACAGCAGGGGCATTTCCTTACTACATATCCAAGAATCTACCTCGAATCATGGCCTCGGCTTTCCTCACTTCCTTCACTGGTCCGATGATAAAGACCTACATAAAGGAAAAGATGATAGTCGATAGAGTTTAATAACAGATTAAAGGGTAAGAGGGATAGAATAAATAACCAACAATATCATAGGTTGCAGAGGGTCCTAACCTTTCATTAATTTCCCTTTTATATAAAAATAATTTAATCATGAAATAGAATTTTGAAAAAATTAACGGTGCAGTTTCATGTCTTTTTCACCTCAGATGGTGTTATTCCTTGACAGCAATAAAAAATAAACAATCTATGACTTACACGAAAAGTACCAGAGAAAGAAAAAGGATAGTAATTGAACCGGCAAATAAAAGCATCTAAAAAGCTGGTGCTTATGAATTACATGGAACATGATGCTGATATACCAACCTTGTCAGGTGGGCCCTTGGGACCTCCGGTGTGAATTTCCGCACTGAGCCAATGAACACATTTGAAAAATTAATACAAAATATCGAACAATTGATCAAATTATTCACTCAGTAATCTAAGTACATCACGAACTTAAAGAGAAGTCCCTAAAAAGTATTTTATTTCTTTCACGTCCGTCCTTCATAGGTCCTGTATTTAGTTATTAAAATGCAATTTATCTCCTGGGAATTAAATTACATTTTCAAAATAACATACAGAGACTTGTCCAAAAGACAAATGTGAAAGACGATAACTGTTTTTCAAGACCGAGTTGGCCATTATACCATTCACTAATAAACCAAAAAAGGCATGTATTTACTAAACCAAGAGAATAGTCCGGAGAGGCAAATTATTACTTGCAAGCAGCCTTAATTGACAAAATTGTCGCCCCTCTTTTCCCAATAACACGTCCCATCTTTCCTGGAGGAACATCAAGAACTGAAAGAATTTCTTCATCGGGACCATTATCATCAGCATTCAGGCTATCTACAAGGTAGAAGCACATTCTTTAAACAATCAAATTCGCTTTCCTGGCCCAAAACATAACATAAAACCTAAAAATTTATACTTGTCAATTGTAAAATGGCAACTGCCAATAAAATGAATAAGGAAATATGTTTTCCATGAGATTCTCGTCCAGATTTTATATCAACCTGGAATCGAAGGTAGAGATGGCCAATCAGCAAAATCGTTACTGTTCAAACAGAAACATCGGCAATACAAGGCACCACGAACTGCAAGATACCATAAGGACCGCTCATTTAACTTCTCCATCATTCGGTGATAAATGTAGAGAAGAAAACGAACATCATCAGCAGCAGCACGGACCATTAGTTCAGATAATGGTCTGTGTGTCCAAAACTCAGGGTCCTGACAAAACATTTACAAATAACATCACTATACTCTTCTCACTGACCTTGACCTGAACACAAATCAATATATACAGGTGGATATGTAAAGTCATAAATTATGACATACAAAAATGAAAATGATATGACAAAAAATAATGGTGTTTTATTTTTCGCTCATATAGAAACTATTTCAATCATCAATCAGATGCTGAAACAGCTTTGTACTGTTTGGTATGAATCAAACCTTAAACACAATATCACTAGATGAAATGAAAGCATTCAGGACCAACGACTTTTACTTTTAGTAGACAGCAATGTAGATTATTCTTTCAATCAAGACTATTCTAAAACCAACCTGTCGAAGGAGGTCACGAACTTCTTCCTTCTCAACATATGATATGCCTACATGTAAACCCTCAAAGTGAATCAAATGACTCAGGAACTTATTCAAAATTCTTAATCATTATGTCTAATTGAGGTCGTTATAAAAATAACAACTATCAACAATTTCAATGGATACAACGTCAAATAGTACCACACTACCACAATAACGTGGATCTGCAAGGAGGCCAACAAATGAAATGTAGTCATCTCGCAATCTCGTTCGTCCTTCTTGATCCTCTATTAGTGAATAAGCAATCTGAACCAAATAAGAAACATAATTAACCAATCAACAAAGAGACATAGATGAAGACATGAACATATAATAAACAAGTGTAAGAATTTTATGGAATTGTTAGTTAACACTAATAGAAGTGTGAAGATTGCTAAAGAAACTTATTTGTATTACAGTTTCCACCTCTTTCCAACCTTTGACCTTTCCTAATTTTAAATGATCACTTATATGAGAGACAAGCAAAGAAGTCCAACTTCAAGAATGAAACATTTGAAGAGGGAAAAATACACATCACCTGTTAAAGTTTAGGCTGTATGCATAAAAGTCCTCAATGTTTAAAAAAATCATATATCAGTCTCTAATATAAATGGTGCGAAAGAACACCTCTACTAGAGAAATTGTTAATTCCCAAAGAAAAAATGACACATGATATAAACATGACTAATTTAATGGTAAAAAATGTCTAAACATCTACGATTGGCATTCAGGTCAAATAGCAGAAATCCCTAACCAAGAATTGAAACAATCTCTGACCTTTCTCTTTCACCATGTTCCATTTCATGTATGCGTGTGTATTGGTGGAGTAGTTAGAACACACAGCTAGACCAAAAGCATTTCAAAACCTAAACATTCTATATAAAGCTAGCAACTTCTATATTATATTCTTGCTATCTTCAATGACTTAAATAATATGAACGAACAAACTTTTCCATTGCATTTGTCCAACCAAACTTTCTATAATATCTAACAAAAAGCAACAAAATAAAAAATTATCCAAACAATATCACTAATGCAGATTATATTGAAGATAGAACGAGAAAGCACAAATCTCGTACATTTTGGCAAGATAATAATCATATCACTGTTAAAAGCATCAAATATAAATCAGGCCTAAGTAACTGAATAAAATATTATAAAAGAAAAACATACGATGTTCATATAAGAAAATTGTAAGCTGACATACGATGTTGATTCTAATATCAACAACCATGGCTCGAGGGAAAATTGTATTGGGTTCATATAATAAGAAATATGAGATTTTTTGGAAGTGGATATAATCATATAATTCATTCTACCAACTTAACAAGGCAAATAAAATGGGAAAGAAGAACCGAAAAGATGTGGCCCACCCAGTAACAAGAAAGCTCACCTGAGTATCCACCACATTGTTCAACTTGATGCCAAACTGAAAGAAGAGTGCCTGGTAAACAACAAAAAGTTTATAAGTGCTTTATATGGCCAGACAAAAAATAGCTAAATGCTAAGACCAGATGTCAAGCCTCTGAAACATTTTTTTCCACTGATTATTCACATTGCGCAAATTTCAACATATACAAAAGAGAGGTAAAAGAAAGGGTAAGGAAGCAGACAATCAAATAAATCAGAGACCTCACTGTCTCGTTTGCAATCATGAATCACTTTTGTGATGTATTTAGATTCAAGTGCAAGCTTACACGCTTTGATAAGCTCTTCTCCCCCTTCAATCGCATCAACCAAGTACACAGCATCAGGAAATGCAAGCTGCAGAAACAAGAACCTCAGAACAAATTCTACGCCAACAACGTAAAATACAAGTAAATCTCCACACCCTCATCTCACAAAATGACATTAAAAAAAAATATTAAGCCCCTAAAAGAACATAATCACCAGCGAAAAATCACAACACAACTAAAATCACAAAAACAACAGAGTTAAAATAGGTTTACTCCTACTACTTGCACTCCTATTTATTTATTTAATTATTTATTTACTTAGATACTTGTTATACCAAAGAGTTTCTCAAATTAGCATATAACATTCCAACTTCAGCATATAATACATAATCACCTAAATTATCATTAACATATACAACGTACACCACAAAAGTTCCTCACATTGACGTATATAACATTCCAACTTTAGAATAGCATATAGTTATATAAATTCATCATTGCAGTTACCAAAACCGAAATCTAAAACGACGAACGAGAGAATCGACCTGCATTATACAGAGAGTGCCTTTGCGGCACAAGTCAACACCCTCGCAGTCAAAGCCAATGATGAGCTCCGACTGAGGCGAGGGTTCCAGGAAGTCGGCGGGAAGTTGCGACGCCTCCGTCACGACGTGAATCGGAACTCGCGGTTCATCTTCGCTCACGCGCTTCTCACCTAATCAATCGCAAATCGAATTCGTTACAAATTCCTTTCCACCGTTACCGATAACACACGCATACAGCAAACAAGAACGGAAACTCAAACGACACAGATATTATGGCGTAAAACAAACGATCCAAGGGTTAAACAGTTGGAAATTAAAATTTAGAGAGTTATCGAACAAAATTTCTTGATATGTTCTTCGTTCGAGAGAGAAAGAGTGAGATGAAGAAACGAAGCCCTAAATCGATGGAAATGAAGAGTGACCTTGGAGAGAGGAAGAAGGAGGTTGAAGCGGAAGAGGAAGGTGCGTGAGAAAAGAGGGAGAAGGAGGTGAAGAAGAAGCCATGTGATTGGGAGTGAATGTTCAACCACATCACACACTTCGCTCTTCTAAGCTTGCTCTGCACTCTTCTCTGCTCGCTCTCTTTTTTCTACCCAAGAAATGAACACTGTTTTTCTACCCAATATTCAACACTTTCTTTATTGTTAGGATTACAAAAAAATAAAAAAATAAATAAAAAGTTCATATTGTAAAATAAAATATTTAAAAATAATCGAACCGTCTTTATATCAAAAGTAAAATTTGACTAAATATTAAAAAAAAAATACTTGTATGGACTTAAACTATCTCGATTATTAAATCCAAAATGTGATTTTGTAAAATAATTCTAAAATAACTTAATAT
>Ga0123341_1003806_pt1 | contig 13065 bp, 14 predicted proteins | sample Turbeapinknodule_FD_89959 | JGI IMG/M metagenome (GOLD analysis project Ga0123341, IMG submission 89959) | Root nodule microbial communities of legume samples collected from Mexico - Turtle bean Mexico pink nodule | ecosystem: Host-associated > Plants > Roots > Nodule | place: Mexico: Nepantla... | reverse complement strand
GGTGTAATCCTTTCTAAACCTACTGTATTTATGGTGTTGTGTTGCCAAGGAGTGTTGTGTGTTCTTGAGGTGTTCAAGATCAATACTCTTGGTGTGGTTTGCCAAAGGTAGTGTGTTTCTTGAGGGGTTCAAGGTCACTACTTTGGTGTGTTGTGTTTTTGTAATTTGGTTTGGTTACATAGTGGTTTACCGAGTGGTTTTTGGGGACTGGATGTAGCTCTTGGCTTAAGAGTGAACCAGTATAAACTGCTTGTGTGATTCTCTCTTACTCTAAACTCCTTTAAATTCTGTTTTAAGTTGTTTGTGTTTTTAACTGGTATAAACAACCGATTGTGTGTTCCTTTATAATTGTTAATGTTCTAAGCCAACTTGATTCCTATTCTGGATTTATACATAAAATTTCATTAAACCTGAAAAAGCTTTCAAAAACCTCCTTTAAATAATTCCCCCCCCCCCCCTCTTGTTTAAGGCCATATATTCTAACAAGAGGCTCATTCCGAGGACGTCGAGGTAGAGAAAGAGGGAGGTCCTATCAAAATAAAGCCACAATAAAATGTTTTAAATGACATCAATTGGGACACTATCAATATGAGTGTCCTAATTGGGAGAAGCAAGTAAACTATGTTGAACAAGAAAAAGAAGAGTTTTTGTTGATGTTATATGTCGAATTTGATCAAACCAAAAGCGAAGAAGTTTGGTTCCTTGATTCTGGGTGCTCCAATCACATGACTAGTAACAAAGAATGGTTCTTAGAGTTGGAGGAAGGACTTAAACAAACCGTAAAGCTTGGTAATGACACCAAAATGGTAGTGGTTGTTAAGGGAAGCGTATGTTTTCAAGTGAATGGCATCACTCAGGTAATTTCAACTATTTTTTACATACCTGAATTGAAGAGCAATTTGGTAAGCATAGGACAACTTCAAGAGAAGGGTTTAGCCATCTTAATTCAGCAAAGGACTTGTAAATCTATCATCCTCGAAGAGGGTTCATTATATAGACTAATATGAGTGAAAATAAAATGTTTTATCTATTAGCATCTATGGGACCAACAAAGAATTTTATGTGTCTTCAAGCTGAAGTCTTTTCTGAAAAATAATCTCATTTGTGGCATCGTCTCTTTGGCCATTTGAATTATATAGGATTGAGAATGCTTGCATACAACAAGATGGTAAATGGCGTGCCTCTGCTCAAAGTTCCAAAGAGATTATGTGAAGTTTGGTTGGTTGGCAAACAACACAGAGAATCTATACCAAGGCATAGTTCAGAGATAGCATCGAAGCAGCTTCAACTTGTGCATTCTGATCTATATGGACCAATCAAACCAGTGTCCAACAGTGATAAAAGGTACATCATAAGTTTTATTGATGATTTTTCATGAAATCAGAAGCTTTTGCTGCATTCAAGAATTTCAAAGCAGGTGTTGAAAAGGAAATTGTTGCACATATAATTTGTTTGAGAAGAGATAGAGGAGGTGAGTTCAACTCAAATGAATTTTGGGGATTTTGTAAAACTCAAGGTATAAGCAGGCAGTTGACAGCGACATACACTCCACAACAAAATGGAATTGCTGAAAGGAAGAATAGAACAATTATGAACACTATGCGCTAAATGTTAGCTGAGAAGAAAGCTCCAAAAATGTTTTGGGCTAAAGCTGTAAAGTGGTATGTGCATATTCAAAATATGAGTCCAATAGTAGCAGTAAAAGAATAAACCCCAGAGGAAGCATGGAGTGGTGTGAAGCCAATGGTGGATTATTTTTAGATCTTCGGGTGTATAACTCATGTTCATATTCTAGACCAGAAAAGGAGTAGGTTGGATTCCAAGAGTAAGAAATGTGTATTCTTGGGGGTTAGTGATGAATCCAAAGCTTATAGGTTGTATGATCCAGCCAATAAGAAGATTATCATTAACAATGATGTGTGATTTGAAGAAGAAGAAAGTTGGGATTGGGGCAGAACTGAAGAAGAGTTGAAGTTAGAAGATGATATAGAAAAAAATTGAAAACCACACTAAGGAGGAGAATGTTGAGAATGTTTCAGATGGCAGTAACAACTTAGATATCTTATCTTCAAATGAAGTAAACACTGAAGAAGTTGCAGTTGAAGGCGGGGTGAAAGAATCAGAAAAGAACCGGTCTAGATGGAGGATTATGTAATAGGTGAAGGTCTTTCAGAAGAGGAAGATATGGATGCAATGATGATAGCAACATCAGATGATCCATTCTCGTTTGAAGAGGCATTCAAGAGCAAGAAGTGGAGAGAGGTTATGACAGTAGAAATTGAAGCTATAGAGAAGAAAAAGACTTGGGAACAAGTTGATTTGCCTAAAGGTGCTAAGCCCATTGGAGTTAAGTAGGTTTTTAAGACCAAACTTAATGAAAATGGGGATGTGGAGAAATATAAGGCAAGATTGGTACCCAAGGGTTATGCACAACATTATGGAGTAGATTATACTAAAGTATTCACACTAGTAGCAAGACTTGACACCATTCGAGTAATACTTGCAGTACAGCACAATATGGATGAGAAGTTTTTCAGCTTGATGTTAAGAGTGCCTTCCTTCACGGTGATCTCAAGGAGAAAGTTTTTGTGCACTGAATTTAAAAAATCAATGATGATGGAATTTTATATGTCTAATATGGGAAGAATGAAACACTTTCTTGGAGTATAAATGTTGCAAAATTCAAATGGGATTTTTATTTGTCAAAGAAGATATGTGTGAGAGGTGTTAGCAAGGTTTGCAATGGCAAGTATCAATGCTATAAAAAAATCCAATAGTACTTGGTACAAATATGAAAAAAGATAAAGATGAGCTAAAGTTAATACAATTTTATTCAAACAAGTAGTTGGAAGTCTCATGTATCTAACTGTGACTCATCCCGACTTAATGTATGTTGTAAGTCTTATTAGCATGTACGTGTCTAGGCCAACCATGTCACACTGGTTGGCAATCAAAAGGATTCTGAGGTATGTTAAGGTAACAACTGAGCTAGGCATTCTCTATAAGAAGGAAGAAAGCAGTGTAAAACTCTTGGCATTTACAGATAGTGGATATGCTAGTGATCTTGATGATAGATGGAGTACTTCTGGATATGTGTTCATGATAGTGTCTGGAGTTGTATCATGGTCTTCAAAAAAATAACCAGTGGTGACTTTGTCTACCGCTGAGGTTGAATATATTGCAGCAATTCTCTGTGCATGTAAGTGTATATGGCTCAAGAGGATTATGGAGAAAATTGGAATGGAGGAAGATGAACGTACTATAATTCATTGTGATAGCAGCTCTGCCATTCAGTTGGCTAGGAATCCAGTTTTTCATGGAAAAAATAAGCATATTCATGTGAGATTTCATTTCCTGAGAGCCTTGGTGAATGATGGTGTTGTGGAACTGAAGTATTGCAATACTCAAAAACAAATTGCAGATTTGATGACAAAGCCAATTAAGCTGGAGCAGTTTGAAAAACTATGTGGTATGCTTAGAATGATTAATGCATCAGAAGTAAACTAAATACATATGTTTTAGTTTAAGGGAGGAAATGTTAGCTATAGTTTTGTATTTTCTGTTTTAGTTTAGTGTTTCAAATAAGTCTGTTACAATAAAGACATATTCTTTAGGAGAGATTCTAGTCAATATGTTGTAGATATGTAAAGCGTAGAATTTATTTTTTCTGATTATGTGTAAGGGCTATTAATAGCCAAAAATCTCTTCAATTTTGTGCATACTTTCTTTGTTTCTTTCTTCAGTTTTCTAAATTTATAAAGTTCTGATTTTCAAAGATGAAAAAAAAATGTGTAAGTTTATATTTTAAAGTAATTAGTTGTGATTTGTCTCTCTACAAAATGGGATTGTATACGGACATGTCTACCTAAACCAAAGTGGGGAAGAAAAATCATCATAGAAAGGTAGTAAAGAGAAAGAAAAAAATACTAAAGAAAAGGCTGAGCTTTGCATATAATTTATTTCCCTCTCCAACACAATCTTAAAAATATGTTATTTGACAATATTATGATCAATATACTTCAACAGTAACTTTAATATATCCTAATGAGATTTTTAATAATTTTTCATTTCTTAAGCATACCTATTAAGATCCATATATGTTTTCCAGTAAAATTGGCTGTATCACACATTTCTGGTGCAGATCATGACAGAGACAAAATGAATTTGAAAAACCACTCAAGAAATATGTCAAACATGTTATCAATGTGGAAAAGGTTTAAAAGTATGTCAGCACTCAACTTTTTTTAAAACGCATTTAATGGTACAATAACTTTTCTGTCAATGAGTTTAGGAATTTCTTATAACAATAAAGAAATTTAAATGCGCGCTTAGTTAGTTCATAAGAAACGTACACTTTTTAATTTCGAAAAAAAGGAGCGTGTAGCATTGGAGTCTAATTTTAATGATTGTAGCAGATTTGGACCAAGAAAATTGGCTACTAAAAAGATTCCTGTTGCTTTCGCAGCGTGGTTTCAATAAAGCCCTTCTCTATTGAACCAACTCTATCTTAATAATTACTCGATTAATATGCAACTTTTTTAGGAGGAGTTTTTCTGTTCATCATTCATGCAATTCTAGAAATTAAGTTATTTGAAAACAAAAAGATATTTATCGACATTACATTAATGCACATAGACAGATTACTGTTTGTTTCTTCTAATTTTTGTCTCAGACTGTAAGCCACCGGTTAGAGCAAGTTTAATTTAATCTTCTATCTAACTCAATTATTTTTAGTTAAGTTCAATTTTTTATTTATTTACCAATCTAGCTTAATTATAATTTGGTTTAGTTGAGTCATATATAGATCGAATAATTTTTCAAAAATATTTTAATGTTTCTTAATAATAATAAGGTTACGAGAACATCTATAATGTATAAAATTTGTTAAAACGAGATAAATAGAAATATAATATGAATTAGTAATTTGTCTCCAAAAATTATCTAGTAATGGTATCTTTCATCAAGAAACAGTAAAATTGTTAGTGATGATAACACCCAATTTACATGCAAATACAAAGATAATAAAGAAAGAAGGAATCAGGTGTAGTATATACGTATTGGTGTATTAGACAATGCGAGTCCCGACGTGTGGAGGGTGGTGGCGTGGCAGAGTACTAGCAGGGCAGAATGAGTAAGGTTATCGGTGACATGAGATGAGAGAAAATTCTTATGAATCCATATTTTAGTCTCAAGTCTCACAATCATTAAAGCAAAAAGAAATAATACTTATAAATTTGTGTAAAATATTATTTTTTTCCTGTCCTATTCTTATTCAATCTTTTCTCTACGAATGTGTTGTATCTTATTGTTATTCAAAAAAAAATTCTACGATTATCAAATAGAAAAGATATTTATATATTGTATGGGTCAGTACGAGACAAGACGAGTTTGTTTTGATCTTGGTGATTGATTGTCCAAGTCAAACAGCACATAAAGAGACACAATAAATAAACAGACAACAACAACAGTAGTGTTGAATGAGTCAATTCGCATTTCGAAATATACGGAAAATATCTTCAACATAACAAATAAAACTGATTAACGGAAAGATACACGTTTTGGTATTAAAGGAGGGTCCATAAACCTATACTATAAATAGAGCCCTCTATGGAGGAGTAAGATACGTTTTTCACATTCTATCAGAACACACCTAAACTAGAATACTTACTTGAGCGTCGAAGTACCTTTTGCAAGTAACCCCCGACCGGCCGAGCGTCAGCACTAAAGGAAGGAGACTCAAAGAAATTAGGAGACCACTGACATAACAATCGTACATCCAGTCACAGGTACTATCTGAGACCCTCGGCCTATACAGGTACATGTATATTTGTTCAATGCATGCCTATTGTTTATATATAATCAGATTGGAGAGATGTGTTTCATATAACTTGTTACTTCCTATGTTATGCATATCTACCAACAATTACACCAAACTATTATCTTATTTTTACCACGTATAGTATACATTGATACACGTTTTATATACATCTATATGAAAAATATAGTAATTCCAATACTTGCCCTCTAGTTGGTGAGTAAATATCATAGACTCTCAACTTGTTTCACAAAGTCACGAACTGATCTTTCTCGAGAGGCTTAGTAAATATACCTGCTAATTGACAATGTGAAGAGACATGTGATAGACTTATCATCCCAGCTTGCAATTTTTCCCGTACGATGTCACAATCTATCTCGATATGCTTCGTACACTCATGACATACAAAATTTGTTGCAATATGGAGTGTCGTGTGGTTATCACAATACAAAGGTGTACGCATGCTAATTGGAACTTTGAGGTCTCGTAGGATATAATATAACCATGTTAGCTCCAGACAAGCATTTTTCATGGCCCGATATTCTGCTTCGGCAGATGACCTTGATACGTTGGTTTGTTTCTTAGACTAACAGGATACCAATGAATTTCCCAGGAAAATGCAATAGTTGTTGAGTGATCTTCGAGTAATACGACATCCTCCCCAATCTAAATCGCAATAGGCTTTCATCTTAAGATCATTATTAGAGGGAAGTAATAATTATTGCTCGGGTGTCCGCTTGATGTACTTCAGAACCCGTAATGTTGCATCCTAGTGTGTTTTGCGAGGCTCTTGCATAAACTGACTTAAAGTTCTAACTGAATAGACAATATCTAGCCTTGTGATGGTAAGATAAATGAGTCTTCCAACTAACTTGCGACATTTAGTTGTGTCATGTAATAAATCACCATAAGTAAGAGTGAGTTTTAAATTTTGCTCCATAGGGAACTTCTCTGATTTTACCCCAATTAGACCTGTATCGTCCAAAATGTCTAACGCGTATTTTCTTTGAGACATAAAAATGCCATGTTTAGACCGAGAAAATTCAATTCCCATAAAATATTTTAAGGTGCCAAGATCCTTGATTAAAAGATGTTGGAGAAAAAATTCCTTGAGATACTTGATCTCACCATCATCATTTCCTATTAAAAGCATATCATCGACATAAAGCAAGACAATTGTGAAAGATGATCCAACAATTTTGGTAAATAAAGAATAGTTTGTTTTTTATTTAATATATCCTGCTTTTTTAATAAGCTTAGAGAAAGTAGCAAACTTGTTTCAGGATGCTTGTTTTAATTTGTACAAGGACTTATGATGCCAAAAAACTAGATTTTCCCCCTATCAGCGAAATCTGGGAGGAAGCTCCATGTAAACAAATTCATGAAGGTCACCGTGTAAAAATGCATTTTTTACATCAAGTTGATACATGAACTAGTTTCTAACAGCTACAATAGTGAAGAGACAATGTAATGTCGTAAGTTTAGCAGTAGGAGAAAAAGTCGCAATATAGTCAATCCCTTCCACTTGCATGTAGCCTTTGGTGACTAAGCATGCCTTATATCGTTTGATGCTCCCATCAAACCTGTATTTTATTTTATAAACCCATCGACATTCCATGGGTTTGTGGCCAGCTGCTAATGAAACAATGCTCCAAGTGTTGCTTTTTGTCAATGTTGATAATTCAACTTCCATGGCTTCCTTCCAGTGGGGACAGAGAATGACCTGATCATATGATGAAGGCTTTCTATGTGTAGAAATATTAGCTAAAAAAATGCAGTGAGCAGAAGATAAGTTGGAATAAGAAATTAAATGAGAAACTGGGTATCATGTACCTGGGAAAGAACCTTGGCTAGGAGTGCACTGATAGGCGCGAGGTGGTAGCAAGTAATCTTTATGCCATGCAGAAGGATGCTTGAGATATGTAGAATGTCGAAGTGGTTGTATAGAAATATTAGGGGATGAATTAGGCGCAGGAGATTCAATGGTCATTGGTTCAAGAATAGGCTCAATGGATATGAGTTCGGTAATGAGCTCAATAGGTATTTGTTCGGTAATGGGCTCACTGGGCAAAGTTGGTGAAGCCGATTTTCAGTTCGGTAGTGTGGTTGGAAATGTACAATTATAGGTTGCCAAAAATACATAAATGTGTAACAGATAGAACTAGGTTGTATAATAGTTGAAAGGGTGTTTTATCTGATAGAATGGGGGAAGGTAAGTGGTTAATGAGGAAAATCACAGTTAAAACACAATCTCCCCAAATATTCATAGGTAAATTAGAATGATAAGAAGAGATCACACAATTGTGAGGATATGACGGTGTATACACTCAACCACCCCGTTTTGTTGGAGGGTATAGACACATGTGTGTTGGCATTCAATAAAAAATTGACGCATGGAAAGAAATTTCGTACCCTTATATGTTCAAACGACTTTAACACGAATGTAAAATTGTGTATATGCAAATGTGATGAAAGATTGTAGTATATGCTCAGTATTTGATTTGTGTTGCATCAAAAAGACCGAAGTGCATTTAGTGAAATCATCGACGATGGTTAAAAAAAATCATGCATTTGAATAAGTAGGTGATTTATTATGAGGACCCCAAATATCATGTAACAAATCAAATGGACGTTGTGTATTTATTGCACTAAAAGAAAAAGACAATTTTGTTTGTTTAGAAATGGGACAAATATTGTAGTTATTATGAGTACACATATTGAAAGAAAATAATAAAGATGCCAATTTTAAACGAGATGAAGACAAATGGCCAAATCTCATATGCCAGAGATCCATTTTGTTGGAAACATGAAAAGTGTCAGACAATTTTTGAAAGGTTTCATGTAATAAAAGACCACCTCATTGCCAATTATCCTCCCTGTAGCTAAATCCTACAGGATACAACCATTTGGAAGTAAGACCATGCAACAATTTAGAGCTTTAGTGAATTTACTTGTTGAAATAAGATTTAAATGAAAAGAAGGGACACATAAAATATGCTCTAATTTGATATCCGTATTAAATTGGACGATCCTTTGGACATGATTGGGGCTATTGAACTTGTAGGAAGGTTTACCAAAAAAACTGATGATGGAGTTGAATTAATAAATAATTTTGGATTTGAAACAATATGATCAATTGCCCCACTATCCAAAATCCATGGTTTTGTGAAGACAAAATTTACTAAAGTATTAAAGTTCATGAGAAAACCTGCTGCATTTGCATAAACATCATGGTTACCCAAATTAATCATCGACAATTTTTGTTGTGTCTCGTCCGGTATAATTAATGAATATGCCTGTCGAATGTTAGACAAGGGAGACATCACTAAAATATTAGATCGGACACCTTTATAGGCATCATTGAGACCCATAAGAATTTGCATTAAATAGTCTTCTTTCATCTTGCCATTGTATGCTTTCATTTTATTACAAGGCAAGAATGAGCGATATGTGTCTAACTCGTCCCAAAGGCTCTTGATTTTTATGTAATATGATGAAACAGACAGAGTAATTGTGGCAATGACTTTTTGTATCTGAAAAATTGCAAGAGCCATTGATTTGCTCCACGTCAAGTAGTTCGAGCCATTCTATTTCTCTAGTACAAGTAGGTGTCTGGGTTGATCTGACTGATGTACATAGTATGGATTTGATGTATTCGTAACAGCGTCTTTGGAGTTTTCGGCAGATATGGTTGTGAAGGGAAAAAATGGTGAAAGAAAATTTTGCAGAGTCATCAAAAACGGTGCTCTGACACCATATCAAATATTATGGAAATAATATTTCTGTATATTCATTCAACGTATGTCTACTGTTTATATACAATCAGATTGGAGAATATATGCTTCATATAATTTGCTACTCCATATGTTATGTCTATCTATCAACAATTACATCAAACTATTACCTTATTTTTACCACGTATGTTATACATTGATACACTTTCATACATGCATATGGAAAATATATATAATAATTCCAATAACGATGTTATCAAATGTGTTATGTCTTATTTGTTAAGACTTAATTGTTAGAAAAAGGTTATGATATGTTTTCGAAAATAAAATTTGAGTGATTAAAAATATAAATAACTTAGAAGTATTCAAAATTTATATGAAAGAGAAAAAAAACTTTATTTTAGATTTATTGAAAGAAGAGTTGACTACAATAAAGAAATTAAAAAAAAAAAGAGATAAATATCTCTAGAAAAAGTTGAATGACTGAGAGAAGAAAATATGAAAAATCATATCCTAACATTTCACAACCAAAGAGTCCACAATAGATAGATAAAAAAAAAGATGAGGTTGATAAGAAGATATACAAATTGAATGTCAAATTAAATGAAGATGTGATTCCATGAAAGAAAGAAAAAGATAAAAAAATTACAAGTAAAAAAGAGAAGAAAATCAAATATTAAAAGAAGAATCAAATTTAAATAAAGAGATATTAAGGCGCTAAGAAATATTAAAGAATATTTATTTCTTATTTAGATTTTCATGAAATTAAAATTGAAATATTGTTAAAATTCGATATTGTGTGTTAAATGTGTTTTTTTTTTCTACTGTCAAGTGTGTGTTGCACGACTGAAATGGTGAGTTGAGGTAAGATTTAGTGGGGTGTGCTTAGCAAATTGGCTTTGGACCATGGAGTACCAGAAGATTTGTAGTGTAATTTTAGTAGAAAGGTGCATAGTGTAATCTAATGTGATTTGAAGTTGAGTAGTTAAGAGGTCAAGTCTGAAATATTGACTAATTATGAAATTGATTTGTTGTTTAGTCTAGATGGTCCTAACTAAACCTATAGTAGGTCAAATCGACCCATATAAATCTTAACTTATTTCAACCATCCTAATAATGGATACATACATAAATAATAGTCGCATGATAAAAAGTATAACTATTATTTTAATAAAATTATTATAGAAATATATAGTACATTATATTATATATTTATTATATATTTTATTGATTTGATGAAAGTGATTGAGTGTATTAATAAAATTTTGAGTTAGTATTGTGTGTGAAGATATTGTAAAGACAGGCATAATGTTGTATCTGTGAAGTAGTTGAGAGGCTAAGGTATCCTTAGAATAAAAGGGCAGCGACATAAATTTGTAGGGAAGAAAGTTGGAGAGAAAGTGACTTATGATGCTACATTAGTTCCTCAAAGAAAGGTAACAAAGTTGTGCTGCCTTTGGCTACACATGCTTAGCTTAACCTTTTATCATTTCGTCATCCTCCCCATCCCCTACTTTAGGGTGGTCCTTCTTCCTAAATTCCCAACACCTTTTTCTTTTCTTTTTTTATCTTCTTTTCTCAATAACTCTTACTTACACCCCTCATCTTCTTCCTATTCTCATCCAATCTCATTTACATTGTTTCGATCGGATAATAAAACCAGAGAATAAAAAAAGAATAAATAAATAAATTAGATAGCATCTTAAAGAAGCAATTTCCCCTCCCTTCATTTCTAATTTAACTTTTCAAAATATTTTTCATACTTATTCCCCTCCTCCAGGGCTGAACACTAATGGTGCACTCAATCTTACTCTCTCTCACCAGAATTGGAGGACTCAAAAGGTTTTTTTCTATTTTTTTATTCTAATTCTTAAGAATAGTTTAAACATTCATGTTATAAAAAATATGTACTATTTAATCACAAATTAATATTTAATAAATTTATTGATTTTTACATAATTATGATAAACTTTTAAAATCATATCTCTCATTATTTTTTATTAGTTGAACACTTTTTTTTCACAATAATAATTTGCGAAGTTTAAGAAAGTTAAAAAAACATAAAATTCAAATAAAATTGATGGTACAAGTAAACGAGTAAGGAAATTTAACTAAATGGTGCAATTTTGTACTAAATTTCCCAATCATTATAGAATTGGTTTCTATTGCAGCAGATGATCTTAGACGTGGTTAATGTCGAATGTAATTAATCCTTTAGACGGTTTCTATTGTTCTAGATTGCTCTTCACTTTGGTTTCTATTGCCGCAAATGACCTTAGACGTGGTTAATGTCGAATGTAATCAATCCTTTAGACGATTTCTACTATTCTAGATTTCTCTTCACTCATCTTAGAGCTATTGTATTTGGGTTAGGATTAATGGTTATGTGAGTGCCTTCATATGAGATAGTGAGTATGGTTATTGAAATAGTAGTTTTTGCACCAAAAAGACCTAATTTGTTTTTATTTATTATGAAAATAGGTAAACTTTTATTTATTTATAACTTTGGGTACATCGTGTCTCATTGACACAACTTTATTTCAAATATTTTGTTATCATGACACACGACTTCAATTTGAATTTGGACGTACAACAATGTGATGTCATGGTAGGACAATTTTGATTCAAAATATCATGAAGGTCGAAATCGTACATCGTTAGCACGACTTTGATTAAAACTTTCATTAGGTTAATTGAAGTTGTGTATAAGTGATATGACTTAAATGTAAAAAAATTAACTGAATTTGTGTATGTCTCTAATGACTTCAATTGTTTTATTTTACACTAAACTCGAGTTATACTACTTCAGATTTCTATTCATTTGTTGGTTGTCATGGAGCTGCAAATTGACATTTTTGGTGCAAAAACGACAATTGTTATAAAAATGTAACAACCAAACATAAGAAAAAGAAAGTGGTCCCACATGCTAAAAAATGGTACATAAAAAAATGATGCAAATGCATGGAAGGTGCAAATAGTACGTAAATATATATGTAGATCCAACGAAAGAGAAAAAAACCAAATGGTTGCTCCACTTGCATTTTTTTTAAAAATTATTTCTTCATCTAATTCATGTGATCTGAGAGAAAAATCTCCAATCCAATTTTCAATAAAATCAAAAAAAAAATCAAGGGTGATCCCATGTAAAGAAGGCACATGAATGTAAACAAACACTACCAAATTGTTTGACTAGTCACGCATTTGAAGTAAACAAAAATAATAATAAACCTAAAGAAAGCAACAAATAAAACAAAAACCAAACAGAAAAAATTAAAAAGCTGCAAAAATCAAAAGGGCAATTTGCAGCCTCATGACAACAAATAAATTAATAAAAATTTGAAGTTGTGTGACTTTTACACTACATTCATTGATTTACTTTGCACTTAAGTCGTATCATTCATGTACGACTTTAATTAATCTTAATAAATTTTTTAATCAAAATTGTGTCAATCATGTACAATTTCAATCCTCAATATTTTAAATTAAAATTATTTTATCATAACACAACTTTAATAT
>Ga0123341_1003804_pt1 | contig 13068 bp, 9 predicted proteins | sample Turbeapinknodule_FD_89959 | JGI IMG/M metagenome (GOLD analysis project Ga0123341, IMG submission 89959) | Root nodule microbial communities of legume samples collected from Mexico - Turtle bean Mexico pink nodule | ecosystem: Host-associated > Plants > Roots > Nodule | place: Mexico: Nepantla... | reverse complement strand
GATTATGTTGTGTCATTATTAAATATATTTTGACCAACAAAAGATAATAATGAATATCATAAATTTTGAAAATCCATTTGATAGAAAGTTTATTAAATTAAAAATGTTGAAATTTAAGAATTAAAAATGGTTTCTTGTATACGAACAAATTGTAGTTACAAAAAAATATAGAATATTTATGTTTTTTAACATTTTCTTGTACCATGACCATTTCGTTGGAGAGTGTTCATTTAGTTGTTTCTAAATTATTGGATAGGAGATTTATACCAAGAACATGGAGCACGACTAATCTACGTTTTTATTACAACTAATTCAATATTTGTAAAATTTTATTGTTGATTTGTCTAATTTGTATTTGGTACAATTTGATTTATTTGAAATTTATGTTGATTGAAAATAAGGTTGTTTATTCAATATACTACATTGTGTAGAAGTTTGCAATTTGTAGGGAAGTGATTTTTGATCTATTTTCATCTGAAGAAAAAACCATGGAAGGGTTTTTACCCTCCATGGTGTCGAGTTGTTGTTTGGTCCAATTCCTTCTGAAAAAACCATGGAAGGGTTTTTACCCTCCATGGTGTCAAGCTGTTGTTCAGTCCAATTCCTTCTGAAAAAACGATGGAAGGGTCTTTACCCTTGTACTAGCCAAACGTGCTCGAGTCCTCGGTTCAAGCACTTAAGCATAGTAAGCTCGGTTAGATAAAACTACACCCAACTCGATCTGGGGCAGGTATGGGCCAACAACATGTTATAAGGTCGACCCAGATGTTTGGTAGTCTACACGAAGAAGATACTTAAAGTAAAAATAACAGAAGGAATAAGCGGAATTAATTAAAGCATATATATATATATATATCTTTAAACTGTTCGGAATAATGTGGCATAGCACCCGAAAATAAAGGTGCACGTTGAAAAAATGTTTTATTGTTGAAATTATATTCTTGTTGAGATTATATTCATGTTGTTGAAATAATATTCTGGTTGATGAAAATCGTTGAAGGAATGTCTATAAAAGGGGTTTGAGACCCTCAGTAAAGGTACGCATTTTTTAATACTTTAAGCTGAAACAGATTTTATAGTTTGAATGTTCTCACTGACTTTATCGTCGGAGTGTGATAAACAAGTAAAACCCAATTTGTCCCAAAGATCAACATCTCAGAGCATCACGAATAGACAAGTCAAACCGGAGCTTATCTAGGAGACCAATCAAAGTTAGCCAACGAGAACATTTGGTGCTCACCATGGGGCCCGATAAAACTTGATCACACCCACATTTGCAACTAAGCATTTCACATAATGAGGAACACGAGGCAAGGACCGATGGGATCTGAAGGAAGCGAGGCCATAAGGGTCCTCCAGGAAGCAATCGAAGAATATCGACGGGAGCGTAAGGGAATTCGAGAAGAAGTCAAGACCGAGCAAGAACGACTAAGAGCAGAAGATCGAGCTGACCAAGAGCGCCTTCGAGATTGCCTTATAACAGAGATTGAGGCCTCCCGAATAACTATGGAGGAGCATGCACAAGCCAATGAGGAGTTGTGCAAGACCAACGAGGAACTGCGGAGGAGCTTGCACCGATTGGGTCGATGTCCCGGGAACGTTCCCCCCAAATTTGTCATCGATGGATGACCCCAAGCCGTTCTCTCAGCAAATCATGGACGAGCCTGTGCCACCCCATTACATAGCACCCAAGATTGCCTTTTTCTCTAGTGTAGAAGATCCTGAAAGTCATCTAAAGGTGTTGAAGGCTCAGATGATCATTTCTAGGGAGTTTGATGCAATTCGATGTAAGATGCTCATGGGAACATTCACACGGAAAATCCTGCAATGGTTTAGTGGGATCCCAGATGGACACATAACCTCCTTCCCTCAATTCTCTAGAATGTTTAAATAGCAATTCTCAGCTAATAAAGTCAACCCCCACGACTGTGTGATCTATTCAATGTTAGACAGAGCGAATGGAAGTCTCTCAAAGGATACTTGAATAGATTTTGTGCTGTCTCAATAAGGCTTCGAACCGAGGATGAAGAGATGGTGGTCGTTGCTTTCGTACAAGGGATAACAACAAGCCCATTTAGCGATTCACTAATCAAGAATTCAGCAGAGATGTTATCTGAGGTGCGTGAACGAGCTACTGCCCATATCAAGATTAAAGAGGTCGTGCTCAAGAAGATGGTAGCTCACGATCACAGCAACCCAGGCACAAGGAAAGCAATTGAGATCGTTCCATGAGGAGTAATGAAGCACGTACCGAGAAGAGGACGAATCTGAGGTATGTCCCGTATGTCGCCAAGAAGGATGAGCCTAAGGCGAAGACCAGGGAGGAGACGATGATTAGACAGATTCTGAGTATCCTGCAAAAAGCTCATAAACATGCCAAAAGTAGCGGACAAGCTGAAGTTTCCCCAAAAGACTGATCAATTATAGGGATCGCGAAGAGATGCTTGGTGCAACTTCCACAGGGCATTTGGGCACAACATCGAACAATGCATAACCCTAAGTTACCAATTGGCTAGTTTAGTCAAAGAGGATTTTTTGAAGGAATACCTTGAGGCAGGAGGAACCAAAAGGAGAGGCTACAACCACGAATTAGACACACGAAACCCTAATCCATGGGGACTTGAACACCATCGCAAGAGGATTCTGTGGGGTGGAAACTAAACCTCCAAAAGCAAACAATATGTGCGAGTGGTGACTTTTTATGGGAAGTGCACCGCATTTTCCAGAAGTAATAATTGTCCCTAAGGACGGATATCGATCCCATAAGAAACAGTGAATTATCGAGTGCAATAATCACTAAATATAAAAACAAAACAATAAAAAGAGTTAATTATTATGTTGGCACTGATCAATAAGAAAACAACCAAAGAATTGGTTGCTTCAAGTTGGAAAAATAGGGATTAGGTTTCATCTTTCTCACTCTTATGTATTTTGATTAGCATGTCAATATTAAGTTCTTCGATTGAAATTGATGCCCGTATAAAAATCATTTATATCGATTTCTCGCATATAAAATCCTTAACAATGTTCCCTAACTATCGATCCCTCGCATAATTATAAGAACAACTTAGAACGAAGCTCAGACGTTAATGGAATTTAACATTTGAAGTTTATCCCTAGCACTCAAATATGTTAAGTATTGTTGTTTAGGTCCGAACCCTAAAAATACCTCTCGGTCAGATTTAAGATTCTCAATTTGTCACGGAAAATTAAAATTAAAACAACAATATCAATAATCAATCAAGAATTGAATATTAATATATAAGATATCACCTCAATACATAAGAGTTTGAGCAGATTACTCTCAATCTCAAAGGGTAGAATTAGTCACGCATACTTCTAGCACATTCCATTCTCCCAATTGGGTTACAATTCAATCTGGCACACTAGGGTTGAGCCTCTAGCCCTCTATTTATCCTAGTTTTCTAGGTTTAGGTTGCTTCCTGTGTCACGCTAATGGGCTAAATGATAAAACATAAAAAAGATCCAAATTTATCTTTTACTCTTCCATTCTGGGACCTTCCAGCTTTATCTTTTTGTCTCAAATTATTTTCTTTTACTCTAAATATTCAATCTTCCCTAAAAATCTGCAATTAACACCAAATTTGGGAATAAAATGCTTTTATTCAACAAATAAAGCTCATAAAAAATGTAAAAAGGTATAAATTCATAAATTAAGGATTAATTTATATGTAAATTAGCAATAAATCCTCATAAGTGCCTATATTTTAATATGAAATATTACTGAAATTAGGCACTTATCAGCGAGCGGTGATGTCCCTAGGTACAAGGAGGTCTTACCATCCCACAGAGCCCTCCCTTTGCTTTACCAGTTCCGACCTCGAAGATGTGTCTCCCCACGAGGACGACCCAATAGTGATATTTGTTGTCACGGTAGGAAAGAAGGTTCACAGAGTCCCGATCGACATAGATGTGATGTTCTGAAAAACGCTTACAAATTTGCAAATATCCCCCGATCAGCTAAAGCCTTATGATGGTTGTCTGGTCGGCTTTGCAGGAGACCAGGTGGAGGTTCGAGGATACGTTGAGTTGAGGACAATCTTTTCATATGAAGCCAGAAGGATTACTGTCAAGTACATCGTCGTCAATGCATCCTCTGCATACAACTTGCTTTTGGGGCGACCCTCCTTGAATAGGTTGGGTGCAATATGTTAGAATTGTAGGCCTAAAACAAGAGGAGAGTGATTTTTTTTAAAATGTTTTTCGCAAACTTTGAAGGTATTGCGAAAGCCAATAAAGAACCAAAGGCAAATGAATGAAAATGTTCAAGTTACAAAACTGTTTTAGTTGGCTTCCTTAAAGGATGTAGACTCATGTTGTGCAGAAATATAAAGACAAAAAGTGTGAGAAGAAGAACAATTATTATAAGCAACAAGAAAGAGGATAAAGACAATTAAGTGCCGTTGAAGAAGAAGGAAGATTTTCACAATAATATTCTTGTATGGGTTTTCTAATTATGGTTGAGACCCTTCTCTGAGGAATAATGACTTGACATGCATCATTAGTGGTGTTTGAAGAGGGTAATTGAGGTGTTGAGAAAGTAGCAGTTGGAATATGACAAATGTTTATAGGAGAAAAATAGGCTCATCTGTACAAATAATGGTCTCGGAACAGGGTAAACGTGTATCTAGAGATATAGAGGTGGACCCGTGTGAGAAAGTAGTTTTTGGAAAAGGATTAGAAAAAATAGTGGGTTCATTCTCCTTATCGGAGTTCAAAAGAAGAAAACCTTTGGTACATTTTTCTAGTCCAGAAAAAAGCATTTAGATGCACGACGATCAAGTTGGGTTCTCCTGGAAGATAAAGTGGTTGCAAGACGCCAAGCACCCAAAATTTTTTAGTGTAGTGAGGTCAAGTTTCCAGTTATAAACCATCTCAAAGGGTGATTTTTGAGATATAATAAGAGATTGGAAAACTGATTAATAATGTGAATTGCGTATTGAAGAGGGGAAGGACAAAATTTGTTTGTGTAAGTTTAGCTCGAAAAAGTAATGCATGACACACATTAAGAATAGGTTGATATTTACTTTCAATAATTCCAATTTGTTGCGTCATTTTTGTGTGTAAAATATCATTATTTAAAAAAAATAAAAATCATGAAGATAAAACTGTTTGTCATTCTCAGAACTCAATCGCTTTTAATGATCGTCAAATTATCTTTCAGAACTCAGCTGTAATCATCAACAACATTTTAGAAAAAAATGTGACCTTGAATAGAACTAATACTTAAGGTACCCATATGTGGTATTAGTTAAAAAAAATCTAGAAGACGTAGTTGGTTGTTTGGAAAAATATTATTATTAAGGTAGGATCCCGACTGAAGACATGAATTAATAATATAATGCAATAAGTACGTGATGAGAAAACAGTTATAACTAACGTTGAATGAGTTAAGGAAACTTCGAAACGCACTTCTGTAATATCAGGAAGTCACTACACACGACCTGACCACTACACATGTCTTGACAAACTGGTTATCTGGTCCACGTGAGTGAAGGCCCAAGTCAACCTATAAAAGAGACTTCTGAAAGGGGAAAATGTACGTTTTTCATATCCTAGAAGAACAGACTAATCACTAGCGCTGACTTGAGCATCGGAGTGCAATCGTAGGTACCCCAATCGACGGAGCACACGTAGGAGAGAAAGAACTTTGAAGAAATAAAAAACTACCAACACAACAACAAATTATGTATAAAGTGGATCATATTAGTTAAGCCCCGACATCCACATTGGTACAAAGTATACAATGTGTATTTATATATGGAAAAAGTTTGGTTGACACTGTACAGTAAATAATACTATTCAACAATCTTTATAATAATATTATAATATTTTGAATTAAAAAACAAAATTAAAATAATTAAAATATTAATTTATTTATTTGTTAAGTATATATGTCTACTGTTTACAATGTCAAGTATCGGAGTCCTTTATATATATACAAAGAATACATAATTATTCTTGATAACAAAACTGTAACCGCCAAACTATGGTTAAGAACTAACAAGCCTGTAATATAATTATGATTAAAAATATAAAAGATATTGATACAACAGGATTAAACTTCCTAATATAAAACATTAAAAAAAACAAAAGAGAAACATATTTATTATAAGATAAAAGGAGACAATTAAATAAAGTTAAAGTTATAGTTTTTATACATGTAGAGCATTTTCGACAAATATATAACTTCTTAGGAAATACATTTACAGAGTAACATGTAATGATTTGTGAATTAAACTCATAAGAAACTTCTTAGAAAATGAATAAAAAGATAATTAAAAATTTGAAACTTTTATTCAAACATTGCATAAACTACCTTAATTATCTTTGTTTATTGGAAATAAGTGCGGAAAGGATACATGGTCTTCAGGTAAGGAAAAAATTTATGCGTGACTAAGATGGACAAGAATAAAACAACAACCTTCATAAAACAAGATTAATGATCTCATAATTGTTACGAGGAATCACGAGAGTCCCGAACGGAATCTTCAGTAGGAAACGGACCCATTAGGATGCCACGTTGCTTACTTGCATATGTGAAGGCATTTGGATATAGAGTGAATTAGGTTCATAGCATGAGGGTTAACTCTAGTTGCCTTTATCATACTTTAAATTGAGTTCGATTTATGTCTAAAATCATTTTTCTCAAGTCAACAATTTTTTTTGGGTAAATACAGTATCGATTTAAAAGTCTAAAGGACGAGGTGACTTTCTAAACAATAATAACTAATGATGATTCAACAATGAGTAATGGAGTAAATGATAGAATAGAATAATTACCGCTTTTCTTCACCAAACACTCTTGGGAAGAACGAAAGACAAAATTCAAGTGACAGACAAAATTTAACTTTGGTTTTGGTAACATGTAGAGCTAAAACAGACAAATTAATTGTTATTTCACTACCATTACTTTTATCATCCAATCATTACCCTTTTCACCGCCACTACTACCCCTTCTTCTCCATTATTAGAAGTCTGTCAAAATAAAATTGGTATTCTACTTCAAATTAAAACTTTATATTCTAATTCTTTATACAACTGATTATGCAACACAAACCCAGAAATATAAGTTCTTTTATATTAAAATTTATTTGTGTTGTTTTATTTGATCTTACTATTCTTCCATTTGTGACAACAATAATATGTTTTATAAAAAAAAAATATTTAAACATAATCAATCAATAAATTTACAGTTAACTGAATGTCCTCAAAAATATGATATTTAAAACAATTACAGAAGCGCACCATATCATGATTGCGTGCCAGTGCAAAATAAACTTTTGAGTACATTTTAAGTAAATTCTTGGAAATTGAGTAGAAATAGGCACTAAATTAAAAAATAATTAATAGTGAGTTGAAACTTTTGGATAAACAGATAGAATAATTGACTATTGTCTCACCGCGCACATTCCAAACAATTCAAAAGCAGTACATTTAACAACGAAATTGGCAAAATGTAAGAACAGATAAATGGGAATGAAAGTGAAAAGCTCATATGGCTGTAGATACACGAATAGCAGCAAAGGTAGATCGGGCACTGGTAGTTTACCATAAGGCATAGCCTAAGCTTGATCCAGCTAATGCTCATACTGGTCTTCCTCAGCTTCTTCATCAAATTCTTCATCCTCATCTGCAGTTGCATCTTGGTACTGCTGGTACTCCGCCACCAAATCATTCATATTGCTCTCTGCCTCTGTGAACTCCATCTCGTCCATTCCTTCCCCAGTGTACCAATGCAAAAAGGCCTTGCGCCTGTACATAGCAGTGAACTGCTCACTCACCCTCCTAAACATCTCTTGAATTGATGTTGAGTTCCCAATAAAAGTGGATGACATCTTTAAATTCTTGGGAGGAATATCACACACACTGGACTTCACATTGTTGGGAATCCATTCAACAAAGTATGACGAGTTCTTGTTCTGAACATTGATCATCTGTTCATCCACCTCTTTGGTGCTCATCTTTCCCCTGAACATAGCAGAGGCAGTCAAGTATCGGCCATGTCGAGGATCAGCAGCACACATCATATTTTTGGCATCCCACATTTGCTGAGTCAGCTCTGGGACCGTAAGGGAGACATACTGCTGAGACCCACGAGAAGTGAGAGGTGCAAACCCCACCATAAAGAAGTGAAGACGGGGAAATGGAATCAGATTGACAGCCAGCTTCCTGAGGTCAGAGTTCAGTTGTCCAGGAAACCTCAGACAACATGTAACCCCACTCATGGTTGCAGAAATAAGATGGTTGAGATCGCCAACTGCAATTAACCATGAGGAGATAAATCAGCAAAAATTATTAATTGTATGCCTAATCTGAGAACAAATGCGTCACTACAAGACAATGCTTACAGCTAGGGGTGCTGAGTTTCAATGTCCTAAAGCAAATGTCATAAAGAGCTTCATTATCAAGAACCATGCACTCATCTGCATTTTCAACCAGTTGGTGTACAGATAAAGTGGCATTGTACGGCTCCACAACAGTGTCAGAAACCTTAGGAGATGGGAAAACAGAGAAAGTGAGCATCATTCGGTCTGGGTATTCCTCCCTAATCTTTGATATCAACAGTGTTCCCATGCCAGAACCTGTGCCTCCTCCAAGAGAGTGACAAACTTGAAAACCTGAGGAAATTAAATTTGACTTTTAGCATTAGTGAAACAAAATCAGATTCCCGGCAGCAGGTATCAGGTATGAGACAAATGACATTCCACATGGCAGCATTTCAATTAAATTCAATTCCAACTGAAGCCCCATTACAAGACCATGAAAGCATACCAACCACATTCTTTTGTCTGTCATGGAAGGGTTAAGGAAGCTTGAAAACAGTTGCATTATTAGCACAACCCTATCCAAGACAATTGTGTTTTTCTCTGAAATCATTGGAAAGATTCATGCTTCCTAGATTAATATTATCAATTGGCTAAGTAGTAACTCACAGCAGAACAAAATTAAACAAAACTTGTTTCATGAATCTGCATTGCTAGTATGCAGGTGTTTTCAAATTCAATCTATGAATTCAGATGCAAGGGGTAAATTAATATACTGCAGCAACTTGCTCCCGGAATTAAAGGTCTAATTTGAATACGTACTTTCAAAATAACAATTTAAACAGTTTCTTATTTGAGAAAGTAACCAGATTTCATAAAGTTTTATTTATTTAATAAGAAAATAAAAAAGATAAGATGGTCCCTACCTGTCGTCATTCTAGACAACAGGGGTCACACATTTAACAGCTCACCCAGTCATATTCTCCCAAAAACAAGCAATCCAATTGCATAATGTCAACATGAAATATAAAATAAAATAAATAATTGAGATTCAAGAAAGCAATTATTGCAGTAGAAAGATGACAAAAAAATCCTAATTCCTAATACACTGATACAACTCCAGATCTACTGTATTATTCTTTGATTATGATAGATCTACAAAAAAATGAACGATTATAAAACAAGAAGAGTATATTTCCCTTTCCCTCGCATTCAAGTAACCGGGAAGTGCGGCTCGATGTTCAACAATTGTGTCTAGGATTCAATATATAGGGTCCACTCATCAAGACACAAAAAACACATATGACTGGTCCCTAAACCACAGTCATTGCACAAAGTGAAGAGTACGGAAGTCTTAAACCCGTTGTAAACAACAATGGAGCGAAAACTAACAGCAGTTTTTTATGCAGGTTGATTTGAACATGTACATTGGATCTCATAGCACCAGATACATAAACAATTTCACCATACTCATTCTTCCATTGCGACTTATTTGGAATGCTGGATCTTATGCTCCATTCATCTCTTAAGCTAAAAATCCGTTGTCATTCATATCTAAGTCGTCGTCGTCCATAAGACGGAGAGAAACTCAGATCCATAACCGTCTATTCTAATGACAATAGAATCACGTTCGAACGATACAGTTTTTGAAAAAAATAAATAAAAAAAGTTCGAATCAATGGCAACCAACGGCATTATAAAACCAGCAGAAACGTCAACACATAAACTATACAGATCTGAAGATCCGTCCTCACTCGAGCATTAAGTCATTCGAAAATAGAAAGACATACAAAAATGAACTCGCTCAAATTGAACGAGGTTAAATGCAGAGACTATAAGTGAAGGTTTGAAATAGGAAGTAAAGAAATGTGAATGAAAATATACCTTGCAAGCAATCACAGTTTTCAGCCTCTTTGCGAACGACGTCGAGAACGGAGTCGATCAACTCAGCGCCTTCGGTGTAATGACCTTTCGCCCAATTGTTACCGGCGCCGGACTGGCCGAAGACAAAGTTATCAGGTCGGAAGATCTTGCCGTAGGGGCCAGATCTGATGCTGTCCATGGTTCCAGGTTCGAGATCCATAAGCACGGCTCTAGGAACGTACCTTCCGCCAGAGGCCTCGTTGTAATAGACATTGATCCTCTCGAGTTGGATATCGGAGTTTCCAAGACCGTTGTACTTTCCGGTGGGATCTATGCCGTGCTCGTCGCAGATGACCTCCCAGAATTTGGAACCGATTTGGTTGCCGCATTGGCCTCCCTGGACGTGCAGGATCTCTCTCATGGTTCCGAGGAAGGGAGAAAGAGAGATTTAGGGTTTGGAGTTTGTTTGGCGGTGGGAGGGAAACGAGATGAAATGCAGTGCGATGCGATGAGGAGAGTGCAGTGATTTATGGAATGGGTGAGAGAGGAGAGAGGGATATTCGGAGGTTAAGATGGTAATAATGGAGGGCGGGATATTTTGTTTTCGAGTGAGGTATCCTGTGCCGTTCATTCTCCAAGGGTGACAGCCATGTTACCGCTACCAACCATACCAGCGCATAACTTCCTTCACGTTATCCCTCAGACCCCACTTCTTCCTTCAAAATTTACATTCTTACCCATCCATGATTGCCTATATTCGGTGCATTTTCTATTCAGATCAAATCCATTCTCACACCCAATCATAATTTTCTTTCTATTCTATAAATAGATATACAGTATAAATACAAACCATATACTCTCTTTTTTTTTTTTCTCTTTCAAACAATATTCACTTAAATTCGCCCTCTTTCAACATAATCTCAACTCTCTTGTTGTATAGTATAAAATGTGTGAATCTGTTGAATCTGTTTTAGGTCCAATTATGCTTTATGTAAGAATTTAATTACACAATTCATTTTCTAGTTTTTTTTTAATTTTGTATTTAGACATTATCTAACTTCTTTTATTCCTATTCTTACACACAAAATAATTCCTTCCAAATTTTCAAATTTACAATGTGATTTTAGGATTTATAATGGAATACGGGAACTCCCAAACATACACTTAGTTATGTATTAATATATTATTTAATAATAAATTTTAATGTAGGTTATTATCATGAATGCATTAGTATTTTTCTTTTGGTTTATTTAGGTTGTATGATTGTTTTTCTCAGATGTTTTCTTCTGAATTAGTTAGGAGAGTTCTGTATAGACAGACTTGAGAGTAAGTATAGTGAGAAAGGTTATCATTAAGTTCATATATAAAGGTTGATTACTCCTAAAATAGTTTTTTTTTATTGCTGATAAAAAAATAGTATTTTTTTTTAATTTACAATAATTACATTTTTTTCTGTATGTTCACTTTAACAAATGTTCTTATAAATACATGATATACTACAAAATCTTATATTAAGTTTGAATTTAGAAACTAAACCTTTTTCATATATACGTTATTTACATGGCAAACATATTTTTACATGGATAATTATTATACAACAAAATAGTTTCTCACACATTTATCAAATAATAACTTCTTATTCTTAATGAAATGCTAAAAAGCTCTTGTGGATTCTTCTCATCTCATATTTTTATCTTTATGACTTAACTTATCAATAGAATTTGAATATTTTCTTTAATTATTTAAGTTAGTATGTTATGTTATGCACAACTAGTTCAGCAATCTTTCCTTAACAAGTACTATTTTTTCAAATCATATCACAATCAACCATATTTCATCAAATAAACTCACTTAAATTCAATTAAACAATGCATAAGGCTCAAATTATTTTAATAGTCATTTAAAACAATGAGATTGAATGCTAGATTAAAAAAAAGTCTCTTGAGTATGAAAGTAATTTTATATGATTTTATCGTCATTTAAATGTTATAATAACAAAACTTACTATTATAATAACTCTTGGATACTTAAATGACATTTTTTTTAAATGAAAGAAAATTAATATAATTCGTTTTCACTCAAACTTTAAATTACAACTTGAATGAAAAAAAAAAACACATTATTTTGACAATATTCATACACTTAAACATAAAAAGTGTCAAAATAAAACTTATTTAGTTCAAACATACACTTTTATTAGCCCATTATATTTAATTCAAACAACTAAACCATTAAAATATCTAATCCAATTCCATAATTCGAATAAATTTTCAAATAATAACATCATCAACATTTTTCATTTGACCTATACATAACCTTTTAGTAATTTATTTTATATTATCATAACTCATTTCATATTCCAGTACTAATTTTCCTCATTTAGAAACATCTTACACTCCAACAAATATACTTAAGAAAAAAAAAGACAAATTTAAGATGTTCATATATTCTCTATACTACTTTCAGGAAGTTAAATCTAACAAATAAACATATCATCATGGTGTCAAACTAGCAAATATTTGCATTTTATAGTTAAAGCATACACGTGACTATGTTAGGACAGTGTACAAACAAAATAAAAATGAGAAGTTAAAATTCTAAGAGAGGAAAAAAAGTTTGCTTTAAACACGAATCTATTTATTGAGTTACACCTCATCTTAATTATCTTATAATTTGTAGATTTCAAGAAATAAAAGAAGAAAGAAGTTTATCAGAAAAATAAATTAAAAAAATCATAAAATTTAAGATTTTAGAGACATGATAACTTTTGATAAATGAAAAGTAAAATTATTTAATTTTTTATTTATAGATTTTAAAATTTAACTTGAAGATATGGTTATATAAACTTTAAACTCTCTCTCATGATACTTTAAAAAAAACAATTATTGCACTATTAGACAATAATATCGTGGAAAAT
>Ga0123341_1003803_pt1 | contig 13072 bp, 3 predicted proteins | sample Turbeapinknodule_FD_89959 | JGI IMG/M metagenome (GOLD analysis project Ga0123341, IMG submission 89959) | Root nodule microbial communities of legume samples collected from Mexico - Turtle bean Mexico pink nodule | ecosystem: Host-associated > Plants > Roots > Nodule | place: Mexico: Nepantla... | reverse complement strand
ACTATCTGTGTTCAAGGCCTAACCCAACTTGCAAAATTGGCTTTTAAGGTAATGATTGCCTAAGCCTTTTAGGCACTATTTAGTTCACAATATAACTGCCCAAGAGCTACATTTCCGTGGGTGAACTCTAGGATACCTTTATGGTTAGTCTCTTCATAGGTAGCCCTTTCCAGCCTAGGGATGACAGCTATTTAGGTTGCTTTCCAACATTGTTCACTGGAAGTTAGACAGTAGTGTATATTTTCTTGAATTATTTACTTGGAATAGCATGTGATGGAATAATATTTTTTAAAGAATGCTGATGAATGGCCTCACTTAAATACTTGGTTATCTGTTTTTCTTTGGTTTTAGGGGTGAGTGGTGGAGTTTGTGCATGTAATATATCTTAGGAAAACTATGAAGTTTTGGTAAGGTGGTACTCCATATTCTGTTCAATTGCCTTAGAAGGGGATTAGTATATTATTATTATTATTATTATTACTATGTAGTACTTGACGTGATTAATACTTGTTGGAGATCCCATATCGATTAGAGATAAGACCAATTTATGATATATAAGTGGAGGCAATCCTCACTTTAAAAACTAGTTTTGTGAGGATGAGTTAGTCTTAAACTCACTTTTTAATATGGTATTAGAACCTATCCTAACAAAGTTTGTTGGGCTTATCGTAGCACCCACAGTCAGACTAACAAATATTGAGTTCCACACATGAGATGTCCATACCTTGATGTGAGGGTGTGTGTTGGAGATCCCACATTGACTAAAGATCAATTTACAATATATATGTGAGGACAATCATTACCTTATAAGGCTATTTTGTGAGGATGAGTTAGACTTAAACCCACTTTCTAATAATACTAATTATAATTGTCAATAGATTTTGGAGCATTCGTCATATGCCAATTTAGAGGTTTTGAACTATGGTGTGGAGAGGAAAGGCAAAAGTTTTGAAGAATTTTATTGCTACCTCTTGTGGATAGAGAAATCTTAACCTTTTTGGGATGCTTGAGATAGAACAATATTTTTTATGGTCAAGTTTGCTGGTGTATTATGAGGAGATATTCCTCTTTCTTTGTATAAAAATATCGGGTATCTATGTACTGGCATCATATCTCCCATATCGGAGGAGTGATTCTTGTTTAGGTAAAAAAAAAATAAGTCATCCGCATACTGCACGAAATCCTTCCAGAATTGTTACAGCTGATAGAAGAAGAAAGCCAATTAGTCATGGATGGTCACATTAGGAGCACCTCAGGTAACTCGATTGATAGGTCTTTCTGATTGAAAAGTTTCCTCGACGAAGAGTGCATGATGAATATTATGATGAAAATGGAAGGGTTGCTTTCAGTGGTTGGAGTCATGTGTTCTGAACACGACTTAGAATTTGTTCAAGATTGCAATCATTGGGTATTTTAGCCATTCACGAGAGAGAATCTTTATGGAATCTTCTTGGGTAGCAAGAGGCCTCCATGGAAGAATAGAAGGATAAATCAAGACTATTTTGAGGACCATTTTTTTGTCACAAGGCAGGGTTACCTTTGATAACCTTTGGAATTGTAGTGTTTTTTGTGTTGTGTCACATCCTAGGTTTTGGGTTCAGCATTTGGACAAAACTCTTTTTGGGTGAATAAGTTTTGGGTTAAAACCCAAGCATAAAAAAACAACTATCATCCTCCTTCAAGCACAATTGGTTTCACCGAACTACTTAATTGATACAACGCTTCTCCTTCCTTCTTGTTTGCTAAGCAACCACCTTCCCATACTGAAAATTTGACTAGTTGTGGCTGTTTCAATTGCTTGACCACATGGTGAAGCTGCACGAATGCTAGTAGTACACAAGATTTCAATTTTTCTCCTTCACTCATGGTTTCGCATTTTTCTCCTTGACTCAAAGTTGTGACTGTTTTTTTTTTAATTATATATATATATATCTATAATCTCTAATACGATCCCACAATTTAGAATCTTGTTAACCTTTCACAATCCCAACCATAATATCAATTTTGACTACCTTGGATTTAAATGAATCTTGTGATATTCAATTAAGATAATAAGGATTTTGAAGTAGGTCATTGAATTCTAGTGGTATTAATTAAGGATTTTTAGAATTAAAAGTCTGTTTACATTGAAAATATATAGATTTTGATGAATTATTTTCCAAAACAAATTGGGAGGGATTTCACTTGACTTTTAAGTCGAAAGTATATCCATCAAACAATCTCACATAAACCCTTACTTGGATTCTTTTTCTTTATTTCTACTATCTAACATAATCTATTATTCTCTTTGTTGAAGACCATAAAGAACATCCATGTGCACTATTCAATAACTTTGCTAAAAATGTCATTATGCTGAATTTATAATTGATCCAATTTAAGGATCTTTATTTTCAATATTATTAAATTTCATAAGAAGACCATAATCTTGAATTTATTATTTAACCCAAGAGTAGAAATGAGAAGAGGCTAGGCTTAGAATATTAGTGCAAGAGAAGATTGAAAAAATGATATTGATTTTTACTTTTGTTTATCCAAACCTTGTATTTCTTTTACTTTTGTAATTTTCGCTGTTCTACAAATTCAGAGTTCTTTCAAATCTTATAAATCTATAAATTCCTTTCAAATTTTTAAGATTCTTACACTAGAACAACTTCATTTAAGTCCAAACTATAAATCTTAATCATAATAGTATTTAAAAAAATTCCAACAAATCAACATTTCTTGTAGTCTTTTAATTTGGGAGACTTTTATGCTAAACTAGTTTTTTAAAATCTCAATCTAATTCACCCCTCTAGATACAATTAGTTAGTTTTTTTTGTTCCTATTAAGAAGTGGCTTATAAGGTTGACTGAGACTTAAAATTCCATTTATTAATATGGTATCAGAGTCATTTAGAGCTTATCCTAACGAGAGTTTGTTGGGCTTATTAGGCCACCTGCTATCGGGCTTCTATCGGACCATTTATAAATATATAGTCCCACACACGAGTTAATAGCCTCGGCGTGAGGGTGTGTGTTAGAGATCCTATATTGACTAGAGATTAAGACATTTCATAGTATATAAGTGGGTGCAAATCTCATCTTATAAACCGATTTTATAAGGTTGAGTTAGGCTCAAAATCCACTTCTTAATAGTTCCTTTCTGTTTGACTATAAATGCCCGAGTTTATCACTTTGGTAAATTGGCTTTTTCACTCTATCTAAAAACAAACTACAGATTCTGACTCTCTAAAACTAAAACAGACATCTTGTCAATTTTAGAGTGGAATCAGGATTGAGGCCTTTGGGCCAGGGAGGGGCAGACCCTTGAAGTTCTGCAAGTTTTCTGTTGAGCTAAAGAATACTGTGTTTCTATCATATAACAACAATTTTAGAGGGTTTACTGGACTTGGATATATAGTGACCACATTGTTAAATCGATGTGTTTGTTCTTGATTTTATATTTATTGATTTTGTATTTTGTGTTTTTTAGGAGGATAATAGCTTTTCAGGTTGGAAAAGAAAATTGGATTTCCATATATGTATAATAATTTCATATTTTTGTGTTCGAAATTTAATGTATATTTTGATCTTATGTTCTTGTTAATGCATATTCTGCATGAATTCATAATTGTGAGTCTGTGATGCCTTTTATATCAATAATTTCAAAAGTAAACTGTGTGCATGCAATTTTCTACGTATGTTTGTGGACATTATTTTAATTTTTTGGTTTGTTTATCCTGCTGGCCCTTTTTTACATTGTTGTTGACTTTTACAGTTTGCATTTTGATAAGAAATCTTATTTCTCTTTCCTCCTCTTTTATCTATAATACTTAAGTTCTTAGTTGTGCAGTCTGCAGGTTCCTCATCAGCTGTGGATTTGGAAGAGAACTACTTCGATTTTAGAAAACAATGTTTTGTGTATTCAAAGGAGACAGGAACATTTTGCAAGCTTTCCTACCCTACCAAAGAAACATTTGGATATTACATCAAATGCAGTGGCCATGGCTCTGAAGCTAAAGTTCTTGCGGCTACTGAGAAATGGGGACGGAATGTGTGGGTTTCTTTATTCTCTGGCCATTTTTATTATTCTTTAAAACACCATCCCTTTTCGTGTATTATAGATATGCGTTATTGTTAAGATTTGCATGCTTATATATTAATATTTATGAATTGGTCTTTGCTTAAATATATACCCTATTTAGGTATTCTTTGTTGATTCTTGATTTTCTCTCTCAAGAAGACACTTAACTTCATAATCTGATCTATTGACATTATTTTGTTTTAGTTTTGCTCTCTAATAATGTTCTACTTGTTGATATTCTAGATTTGATTATCCTCAGCCAACATTTCAGAAATTGATGAAAGAGCACTGCATGGAGCCTTTTTTTGTATTTCAGGTATCCTTTGTAAAATAATATTTAGTTTTTTTCTTCTTTGTCTGTAATCTTCAAGCAAACTCTTTGACTAGTTCTTGTTTATATTTTGACCAGGTTTTTTGTGTGGGTCTCTGGTGTTTGGATGAATATTGGTATTACAGTTTGTTCACTCTATTTATGCTGTTTATGTTTGAGTCAACCATGGCGAAAAGTAGGTTGAAAACTCTAACTGAGTTACGGCGTGTTAGAGTGGATAGTCAGATCGTAATGGTACATCGTGGTGGCAAGTATGTTATCACTTTTTTAATAACTAATAACCCATATTTGGGATTTAGAGGAGTGAAAATTTAATATTTTCATTTATGTTTGGATTATATAGGTGGGTAAAACTCTCTGGTACAGATCTTTTGCCGGGGGATGTTGTCTCCATAGGCCGCTCCTCTAGTCAGAATGGGGAGGAGAAGTCTGTACCAGCAGACATGCTTATATTGGCTGGAAGTGTGATTGTGAATGAAGCTATTCTCACAGGCGAGTCTACTCCTCAATGGAAGGTGTTACTCTTTTCTGAACTACTCACTAAAATATTTTTCTGATCACCTATGGATACATGATATAATTAAAAAGTATAAATTGTTTTGTAGGGGAGGGGATTATATTTTCTTAAATTTTGTGTAGTTGATTCTTGTATGATTGCCAGAATTGCATTATTATTTGTTAGTGGGTTTGGATATTGTTGGAAGTAATTACTTCTGGAGTATTTCTTGGCATACTTCTAGGGTGGTTTTAGTGTAGTGAATTCACAGCTAGAGATAGTACATTCTGGGTGATCAAGGAAGGTAGCGTTATTGAATATCTAAAGTAAGTGATATTTGATTTCGCCTAGGAAGCTGATCAACTTGTCATACAAGTTACTTATATGATATTTATTTTTAATATTTAGTTTGTCCTTTGGTTACTGTTGAGCCACATAAATTTTTTCCTCCTGTCTCTATTTTTATTTAATATTATAGTCCAACTGCATTGGTGATTGTTGTTATACAGAACGTTAATATTGACTTAAGTTTGTTATTTCAAAAATTTAAATGCTTATGTGTCCCTAAATCTGGTTTACTTGTTATGTTATTATATATCTGATCATACAAATTCGTTATTGTATTTGGCCCTTTATTTCACATAAAAAAATTAAATAAGCTTGGGATAGGACATCTTTAATCTTATGGTTGGCTGGTATATCTGAATACGTCTCTGATGAGCCTATGGAGACTGGACCTTATTTTGTCATGTTGTTCTTTTGCATGAATCTTATTTAGATATGTCTGTTCTTTTAGATTTCAATTGCGGGTAGGGGTATGGAAGAGAAATTGTCAGCAAAACGAGACAAATGCCATGTTTTATTTGGTGGAACAAAAATATTGCAGCACACTCCAGATAAGGTTATATTTGAGCAGAGAAATTTTGTTTTTATTTAATGTTCAGCTAGTGTTCATGCTTCGCATTTTATTTTTAATTTTGTTGGTGTCAGAGTTTTCCTCTTAAAACACCTGATGGTGGCTGCTTGGCTGTTGTCCTGAGGACGGGTTTTGAAACAAGTCAAGGAAAGTTGATGCGAACAATCTTATTCTCTACAGAAAGGGTAAAGTGATATAGACCTTACTGAGGCTGAGTTTTTGATTTCAGTGTCATCGTGATGATTTTTCTGTGATTTCTGTATTTACTAGGTGACTGCTAATAGCTGGGAAAGTGGATTATTCATTTTATTCTTGGTTGTGTTTGCTCTTATTGCTGCTGGTTATGTGCTTGTTAAGGTAATGTGGCTCTACAGATGCATGGTGCAGATGGTTTGCTCTTAATGGTAAATTGTGATATGGCTTGATAAATTGTTAAATTTTTTGCTTTCAGGGGCTGGAAGATCCCACTAGGAGCAAGTATAAACTAATACTAAGTTGTTCACTTATTGTTACTTCTGTGATACCTCCCGAGTTACCTATGGAATTGTCAATAGCTGTTAATACATCTCTTATTGCACTGGCACGCCGTGGGATTTTTTGCACAGAGCCTTTTCGGATACCATTTGCTGGAAAGGTACCTGGAGGCCTGTCACTATGTTTGTACTCCTTTACTTTGTTTGATATATAGACTATATGACATTAGATTTTCTTTATTTAATTTCTTGTACATACCTTGCCATACAGGTTGATATATGTTGTTTTGACAAGACAGGGACACTTACATCTGATGATATGGTATGCCCGTATTAGGCCATGATATTGATTTATCCATTTTTAGACCATGGTTTGTTGTTTAACTTTTTAGTTCCCACTTTGTAGGAATTTTCTGGAGTTGTTGGGTTGAATGGAACTACAGATTTGGAATCTGATACTAGTAGAGTGCCTGTGCGAACTGTAGAAATCCTGGCTTCTTGCCATGCATTGGTGTTTGTTGAGAATAAGCTGGTATGCCTCTGTGCTGGTGTGATTTAATTAAGCCTTAGTTTTTTGGGCCTGGCTATAGTATTGAACGGTAATGAATCTAATAGAAAGAAAACGCAAGTGACATCTTCACCATTATAATATTCATTAATTTATTTAAGAGTTAGGATCTGCTTCTGTGACAAATTCCCGGCAGAGGATCTGTTCGCATGTTAAACAGACAGAAGTAATATGTCACAGTTCAATATTTTTCTCAAAAATTACATTTTTCTCGTCTTATAATGTTCTCTTTTGTAGTTTATGGAATGCAAAATTTAGTAAAGAAAGTTAATGAGTATTAAATTTTAAGGTCATGGCTGCCTGAGCCATAAGTGTTCTTTTGTGAAATAATAAAAGAGGATTCCTGAAAAGTTTATGCAAAGGAACGTGTCATTTCTCTCTTTATATCCAATTGTTTTTTTTTGGAGCCATTTCTGAAAAAGTTTGCCCCTCATCTTATCATGTTTTCCCTTTTATTTGATTGATATCAGTGTAATAACTTTTTGACACTGTTAGAGGTTTCTTTATTGATGTCATGCTACATGCCTAAGTCAATATGTTTTGGAATCATAATAAAACTTTGTTTCTAGACTTGGGAAAGGAATTTTCTCTTACCTTTTGTTTATACAATTCTGTCACTCCATATTCTACTATTTTAGGTTATAATAATTTTCTATGCTTGAACAATGGATCTTCATTATTCTGGCTTTAGAGCTAAAAGGGCTTTGTGTGTTTTCTCCTTTTACATCTGATATTGTTTGTTGATATTACAATTCCTTTCTTACTAATAATTCCTTAATTTTCCCAGGTTGGTGATCCTCTTGAGAAGGCTGCACTCAAGGGAATTGACTGGAGTTATAAATCTGATGACAAGGCTGTACCAAAAAAGTAAATGAATCGTTGCTGCTTACTTAAATATCTTAATTATGCTTTATTCTCTGTGCAGCTAAACATTGTCTTTCCTAATCATGCAAGGTCAAATTTTATGGATTGGAAATTTATGATATTTTATGGGCTCATTTAATTTTATTGTTGCCAGTCCTGTTGTTTGAGCAAGGGAATAGAGTGATTAGAAAAACGAAGAATGTATTATTTCTTGGGGTTCAAATGATTCATTCTTGTTCTTTTTCCTGATTAATATATTCATCTTGTTTGTACTTCTTTGTCATTTTTGTTTTATCCTGAAATGTTCTCAAATTTCAGGGGAAATGGCCATCCTGTCCAAATTGTTCATCGGTACCATTTCTCATCTCACCTAAAACGAATGGCAGTTGTTGTTCGCATTCAGGATGATTTTTTCTCCTTTGTTAAGGTTTGTGAGTTACTCATTGTCTGCATGCCTCAAATATTATTGATTTTAGTTGCTTATTGTGTATTAAATACTTTGGCTTATAGTTAATGAACCCATGACTTGTGCATTTATATTCTCCAAGTAAATCGCTCTGCAGTATCTTATATTTTGGATTGTTATGAAATGGTCAATAAAGTCTGAGTTGGGGAAATGGAAAGTTGATGGGTAAAGTAGCCATGTGGCTTTATCATCTAAGAATATGGTGCACAAATATTTTGTTTAGTTAACTTCAAATATTTCTTTTAAGAATTAATAACCACCACAAAGCAGATTGTTTTATGTTTCAATGTTTTGAATACCATAAGAATTCTTTAAAAGCTTTCCTTAAGATTTCTGTGTGTTTTAAGCTTAAATCTTCTCGTAGGTTTTTCTTTGTAAGTTTAAGGCATGTCTTACATGTATTAAGAGGGGATGTCTCGTAAAAGTTGTCAGGGATAATGTTGACAATCTGTCCGAGGCTAAATGGTGAAGATTAGTTTCCTATTGAATTCTCTCTTCATTACTCCCTCTATATAAATGGGTGTACTATAAACGATAATTTCTATTAATATAATTTATGCTATTTTAGTATATATGGACTGCTGCTTCTCTGTTTATTAATCTTTTTTCTTTTCGAAAAGTATAAGGAAATTAATTGTAAAAAACCTGTAGAATTTTGTTAAAATGAAATCATCTTTCAAATTTTAGGGCCTATGAAATGAAGATTAAAACTATATTGGGCATGTTACCATTGGTTGTCTTCTATTTTGATTGGCTTGTATGTTAAATGTTTAAGATGCTTAGATGTTCCACATTGGCTAGAAATATGGCTAAAATATACTCCCATAAGGTAGCTTTTGGAGTGAGTTAGGTCCAGAATCCCGTTTCTAATGTATGTATTGGAAGATTTATATATTTAAAATTTGAAGTGATTACCCTAGTTTGTTAATAAAAAATATTCCTTCTGATGTTGCACTCCTACAAAATAAAATGCAGATGCTGCAGCAAGTGTTGATTTGATAAGTTCTTGGTAAATTGTAAATTCATTATTGTTTTCTGGGTACTGGTATTAGGGAGTTGGTTCTATTAATGTTGGCTAGCCCGTTCACTTTTGTCATATTCCAACAGCTTTTATGGATATTAAGTTCTGAGGTAAAATGTTTGAGTGGACTGGTTTTGGTTCTACTTTAAAGCCTGCATCTTTTTTCTTGTTTTTAAAAAAAACTTTTAAACGGTATTTTTACTAGTGAGTTGCTGGGTTGTTTTACTTTATTATTTCCCTCTTAGAAACTCTTATGTTCTGACCTTTTATTTCAGGGTGCTCCAGAAGTTATACAAGATAGGCTCATTGATATACCACCGTCATATGTTGAGACCTACAAAAAGTACACACGTCAAGGGTCTCGTGTTCTTGCTCTGGCCTACAAGTCCCTTGCTGACATGACAGTAAGAAAATTATGGGTTTTACATTGTTTCATGAAATTTTCTTTACTGTATATTCAATTATGCACAGGAGAACAAGAATAATTATTGAAGTTTACTGCCTTATCATTTTATTGATTGAAGTGGTAAACATTGTTGATTGGAAAACTTGTTCAATGTGTCTATTTTGGCTTTAGCTTCTAATGACACCTATTTTTGTATAGTTTGACATTCAAGTTAATATTCCCTTTCTTATTATTTCGGCAAATATGGATCCTAAAATTAAGTATAACTAAGTCAGAGAACTGCATTTTCCCATCTTCTCTCCTGAAGAATGCCTGCATGCCTTCCTCTTTTACCATTTGTTGCTTCATTAATTACTTTCAACACTTGCTTATCTACATTGTTGCTTATTATTTTTATGCTTGAAGGTCAGTGAAGCTAGAAGCATGGATAGGGATATAGTGGAGAGTGGATTAATTTTTGCGGGATTTGTGGTAATCAGTCAACATCCTCATATAACCTGAGTCAATTCTAGATATTCTTCCTTTTCATTGATGTTTGAAAGTCATTATGGTGCTGTTTTCAGGTATTTAATTGTCCCATAAGATCTGATTCAGCCACTGTTTTATCTGAATTAAAAGAATCTTCACATGACTTGGTAAGTTTGGTATTTAATTTAGATTCTTTTGCAAGGAAAAAATTACTTTTCTTATGTAAAAACTCCAGCCTTTACGAGGAAATGAGGTGGAAATAGCCTTTTATTCTACTTTAGTAGCTCAAGTTTAGCTTATATATCCAAAGTGATTTTTGAAAGTTTTGTTGAAAATTTTCTATTTTGTTTCATGATTTTTAAATTTTAATTTGTATCATAATACGTATATGTGTTCAAGCAATCTGGAGTTGAGCATAATGGGATTGTAGAATCCATGTGGTCAACTTTGTCGGAGCAGGCCTTGGTAAGCGCAAAGGAAAATAAATATCATAAAAGTAGTAGTCCAAAATGCATGGGCGGTTAGGATGGATAAAAATTGTAATCTTAAGTATAAGATCATTAGTGGGAAGGTTGGGTTGGGATCCAAACTTTTGCTTGCTGCTCTAATAGATCACACTTAGAAACTAGATTTAGTAAGATTGTCTGGGATTACAGTGATTGATTGTGGAATTGCATGACCCCATCATGCTGTCTCTCATTTCTGAAATATAAAACATTCACCTGAAATCTGTAGTCCTCAAGTCATACAAACTCTACTGTTATTCATTAAACCCGTACTATCTGTTAACACTATTTGAGCTTTTGATAGTGGGTTCTGACCTGCAATCTGTGTTTGCTACTGGTTATGGCTTGTGGGTGGTGATGAGGAAGAAAAGGTGTATGTTGGTTTTTTCCCTGCTCTCTGTTTCTGATATTACCTGTCCCTTAAAAGAAGGAAATAGATAGGTGGTGAAATGAATAGGAAGATTCTTAAGATACTTACTTTGGAGATATTGATAATATTTTTATCCTTATAATCTACTATTTACAACACTCCCTTACAAATTGGTAAATGAATATCAATTATTCTCAACTTACCTCCAAGATCTTAGAATTTGCCTTGAGAAAGCCTTTCAGTGAAAACGTTTGCTATCTGAAGTTCTTTAGGGACTTGGGTTGTAACCACTATGCCCTTGTCAAGTTTATCTTTGATGAAGTGTCTTCCAATTTCAATATGTTTGGTTTTATTATGCTGTATTGTACAATGTTCATGGCTGACTTGTTATTATTAAAGGACAATTGCATGGGGATGTCAACTTTTATTGTAAGGTCATTAAGTATGATATTTATCTAGATTCCTTCACACACTTGAGCAAGTTCTCAAAATTCAGCTTTTGCACTAGAACAAGATATCCTGTCTTGTTTTTTGATTCTCTAGTTCAATAGACTTTCTCCAAGAAACATACCATACTAATAGGTAGATTTTGTATCAATAACAAAAGATGCATAGTTTGCATCAATATATATATTTAGGGTCAAATTGTCTTTCTTTTCTCTTGGAGACGAGAGTGCTTTCCTATTTCTTGTTATTTTCATTTTATTCAATATAAATATTTCTTTTCTCTCCTTCAATTCTTGGTCCCTAACATGGGGCTGTTTTGTGTATTTGTTAGTTTTATTTTATATTGTCAAAAAAATTATGTCTTTCTTTATTGTCAGCAACTTGTATTCTTTTTCTTTTGTAATTGAAGTTCAATTAAATATTAATTATAGTTTTAATTTTAAGTTACTTTTTTGTTATTTTATCTGTGTGTGAAATAATCCATGTTATGATCTCATTTGTTATACGTAACATAATGTTCATAAATATAGCACGTTTAATTCCCCTTCTTGATTTGGTTCGGATCTGAATGTGGACTACAATGGTTGAATTGGACTAGCTTCTGGAAAGGAAATATGATGAAGAAACATTTATAGACAATTTGATCAGCAAGTCTGTTCCTACCCAAGCCTCAGTATAAATTGAAATTACGGATGATTGTCCTTTACCCTTTATTTGAGTGATTTAGGAGAGAAAAACTTAGAAGGGGGTATTAATCTTTCCCTTCTTTGTTCCAGAAAAAGAATTAGGAATGATTTTAATGAAAATCTTTAAGACTCACTAGTTATTATTTCCATGCACAGCAGCCATGCTTTCTAACAGAAATGAACATTGGGAAAGTTGCATATTATTTTTATCATCATGTCATGTGCTTTTGCTTCATTGTTTTGTTTGAAATATAAACATGTAATAAAATAATTAAATGTATAATCATTTCAGGCATTTTTGTCATATCATTAAATTAAATTTGTGTTTTGAATTTTATTTGATTTAAATTATATGGATAGAAACATCTTTTCATAATATTTCTAATTTATTTTCCTTCAGTTTCCTAGAGTAAGGCTTAAAAGGAGAAAAATTAAGACATTAATAATGATTTGGCACATGAGATTTCCCATACTTGAGTAGGAAAATGTCTTGGTTATTATTGCTTAAGTTTGATTTGCTAATATGTCAGACTAATTCTCTTATATACTATGTAAGATGAAGACCTTTTGTAAGTATTTGGCATCCCTGGGGATTCATGAATTGTTGCGTATGTCTTAGTGTCATTGAGTCTTGGTTATTGTGGACTTATTCAAGTTCCTTGGATCAACATAACTAACTCAAGATATTTTTCAATTTGATCAATTGGAGAACTTCAAATTTTCATTACCAAAATTTATCGTTAGAGCTCATTGATCTCATTTAAGATTATTCGGCTGTACAATGTTTTCTACTGATCATTGATTTTTGGATACCTGTGGGTTAAATTGTTAACGGAAACTCCTCGGATGGATGGGGCTGAGATAGGGGGTTTTTGGATCCTTACTTAAATTAGCAAGAAGAAACTGACTAGCATCTTCAACTTAATTTATAGGTGATGATTACCGGTGACCAAGCTTTGACAGCTTGCCATGTTGCTAGCCAAGTTCATATT
>Ga0123341_1003802_pt1 | contig 13075 bp, 9 predicted proteins | sample Turbeapinknodule_FD_89959 | JGI IMG/M metagenome (GOLD analysis project Ga0123341, IMG submission 89959) | Root nodule microbial communities of legume samples collected from Mexico - Turtle bean Mexico pink nodule | ecosystem: Host-associated > Plants > Roots > Nodule | place: Mexico: Nepantla... | reverse complement strand
TGCACCTTTTTTATTATTTGTGCACCCCTCTTGCAAGTTTTTATCTAATTGGGCTTTTACAACTTTTATATTTTTGTTTTATTCTTGTCTTTATTGCTTTCGGTCAAAACCTCTCGGTTTTAATTTAATCATCTTAATTGTTATACTATGTAGTTCTCGGCATGAACCTCTCGGTTTTACCCTATCAGTACAACAATATTTGTAGCAATTGTAATAACATGGAGAAAGTGTTAAAGTTGAAATTATATAAATCTTATTTAAAGTAAACATTGTTATAAAATAAATTAGATATCTTAGATATTATCTATTGAAAAGAAAACACTGCAATTCAAACTGTTAAAATATTATAATAAGGCACTGGTAATATATAGTATACAATATAGGTTTCTCAAAACAAAGTTTAGGATCCAAAATTTCTACACAACAATTGGTAACAAACAGACAAACTGGAGTTGATGTGATACATGTGAATGTGCCCTTACTTGGTTAAGTATCAAAGGCACCTTATTGAAATGATTATTATCAACATACAAAAACAAGTGCATGCGGAAAGACACTAATTTTGTATATATCTTATGAACTAGGAAAGGAGTTTAGCTGCAATGCTTGTCCTTGCAACTGGAACACACTCCAGATTATGTGCCCTTGGAACTGTGAGCCCACCTCTCTCTTCCATGCTCACTTTGGCGTCATTGCCTTTCAATATTTGTCCTTGTGAGCCCACCACTTGCAGGTCAAAGCACTGGATAACAGATGCAAGAAGTGTTGCCATACCTGAAGTAGCCAAATTCACTCCAGGGCACATTCTTCTACCTGACCCAAATGGGAGAAGTGTGAAATGTTGGCCCCTAAGATCAAGAGGGCCAGCTTCCCCTTCAGCTTCACTTTCTAAGAATCTCTCAGGACGAAATTCCAATGGTCTGTTCCAGTACTTAGGGTCTCTTCCTACAGCCCACACATTGAAAAGTATCAATGCTCCCTCTGGGATCACATAACCGTCAATCTCACACTCTTCCACACACTTTCTTTTCACCACAGGGAGTGGTGGGTGCATGCGGAATGTCTCCTTCACAATGGCCCTGATGTAAGGAAGGTTTTGAGTATCAACTTCATCAACCAGTCTATCTTTCCCCACAACACTGTACACCTCCTCCCGAGCCTTCTGCAACACCCTAGGGTTGTTGATCAGCTCTGCCAAAGCCCACTCAGTTGCCACGGCTGTGGAATCTGTCCCTGCTGAGAAGAAGTCCTGCACATACAAACGATTGTGTATTAGTCTAAGATGCCACATCAAATAAAAATATATATACTTTTTGTCTTGAGCTACACAATGTATGTGCCTCCTTATAAACATATATATAATAACAATTATTGAGTATAGCATTAACATTTCCTTCATTAAATACTCCAAAAGCTTGTTAAGACTTAGCCCTATATTTATATATTCTTTTTTTTGAACAAAAAGAAGTTTGATATTGATATATATCATTAAATATGATGAAGCCGACCAAGAAAAAAGAAGCAGGAAACTCACGACAACAAGACCCTTGATTTGCTCATCGGTAATTTTGATCTCCATGGTCTCGTCCTCAGCGAATTCAAGCAAAGTGTCGAGGAAAACCCCGCTCTGCTCTTCCGCAACAACTTCTCCGTTCTTTCTCCTTCTCACGATCTCTCGGCGCTTCTTGATAACCTTCTCAATGATGGGGTCGAACTTGTTGAATATTTCCTCAGTCCTATTCTCGTACTTTCCAAGCTTGAGCTTATTCAAGGGCCAGATGAAGTTGGTAAGACTGTACTCACCGAAAATCGTAAGAACGTCACGAGCAATATCTCTAATCTCTTCAGCCTCACCCAACATCATCATGGAGATAGTGCTGTTGGTCCACTTGAGAAGCTCCTCGGTGACGTTAAGGGGCTGTTGGGCCTTTGCGCTTTGTGCCATCACCTTGAGGAACTTGCGGATCTCTTGGGTCCTCAAGGGCCTCAGCTTGTTGACGGTGGTGGCGTTGAGGAGGTCGTTCATGATGAGCTTCCTGATGAACTTCCAGTAAGGTCCAAAGGGAACCATGGCCACTGAGTTGTCATAAGTGAGGCGCCTTATGGCAGAGGTTTGGAACCTGGTGTTGAAGGAAGCAGCCTCGTGGGTTTGAAGGAAGAGTTTGAACAACTCAGGGGAGGAGGCAACAACGGTTGGCATGGAGCCAAAGTAGAGAGAGAACAAAGGGCCATGGCGTTTGGATAAATCTATAAGGGCATAGTGGAGAAGTTTGTCCTTGAGAAGGTGAAGGTGACCGATGAATGGAAGACGAGGCTTTGGACTAGGAGGGTTTGGAAGGTGGCGAAGGGCCTTTGATTTAGCAGTGGGTGTGGGACGCAGGTGCAAAAACAAAGCTAGCACCAACAAACCAATTGCAAGTTCGAGCAACATGGTTGTGTATGTGTTTTGTTTGACCTTGGTACGAGGATACTACCTTCCTACGCTTCCCTTATATAGCATCTGATCCACGACTCATGGGAATTTCTTACATTAAATGAATGTAGTGTTTCTTGTTTGTGGACTAATCGATTATTCTATTCCAAATCATTTGTTTTACTGCTGAAGTAGACCAGGAAGGAAATACATGTTTTTAATTATTATTTAACAAAATATAATATTCTGTTGATTGAACTGTTTTTACTATAAAGAAGATATAAAGCAGCCCCGAAATATATACCAACTACTACATCTGAGGTCTAACATCTCGTGCTGTGACTTTTCTTACTCAACTATGACACGTTTCACTATATATAGTCATTCCACGTAACAACAAGCAACAAAAAGGAAAAATATGCTTTGGCACCATATAAAAACAAAACACTTCCATTTTAAATTTAGTTTAATAATATGATAATATATATATATTTATAATTTATATTGAAATATAAAAGAAGTATGATTAAAATAGTAATATTTTGAGTTATCAAATGTGTGTATCTTTTCAACTGTGTCAAGGTATTGGCATCCAACAACAAATTAGAGGAGGACAAACATATATAATTAAAGGATTGAAAATATATAATTCAGATCTATATTATTAGAGGATAATAAAATGTTACAAGTGTATTAAGTGAAGATGAAGTTAGGGAAACCAGAAAACACTTTCTTCTTTCAATACCTGCACCAAAAGCAAAACCTTCCATTTCCTAGACTAAGAAGCATATCAATTGTTTCCACATAACATTAATTATAATTGCCCTACATAAATATCACAAAAGCTATATATGTTATAAACGGTATGCAATCCACACAACCCAAAAAAACATCTTATTTTTCAACATTAGAATTATGTAGTTTTCGATTGCACCAAAGGTTTCCTACATCCGATGAGCATCCTAGTACCTGCACTAAAATAACGCCCTCTTAGCCATCTCACAAAGTTTCAATTTCATAGAAAATTAATATTCCGATCTGAAGTGCGTTGAAATAATATTACTATCATCAATCACTACATTTAAGATATATTATCTATTTTAGTACTCAGAGTTTCATCACGTTTTTGTCCTTAAAAATACATCTTAAAAAATTAAGAAGAATGATATATATAAATTTTCTCTTGCCCAATTTACAATTTGAAACTATATTAAGCATATATATTATATTTAGCAAAATATCCTCATATAAATATCATATATGAGAGTTAGACTACACGAACTATTTTATTATAGAAATATATTTCTTTTTATTAATAGAAAAATATAAAGAAAAAAAGTATAGTGGGTCAAAAAAGTTGGGCGAAACTCTAGTGCTTCTGGGCAGCTTCGCCATGAAACACTTTCCACAGAGGAGTTGATTTTGTATTTTAACCAGTACCAACCTCAACAAATTCGCACTTATCAAAAGGAATTTAAATATCTATAATTGATGGGGCGAAATTCATTATTAACTCCCACTTGAAATTAAACTATTAATATCCACAGACTCAACTCAAACATCCCTGATCATACATTCGATTCTGACAACTTTCAGTCTCTTCAATTATTTTATTTTATGGAATTCATACAAAAATCACTCGTCATAATTGGTATGCACTGTAGGATAATAATGCCACTGCATACTTTAAATCTTATTTAATCTTCATTGTGAAAAATATTTTTATATAAATCCAGCAGTATCCTAAACATGATTATTTTTTAAAATATTCTACCTTTTTTTTAATAAAATATTATTTATCTTATTATTTACTAAGATAAACAGGGCTAAGTAAAATATAATAATTATAATTAAATATAATAGCTTTTCAGAGATGACAAGTATCATAACACTTATAAGAAAATTATTAAACATATTTGATTTGTATTACATATAATTTATAATTATATAACTAGTCAAAAGTTCAAGATATTGACGTTTCTTTTTAATAATTTTAAGACGATGAATTTTCAAAAATTCTTTCCTAATGATTTTTTTTTATCATGATATTACAGATTATAAATCATAGAAAGTAATAATTAATATTCTCAAACATTTTAAACACTACTTACTTAAAAGACACGTATCAATATCATTTATATGAAATTAATTTTTTTTATATAGCTAATACAAAAAATGTTAGTTACAATTTAAAATATACAGTGTATTGAAGAATTTGTAACATCAATTTTATAGTTATCAAAGACTACTCATGCCTTTATTTTTCAGTTATACTTTTTTAAGAAGATTATTTGGTCTAATATCCTTCTACCAACAAAACTTTTAGTTCTTTAGAAATTGTTGTATAATTGTTTACTATAGGATAAATAATTTCATATAAGAGACATTAATTTATGCAACCTCCACGAGGAAAAAGCTTGAGCCATCTTTTCTTTAAGTGTGTTTTTGTTAAGAATATTTGGGTTTAGTTAAATTATGTTTGTTTTTTAATTTCTCTTATTCTTCTATTAATGATATTCTTATTTTCACTCCAAAAGAACTAAGTTGGTGAGTGTTTGACTTGAATATGATAGAATTGTTTGATGGAGGCCGAAAGTTCATTCATAACAAACTCTTTAATATATAATAAATATATGGACTTTAAAGTATATTTATTGAGGGTGATAAATATGTTGATTTTCTTAAATTTTCTTTTTATTTAATTCTTTACCTTCCTGTCCTTTTGATTTTTTAGAAATCCTTTAAGCCTCCCAAAATTTAAGTTTTGTTATTTTTTTTTGGAGGTTGTTCTTCTTATCTTTATAGACCATAGAGTTTGGAATGTTAAAATTTCATATTAATGCGTGCTAATAAAAATAAATAAAATCTTATTATACGTTTCATTTTTATTTCATTGAATTAGTTCTTAAATATACTTACAATAACTAAAAAGTTCTAACACGTGTTAAGACCTCAAATTCAAAAGATAATATATAATATTATTAAATCAATAAATACATTTGACATTTGAAGTATTGTTTAGTTTCGAAGTCGATGTTCCGTCACAATTTTATCTTTAAAAAGCATTTTAATTGATTAACACTACAAGAAAATTATGAAATAGAAACAAATTTTAGATACCAAAAATAATTAGTTGTTATAGTCACTAAATTAGAGAACATTTTAGAAACTAAAAATATTTTTTATTTCTAAATTAATTTCTATTATTGTTAAATGGTTTCTAAATTGGTATCTAATTAGCTACCAAAGTTTTTGCTACCAAATTTAGAATCTAAATAATTAGTAGTTAAAACATTGGTAGCTAATTAGATACCAATTTAAAAATTATTTAACAATAATAGAAACTAATTTAGAAACCAAAAAAATTTCAATTTCTAAAATGATCTCTAATTTAGTCATTGTAGCAACTAATTATTTTTTGTCTCTAAAATTAGTTTCTATTTCATGATTTTCTTGTAATATTAAGGGAGGAAGAAGTATATAAATTTTCTTTAACCTCAATTCATACAATATAGTATATTGACGATACCAAATCTAAAAAACTTTAAAAATATCCTAAATGATAAACAAGTCTAGAAGTTGGACCAAGTGAAGAACACCATAACAAAAAAGATATAAAAAAAAGTAAGTAGGCGACAAGAAACAAATGATGATGCTAATTTGCTATTGCTATAACTATTATATGCAAAACAAAACAGAAAGTAGATGAAAGAAATGAAGTAGATGGGTAGAGAGCCCGAGCTACCCTCATTCATCATGCAGCATTACTTTATTCCTTACATCACTTTCACTTATTTATATAACAGTCAAAATAGACAGCCATATAAGGGTCCTTTTTCTCTATCAAATAATAATTTAATCGTGATAAAATCTTTTTCCATATTGACCAAATTGTTGTGTTTAACCTTGGAACTTCACATGCACTTATTTTTCAGAAAACAAATAATGGAACAATAGTCGTGTAAAGAATCTCCATCTCAAGATAACATTTATTTTTTTAAAAGATGGTATGGTTGAACATATTTTTTTATTAATAAAAAATAATTAAATAATAAGAGTACCTGCAAATCCAACATAATATAAATTTCTACATGAACATATATGTTTTTATTTTGACATTATCTAAATTAATAACATTATATTATGCGTGAATGTCAAATAAAGTTTTAAAATATATGGCGCAACAAATGAATAAAAACACACGCCGTTTTATTAAAACTTTATTTTCTTTTATAGTGACACTATACAAATATTCAAACATTTCATCACTAAGTTTACGTTAGTGAGTTGAATAAAATATTCAAAACATTGAATTTTTAAGAATTAAAATATAACTTTGTAATATTCATATATAGTCGGTTAGGTATGTGTTTGAATCAATGCTTGAATTTTATTTTTTTCTAGTTAAATTTTAATTTTTTAATATTTGATTTAAGTTTAGATATTGTTATAAAAAGTTATTAATAAAATTTAGTGAAATCAATTTTAAATTTATCATTAATTTGTGAACTTGAGATTAATGAATATTTACTTTGAATCGCATCAGTTAATATTTGAACACCGTTTGGATTATCTAAACTTAAAAGGGTTAGGTGCATGGCTGGCTACTGAACTATTCACTAACGTTGACCAAATATTCAATGGCGTCAGCACTAAAGCTAATTGACTGGTATCGGAAAATATATAACTTTAACGTTTTCGTAAATGATAAAGTTTATTAATTTATTTAATCAGTAAATTAAATGAATTTATAAAAGATCTGAGTTATTACTATCCAGTTAATATCATGAAAAAAATTTAGTTCGTAAAAGTTGGATGGTTAATATTTATTGACCATCCTTGACCTAAATCCAAAGGTGGCAATGCACTCCATCAAAGTCGGATTCTGAACCGGTTCATTTTCAGATATGCGGATCCGTCGTCGTTTAACATGAACGAGCTTCGCGCTTGTGTTTCACAATACATGAGCATTGAATGGGGAAATATGAAACATATACTTTCCTTGATATCCCAAAGGTCATACTCAAAGAGGCCTTGGCGATGGAACTAGTCTGACTACCACATCTTATACCTACAACTTTGTATGTCAACCCTGTAAAAAGGTGTAGTTATTACCAAAATCAATCAAAGGACATAATATTATGAGGCTATTCTAAATACAAAAAAGTGAGAAAGATGAAACTCAATCCTTATTTTTTCCAATTGAAGCAACAACATTTTGCCTTGTTTTCTTGTTAATCATTGGCATCACAACAAATTTCAACAAATTTTTATTATTCTATTCTATATTTAGTTTGATTATTCAATTGTTCCTTGTGGGTTTGATATCTATTTTTAGGGACATATTATTACTTCTGACAATGCGGGACACTTGTCGTAAAGAGTCATCAGTTGATACTTCATATAATGTGTTCATTGGATGTCGCACACTCAACCAGGTTAGTGCTGCAATCTCTACACCTCGCACGACTATGAAATTCCCAACTGAAAATGACTCAATCATAACAATGAAGATTGATCAAACGGTAGCTCGACAATGTTATGCATAAAGCTTGTGAGTAGCACCATACTCGGTCAGAGGAGTAGCCTCCGACAACATCCAAACATAGTCTATTATCCAAGTACCTGAGCAACAAGATGCACCCGAACAGGTACACAATATTGAATTGACACATAATTCTAAAGATGACCAGAAGAGACAAGGAGATCGAGCTTGATCCAAGGGTTCAGTTCGAGGAGACCCAATGATGAAAATCAAATAAAGGAGGCTTTTATTAGTGAAGGAAGAGGTCACACCTTCCTCATGCTTTGTTTTAGGCGCCAATTCTAGAAGCTTTTTGGGAGAGAGTTTTTGAATTTGTGTAGCTTATATTTCAGCACCTTAGGCTATAAATAGAGGTGCTCTCTTTGTATCTTTCAGATTTGAATTTATCTAAAGAAACTATACTATAGTCGATCTCCAAATAGATTCCCTTTCTACTCAAATCACCTGATGTGAGATGATTTTAGGATTGCACATTTTTAGAGGTTACTCTTTCTTTTATGATTTTTGGAATAACAATTATGGTGAGAAACCCAAAGAAGATTCCCACTGAACATGAACTTAACCAAGTGGTTAAGTAAATGTGAAGGTTCACTTCTAGAGGGCAAAGAGAAAACACAATTATATGGTGAAGAAAAGGAAGGGAAAAGGTGAAGAGATGAAGAAAGTTTATGAATATCAGAGGTTGTCACGCCACTTGGAGGATGAGATACTCCTAGATGAGTGGAATAGAGTTGCCACTTGAACTGAAGAGCATTTGAGATAAGACCCAAGAATAATTGGAGACTCGACTCACTAAACACTCTGATAGAGTTTCTTTACTTTCAAAATTCAATGTGTCCAAATACATGAAGCAAGACACCCTTTATATAGGAGAGAGTGACTTGGGGAGCAAGAGTGAGACGACTAGGGACATCATTTGTGAGAAACCTTATAGAAGATGGGTCAAAGAAATCTTAAACCTAGGTGCACATGTCACGAAAGGTGGGCTTGGCACAAACCCAAATTACTAAGCACACCCTACTCTAGCTTATTCTTCTATTTGAACCCGAAAAAGAGCCAAAATTATTTACATAAACTTGTCTTGTAAAAAGACCAAAAGAAAGAACATTTGATGCTCTGGCCTATGTTCAGTTCTTCTTTTGCTAAGGTCCTTCTGATGTTTGGTGGGGTCTTTTCTTGGATGTTGAGATGACTGACGTAATTGTGAAGTGTTTGTGTTGTCCTTAGTCTTCTGCTTGTCGATTTGGGTTGTATCATCACCCGAGTAGGAAAAGCGGCTCCCCGATTAATAAGGAACAACATTGAAGGACTCCTCCTTCGTAATGTCGACCCATGGAGTCCAGCTGACATGCCTGAAATTGACCATGACTTTATATGTTATCAGCTGACCATCTTGCCGCAAGCAAAACTAGTGGCCCAACGCAAACACAAAGTTGAAGAGGAAAGACGATTAACCATGGATCAAGAGATTGAAAAAATTTTGCATGTCAATTTCATCAGAGAAGTCACCTACACCACATGGTTATCTAACATAGTCATATTAAAAAAGGCCAATGGAGAGTGAAGAATGTGCATTGATTACACATACTTGAACAAAGCCTACTCAAAAGACACATCCCCTACCAAACATAGATCGCTTGGTTGACAACACCTAAAGATATGAACTCCTTAGTTTTCTTTATGCTTACTCAGGATACAATCAAATCATAATGTAACCCACAAATGAAGACAAACAAATATTCATGACTAATGGTGCTAAATTTTTCTACAAGGTCATGTCCTTTGGTCTTAAAAATGAGTGTTACTCATCAACGTTTGATGGATAAAATCTTCATTCACTTTATTAGTACTATTATAGAGGTCTATGTTGATAACATGGAGGTTAAGTCACCCACGACAGACGACCAAACCATTCATCTGCCTACTAAAAGGGGCAACATAATTTAATTGGGATCAACAATGTGAAGACATGTTCTCCCAATTGAAGAAAGACATAACACTGTTACCTACATTGGTAAGTCCTCCCTCACACTCAACTATAGTCATTTATTTAGCGATATCCTACTATGCTATATGCTCAATCTTGGTCTATGAGGAGGGCAAGAAGCAACAACCTTTATATTTCACCGGCCAAACTCTACAGTCAACTGAAGAAAGATATCAAGTGATAGAAAAAATCGTCCTTGCATTAGTCTTTTCAGCCTGAAGACTAAGACATTATTTTAGGAGCTTTAATATTACAGTTCGCACAAGCTATCATATCAAGCAAGTCTTACAAAAGTCTGAACTCAATGGGAGAATGACCGCATGCTTACTTTTAGCACTCCACATCATAAAGATTTAAAGAACACAGAAAAGACACCAAGAATTTTATACCAGTTCACTCATAATATACCTACATCCAATCTCATCTCACACTAAGGTGGATTTCACTAAAATAACACAATTTCTTTACAAGAAATCCCAAAAATATTCTTGAACACTACAAGAACATAAACCCCTTACTGCAACATTCTATCACAGTTGATAAACATACAAATAAACCCTACATTGGCCACAATCTAATACATAAATACAATATAGAAAGTAACGAATTAACCTGAAAAGTGAATCAAGAAACACAAATGGATTCCTCAAATTCACAACAACAGTGAAATATCTTTGACCTCAACCTAAATGATGAATGTTTTGCTCCAAGAAACCTAAAAGATCTTTCAAAAATTATTTCTCACAAAAACTTGAATCACAAAGACCCTTTCATATGTAAAAGTTATAAAATGTATAAGTGACATTTTTCTGAAACAATCCAAACCATTTTATAGAGATTTAATAAAAAAACGGATTTTATTAAAAGGTTGCAGTTAAGTAAAATCAACCTATTAAAAATTCGAAGCAATATATTGATTTCACTTAAAGAAATGTAATATGCATGAAAACTATTTTTTCTCAATTGAAAAGAACTCCAACTGAAAATATTTCTTATGTTACATAGCAAAGCATAATTTTTAGTATATAAAACATATTTTAATAAAAACTAAAATTTTCAAGTATTTTCAATCAGTTGATTTAAAAGATAATAGATTAAAAACTATAACTTTCCATAAAACAATTTGAAAACCAATTGAAAAACTTTTTAACCAATTAAAAATATTTGTTCTTGGATTCATAATCATTTCTTAAGGCAAAAGATAAACCAATACACACCAAACAACCTAGACACGTAAGGCAGTAAGTCTTCAATATGGGTTCATCAAACATAAAAGTTGGATCCTTAAGATGCCCTATAATCTCCCTCTATCTGATGAAGACAAATAGTTCAGCAACAAGTCTTGAGTCTTGAAAAAGATTTATCTTTTGTAGGCAGTAGAGAGTGGCGAAAAGAAGACAATAATAGTTCTTCAGCTTTCTCCCCCTGACTTGCACAGTTAAACAAAACACATATTTCTCCCCCTTTGTGTTCATCAAACATAAAATATGCAAAGAAACCATTTGAATGGATATATTACTCCATCAAATAGTAAGAATCATAGCAAAATAAGATAGTTAAACTAGTAATAACAGTGCTTAGGGGAAAATATAAAATGTTCAAGATGCATAACACAAGCACCATACAACCCAAAAGAAAACCAAAAACTTGAAATAGTTCTGCAGATATGAAAATTAAATTGATTATAAGAAAAACATAAAAAATTAAAAATCACGGCGGTAGAGCTCAACCAACTGCTCTTGTACAACTTCAATCTTGATCATTAAGATGTTGAAACCTTGATGTGGTCATCTCAAAATATTCCCTTTGTTATGCATAAATGGTGTCCAACCTATGAAGCATGACCTTCTCAAACCTGGATAATGGTTCACCTCTCTCCATTGGTGGTACATGGGCTACCAAAGCATTCATATAATTTCCTTGAGCATCTTCACCAGCGTTGCTTGATTCAAGAATATCAGTAGCATGACCATTTTTGTTAATCCATAAATTGTTAGCTTTTTGAAAAACCCATTTTCACTAATGTTGAACAATCTATTTCACTTCCACTCTTGATGTTTTCAATCAAGTCATCCTTCACATCAACTTCAACATATTCCAGGAATTTTGAAACCACAACTGCAAAAGGAAACTTGTAATCAACAAGTCTCTTAGACTTGATCTTGTGTTCCTTCATTACATAAATCCAGTTTACCTTTATTTTGTTCATTAGGCAGTATATCAGTATCAGATCCTCCTCAATCAACATAGCATGATTGCTCTTCCTAGGTGTTAGCTGCCATGCAATGATATAGGCTAAAAATCTTGGAGTTAGCTTGAGATTACCTACATGAAATCGATTGAAGGGAGTATTTTGATCCTTCAAACAAGAACAATAGAACTGCATCTTGTTGAACTCACTGATTTCAATTGTGTTTCCTTTACCAACCTTGAATCCATTATGCTCCAGTCCAGTTACATTATTCCACACAGCATGTGTAATCATCATTTTTACTCCTTTGACAATGGATACTAAATTTTTCCTACGATTCTTCTTCTCTCTACTCTTTACAATTTTCACTTTATCTTTTGAAGTGAATTTAGTTTTGGATTTGGGTAACCGTGAATTAAAAAATTTGAATGACGATGCTCTGTGTTAGTGTTTTCTTCTTCAAATTCTTTTCGAAACTATACTTTTGATCGATAGTTGTTTTCTAAGTGTCACAATCGGGATCACAAAGGGACAATGAAAACAAACTTTCAAAAAGAGAAGAGGGAGTTGGTTACGTGTAGGGAAGGTGTTAGCACCCTAAAACTTTGATCCTAAGACGGTACCTTTAGAATGTTTATTTTCTCACCAAAAAAAAAAACTACATGTGAAAATGAAGAAATTAATTTTGAAATTTTTATTTGGGTTCGACAAGGATTAATCTTGATCCTACGTATTTCTATTTACAATTAAAAATCTGGGTCTACGCATTTTTAAAAAGTCAAAAAACAAATGTCGATGTTGATATTTTTAGTGTTTAAAATTTTTATATTTTTAGAATTTTAAATTTTATAATTCACGTTTGACTATTTGCATGAATTTTATTTAAGAGATTTTAGCAAAAAAAAAAACATACAAATACTCAAACAATCGTATTAAATA
>Ga0123341_1003801_pt1 | contig 13076 bp, 18 predicted proteins | sample Turbeapinknodule_FD_89959 | JGI IMG/M metagenome (GOLD analysis project Ga0123341, IMG submission 89959) | Root nodule microbial communities of legume samples collected from Mexico - Turtle bean Mexico pink nodule | ecosystem: Host-associated > Plants > Roots > Nodule | place: Mexico: Nepantla... | reverse complement strand
TAACTTTTGAATTCTATAATTAAAAAATATCTGAATTTTTCATTAAGGAATTAAGAGAATGTTTAATGAAAAATATCAAAAGTTAATTTAAATATTTTTAAAGTATGAGGTGTTTGAAGAAAGGAATAGAAGTATAGAAAGAAATTGCCTAAATAAAATCCAACTCAATCCATTTGAGTTGCATTATATCATATTGCATTATATCATATTGGATCATCTAGTAACCTGAACCAATGAAACCATAAAATCATTTAAATTACAATAGGTGTCAATGTAACATGTACAAATTATATATCACTATAGACGTTTTCATATCCTTTCTCGTTTAAATTATATATCAGATTAGACAGGAATATGAAAACATTAAGCGACAAGAATACGGTAGCCTATCACGATTAATCAATTGTCTCTATAAAAGGAAGAAATTAAAATGCAATTTGAGGTTAGTCTTAGTTAAGTATTGATAAGCCAACAGTTGATTTCCCAAAAATATATCTGTTCATTTGTGTTGGGATTTAGATTTAGTTTTAGCCACCAGATGTGTTCTGAAATTCCATGTAGTGATCCAACTAATAAATTTAAATTTTGTTAAAACTGGAATTCAATTTTACATACTTTAGAAATACTGTATTCGAATTTTGATTTTTTTTTTTTTTTAAATATGATGCTTGATTTGTGATTAACTGAGTTGAATCTAAACCACAATATAAAACCATCTGAGTTCCTCTGTACATGAAAATAGATGGATCATTACAATCATGCCCAAATCTGTCTCAAAATTCACCCATTGAGGATTACACGAGAAGGACACAGGCTTATCATCATGTGTCATTGGATACAAACTTAGTAGCCACGGATTGTATTGATGATGGTGTTGTGCCATGGGTCAGAGAGGTGCTGCAAGAGGTTGTCAAATGGTCCTTTCCCTGTCACGTTGTGTTGAATTATGAATCCCAAGAACGCCAACATAGCCAATCTCCCTACACAAATTATAACCAAAACAAGGTTAGCTCAACAGTTCTACAAACAGAAACCTCAGTTATGTGCTTGTTTGGTTTGATTTAGGATTAAGTTAAACAAGAATCCATGATCCACATCCAGTTAAAATGATTATATATCAGATTCCAAATGGCAAACCAAACCGCACTCAGAAACAGCATATATGATTAAACATGGTACCAACATAATATTTTGAACTCATAGATTAATGAACTGTTTAGGAAGAGATAATAAAGCATGTACCATTGGCAAGTTCCTTCTCCTTGGCCTCCAAAGTTGGTGCAAAGTTCAAGGGGTTGAATACACTACCAGGGTATCCACATTCATGTTGGGGTAAGCTGTATTGCTTGAAGATGGGGTCTTGGTTGACACTGCCAGGGTTCTTAATGTCCTGCCATCTTCTGATCTCCACATAATGGAACAGGATGAACTCAATCACAAAGAGGGTGGAGGATGATGCAAAGTACTCCGCTTTCCCTGCATCATACCATTGAGGGGCATTGATGATTCCAAGTTTGGTGAAAACCTCAGGAAGCAACATTCCTGCAACACCCAACATGGCCCATCTTCCATTCACAAGCTCAGCTTGAACATACCACCTCAAGTTCTCTGGGTCCTCAGCAAGCCCCAGAGGGTCAAACCCGTTGTCACCAGGAAGACTATCACCACCACAGAACACCAGTTAATAATTATCAACCCATTTTCAGCTCAAAAAATAGGATATGCACAGAATTTGGTTCAATTACAAATAAAACTATCGTATAAAATAGTTGCTGTGAGTTATACTTTGTTCTATAAATAAGTTGAAGCTCATCGATAGAAAAACAAACAGTGTAATTATGAGTGAGAAAAGAATTATAAATAGAATAATTAGCACTTACGAGCCATTAAGGTAAGTTGGGGAGGCCAAGCCTGGCAACCACTCTCCTTTCTTGGCTTCAACCTTGAAAGAAGCAGATGGTGGGCACCCCATTGGCCTCATACTTACTTCCCGGTTCAGTTTACCAGAAGACCCCGTCAGAAACCTAGATTTTGAGGCACATGGCCGGAAAATGGCGGCGGAGGCTTGGGTGGTGACGGTGGCCATGCTGATGACACTGGCAGTGGCAGTGGCAGTGACGGTGGCAGTGGCAGTGGAAGAGAGAGATGTGGAAATGTGGTGGTTTTGTTTTGTGCGTGGCTTAGTCTTATTTCATATGTATTACTTTCCTTTCGGAGTCATGCTTGTGGTTCGCATGTTCTATTGGCGTTCAACCGTAGATTCGCGCGATTTTTGAGATCGCACGGTCCACGAGCGTTTCTGGCTTATCCTTTTATCCCAGTGATATATCCACAAATCCATTTCTTCGTTGTTGTTGGCTAGGAGAAGATTCTGTGGGGTCGATGAATGCCACGCGGCGTGATGGATGAGAGGGGTTGAAATATCACCTTCACCCAACCATTGCTATACACCTGGCTCCATGGCTTACCATTAGGGTAGATTCTAGCTAAGATATATCCAGCTCCATGCTGAAGGACGAATCCTATTCCTACCAACATATTTCTAATACATGCTTTTAAATATTTTCTAATTAATTAAAAGTTACATTGTCGAAAGAAATAATAAAATCTGCAAGTGTTGTAGGTTTCACGTTTAATTTTAATGAATTTGAATTATATTAACAGTGTTCTAGAAAACATATCAATACTAATTAGGGAGCTATAAAAGTTGGGTAATTTATTTAGACATTAAAAGAACTCAAACCTCATTCAAGTAAATGCAAAATATATCAATTTTCTTTAATGGGTCGTTTGGATAAGTAATTTTTAAAGGATAACTGTTTTATAAAGAATTTGAAATATTTTATAATAAAATATGTTATTTTGGTTAAAAAAAATTTAAATTTTAAAAATTTAGGAGAATAATTGTTAATCCATGAATGATTAGACACAAGTCTATATTAATATGATTACCAAAAAGTTACATAAAATTTTGATGATTATATGATATTTTTTATAGAATAAACAATATTAAGTTTTTGTTTATGTAAAGCTGATCGTCAAGTTAAGTCTCTTTATTAAAAGTAAACAACTAGAGATTAGACAAGTTCTATTTATTAAAAGTAAATAACTAGAGACTAGACAAGTTCTACAAAAGGTGATGAATGCATAAGAGTTAGACAATTTTGATAGAAATAGATGAATACAACATTGAATTCTTATAAGATCGCATACCTTTTAAAAAATAATATCAAAGCTTTCAAAGTAGATTCTAACATCAACACACAACTTAATCTGTGAGTAATATATAATTATTTCATTATGGTCAATACGAACGACATTGTTTCTCAAACAATTTTCTCAACAAAAAGATATCAAATTGAAGTGTCAGATTAAAATCGAGCATCCTTATTGAAAAGCTCTTATACAAAGAAATCATAAGCATTACTCACAACAAATATTTTTTTGAAAACTATAAATAAAAGTTTGTCATACACATGAAAGATTGACAATTTCAAAAAACCTACTTAACATGGATAGTAACAATCCTCGTTATCAAAAGAGTATGAATTTTATATTCATATAGTGATGAACTTTATAATTAAGTTAAGTCCAAGTTTGAGCATAATTGTTTGACGATATCACTTTGTTGTTATATTTGATTTTTGGCAAAAAAATGTAAGAAACTCTCTCAATTTTTTTTTATAGGAATTCATACCCTTTTATTATTAGGATTTTAAGTGAATTATGTAAGGAATAGTAGACAAAATTATGTGTATGAATTTTTTTAGCCCTAATCAATACAAAAAATCATGAAATAAAATAAAGAAATTAAAATATACATGCAAAGTTGATTACAAGAGTTAAGGAGAGATGTTTATCTTAACACTTATTTACATCGATTAGTCAATTATAACTAGGTGATTATGCACTTGAATTTTATAAAGGTATGTTGCATGGAATGGGGAATTATAAGGTCCACATAAGAAAAGTAAAGAGATGTTGGTCGCTTCTGTGTGACGACGTTTGCAATGAGGCTCCCTTCGTGACGAAGTGGAGTGCAACGACAGAAGGACGCAAACGTGGTGGTTGTGTGTGGGGAGACGCACGCGTTGGTGGCGACGCAGTGTCGTGGTGGTTGCGCGTGCTACAGTTCCATGAGTGTTGACCCTGGTGACGATGGGGTGCTGGGCGGGTGTGGCAATCGCTGTAGTGCAGTGCGGAGGTGCGACAATTTTTCGTTGCGGCGTGGAGGTGTAGACTATCCGCTTTAGGGAAAATTGGTCGCCTTTGAGAATGATCAAGGATTCTGCAAGTTTCCTCATCCTATGGGGCTATTTGAAGGATATATATGTGACTCCTAATAAAAAAAACAATGATAGAATCAAAGAAAACATATGCTCAAGCTTTGGGAGATATATGCGACATTCCTTTGTCCCAACTACCTACTCCTTGTATCAAGGGAGACATGGTTGTTGTTCGTGTTAAAGAGGAAGATTTCTTGGCTGGTCTTGAGGATTGCAAGACCCATCTACATGGTCGGATCATTTTAGCTAAGGGGAATAAACCACTCACACACCTTGATTTAACTAAAAAGTTGCAGCTTGTATGGAAGGCTATTGGACCGTGGAAAGCAATCCCTCTTGGGAAGGGTTTCTATGAGTTCGAGTTCTCTTCTTTAGAAGACATGCAGTGGGTTCTCGGGGTTGGTCCATGACCGTTATCTCCTGGCTTCTTGAGATTGTTTGTCTGGACAAAAGATTTTGTTCCATTTATTATGAAAAGCACTAAAACCCAGACTTGGGTTATAATCTACGATTTGCCTTTGGAATATTGGAGACCAAGGGCGATATTTTCTATTACTAGGGGCATTGGTACTTCTTTATCTTTGGATGATCATACTATGAAGAAAAATAAGGGTTATTTTGCTTGGGTGCTTGTGGATATTGATATTTTGTCCCCTCTTCCTAATCAACTATTGGTTGAACGTTCAGGATTTGCATTTATAGCAGACGTGGAATATGAATGACTCCCTCCATTTTTCTCTCACTATAAAACGATTGGGCATGAACTTGCTCAGTGTTGTGTGTCATGCGCAGGGTCGTGTTGCTGGCCCTCAACATAAGTCTTCTCATACTGGGGAACAGGGGAAGGTTCTGGGGGATCTTGTGGTGGTTCCTAAATAACATAAAAGAGTATCAGAAGAAAACTGCATTGACGGTTCCGCAGACAACGCTTAATTTGACAACGGATGTTACTGGTGGGACTAATGCTTTGTTACACTTGGATCCACTTGATTCTGATAAAGTAGATGGAGGTACTAATAATCTGCCAACGGAGGTTACGGGTGAGACTAATGTTGGGTTACACATGGGTCCACTTGATTCTGATAAAGCAGATGGATGTGAGGATGATTTTGTAGATATGTCTCCTTTTGGAGGATGCATCAGATCATGATAGGTACTCACCTAGGTAGAACTTTTTTGATACGGTTAAGGTTTTAGAACCTGGGATGGTAGTGGATTCAGATGTGGTTATGCAAGCCAATGGTTTAGACTCGCCACTTGTAGTAGATTTATAGGAAGTTATGACTCTTATTGATGGTACCCCTGTGTTGGTATGTTCTGATACTGTTGTTGTTCAGTCTCCGTCAAGGGAGAGTTCTCCTATGATGGCACATTCACTTGCGTTGGCTTTGCAAAACCATTTTTCATCTCTTGATGGTTTGGAAACTATAGATGAGGTAGGTGGTCCTAATATTGGTAAGCCAATTGTTCCAGCTTCAGTTGTTAACTTTAATAATGAGCATATATTTGTTAAAAACCAGGTGGTATCTAAATTTTTGGCGGATCATAGTGAGTTGGAGGAGAAACCTAGTGATATTGGGGATGATATTGTTCGCACAACTAGGAAACCAGGGAGACCACCTAAAGAGACTGGTAAATAAATAAAAAAACTGCTAAGGTAGTTCCATCCAAAAGGTCACAATGAAGGTTTCTTCTTCTTTTTGGAAAGTTCTAGGATTGACCAACCACAAAACTGTGAAGATGTTGTTTAATTTACTTAAATTGCATAAACCTCTTCTTGTTTTTCTTGCTAAACCCATGATGTCGTACATTGATGCTTTAGATGTTCTTTTCAAATATGTTAATATGTATTTGGTTGCTACGTCTCCCATTGTTAATAAAGATGATAAGCTTTGGTGTTTGTCGGTCCCAAATCTTGTCCAAAGTTTCTTAGTTGATCAGTTTATTTATGCAAATTTCCTTTTGCATTATAAATATTTTAGCTTTACAGGTGTTTATGGTGCTACCACATACTTGGTTAGATGACTTTTATGGAGGGATCTTAGTTTCCTCACAGGGCCTTCGTGTATTTTGCATGATTTTAATGTTGTTCTCTCGGCTGATGATTGCAAAGGAGGGTTGCTCCTAATCAGGTTTCTTGTACTGAATTTCTTGATTGGATTAATAATAATGATCTTACTTGTATGCCTTTATTTGGACCTTATTATACTTGGTGTAATGGGAGGAAAGGGTTACACATAATTGATAGAAAATTGGACAGAGCTTTATGTAATGGAGCGTGTCTGGATGAATGGAATTCTTGTAATTATCAAGTTCTTGTTAAAAGTTGTTCTGATCACTTCCCTATTCTTGTTAGTCTTGCTAGTAATTGTTTACGGAAGGTTAGCAATTTTCGTTTCTTTTCAATGTGGCTTCAGGATAGTTCGTGTATGAAGCTTATTCATGATTCTTGGGCTAATCCGGTTGTTGGTTGTCCTATGTTTATTTTGCAACATAAGTTAAAAAAGTTGAAAATTGAGCTCCGAGACTTGAATAAAATTCTTTTGCTAATGTTCATAAGGCAATGCTTCTTAAGCAGGCTTCCCTCTTTGGTATTCAAAAAAACTTAGAGACTGCTAGTTTGTCTCATATTGATGGGTTTATCTGATATTGATGAGTTTATCTGTCAAGAAAAGATTGCTAAGGAATAGCTTAATCATGCTCTTCATTGTCAATACTTGTTTTGGAAAGAGAGGGCCAAAATACTCTGGTTTAAAGATGGGGATAAAAATACTTCTTTTTTTCATGTTGTGCTAAAGAGGCGAAATAATTCGAGTGGGAGCCATAGACTAAGGATTGTTAAAGACCAAGAATGTTTATCGACTATAGAAGAAATCCTACACTGTATGCACCTCAACCGCAGCGCCGCCAGCCTCAGCGCACATGAGGATACCCACTGCAATAGCTCCCATGCCCCAACTGTCGCGTAGCCTAGTGACGCCAGCATCTGCGCACACCAGGCTTCACTTCGTTCAACTGCCAGCACCCTAGCCACCACCGCAGTGCCTCCCAATGTCGCATGCAACTACACCGCCCACATCCACTCCAATTTGTGTGTCCCTCTCCTTCATCCCCTTTAAAACACCAAAGATTATTTCTTCCAAAAAAAAAAAAAACAGCAGCGACGCCCTCCCCATTCTAAACCTATTCCCAAACGGTGCCTCCTCTCCTAAACCTAATTTCCAAGCAACCCTTTTTTCCTTTATTTAACCCTAACTTTCAAATTGTCAGGCTTAGCCCACCTCCACACCTGCAGTCCACTTACAAGACATACCCCTGTTTTCATGTCACACCTCCTTCAAGGACGCACAAGCCAGCGGTCCAATAGCATACAAACCCAATTGGACCAAAAGTTATTTCTCCCATTTCGAAGAAAAAAGAAAAAAAAAGGAAAGAAAACAATGCAACAGCATCAAGTGACGCACCAAACCCTAATGCACAAGAGGAACCCAAAACGCCTCGCGGCCCAGTTCCTACTGCACCCCTGCGGCTCAGTTCCTGCAGCACCCCCACGCCCAGTTCCTGCTGCATCCCCGCGACCCAGTTCGTGCTGCACCTCTGCAACCCAATTGCATTCAAGATTACACTTTGAGGACAAAGTGTTTTCTGGGACGAATAGTAATGTTAGGATAGACCCAATAGTATACATGTCCAATAAACTATGTTAACATAGATCTCACATATATAAGTGAGATATTCTGAAAATAGGGAGAAGAAGAAAAGTTTATAGTTAACCCTAATTTAGTAGTCTAGTATTCTGTAGGCATAGCCTTAGTTAATCATATAGTATAGGCAGCAGTTAATTTTGATTGTTCTATCATTGGTGCTTTCATTATTCTTACCACGTCTCCAAAAACCCAATCAAAAGACCTATAAGAAATATTAAACTCCATCCAAGAATGTTTATTGGCTATTGAAGAAATCTTACACTGCCTACGCCTCAATCGTCGCGCCGCCAGCCTCCACACGCACGAGGACACATGTCGCAACAGCTCCTGCACCCCAACTGTCACGCAACCCAGTGCCGCCAGCCTCTGCGCACACCGACCTGCACTTCGTTCGACTGCCAGCACCCTAGCCGCCATCATCGTGCCTTCCAATGTCGCCTGCAACTACACCGCCCACATCCACTCCAATTTTTGCGTCCCTCTCCTTCATCCCCTTTAAAACACCAAAGATTATTTCTTCCAAAAAAAAAGGAAAAAAAAGCAGCAGTGACGCCCTCCCCATCCTAAACCTATTGCCTCCTCTCCTAAACTTAATTTCCAAGAGACCCTTTTTTCCTTTATCTAACCCTAACTTTCAAATTGTCAGACTCAGCCCACCTTCACACCTGCAGTCCACTTATAAGACATACCCCTGTTTTCATGTCACACCTCCTTAAAGGACTCACAAGCCCGCGGTCCAATAGCATACAAACCCAATTGGACCAAAAATTGTTTCTCCCATTTAAAAGAAAAAATAAAAAAGGAAAGAAAGCAATGCAACAGTAGCAAGTGGCGCACCAAACCCTAATGCACAAGAGGAACCTAAAACGCCCCGCGACCCAATTTTCTGTTGCACCCCTCGTGACCCAGTTTCAAGACTACACTTTGAGGACAAAGTGTTTTCTGGGGAGGATAGTAATGTTAGGATAGACCCAATAGAATACAGGCCCAACAAACTATGTTAGCCTAAATCTCATATATATAAGTGAGATATTCTGAAAATAGGGAAAAGAAGAAAAGTTTATAATTAACCCTAATTTAGTAGTCTTAGTATTTTGTAGGCATAGCCTTAGTTAATCATATATTAATTTTTAATGTTCTATCAATTTGGCTCGGAAGAAGATCAAGATATGGTGATAACTAAACAAAATTGGATGCTCAATGGTGAAATTCGACAAACCTAGAAAAGGTAAGGATAATTAAGGCAAGATTAACCGCTTTTATAACAATTTCCAAAAATAAAAATAAAAAGAAAACAAATTCTTATGAATTTGAAAAGTTCACCTATATAAATAATGATACAACAAATCTATGTGATACAACAACGAGAAATAAAAAGGTAAAAAATAAATAATCTTAGATACATAGTTGTTATCAAAAACAACTTTTCAATAAAGCTTATTCAATATATTCTAAACTTATTTTAATAGTATTTTCTATTTCTATATCTTCTTAGTGTTACAAATTTTGTTTAGATTTATAACATTAAAAAATGTTAAAATATTAATTCATCCTCTCTTTATAATCCAAAACCTATTTTTCTTTACATACAAAATGTGTAATTTCGCATGTATGGTATAAACTATTTTTTAAGATATATCATAACCCTATTTTAAATTACTTTCATGGTGTTAAGGGTGAGGTTGTGCTTCACTCTGAAATATATATATATATATATATATATATATATATATATATATATGGGTGAAATGACAAACTATTATACATTTATGTAGATTGGTTGTGTTCAACTAGGTGATATGTGATCTTTGTTTAATGCTTTGTTTGATACATAGTTGAAGAATCTAAACAAAAAGTGTGGAATGAAACAGAGGAATTATACATTGAGATATAACATGAACGCAAAATTATAATGTTTTATTAAGAATATTTTTTTAATGATATATTGATTATATATTAATATTAGACTGAAATTTTCTCTGTCCAGATTATACATAAAACATTTTGTTTTCTTTTAACACTGACAAAAACCACTTTTATACAAGTGTGTAATCCTTTTTAAACGAGAAATTATATGGGTGAGAGATATGTTAGTATAATATTTTTTATATAGAGTTCCTTGAACTCTCAAAATGAGAGTATCAAGTAAAATCTAAAAAGAAAACAAGTGTAATTATAAATTTATAATATATATTTTTTTACTTTCCTTTTATCCACAAGTTATTTAATTTGCTAAATAATGATTATCATGGTCTCCCTCAGTTTTCGTTGTACAACGACTAGTTGATATGCGATTTTGTTGTGATCATGAACAATTTTTAGAAACTTCCATTATGAAAGCACGACATCCTCTGTTTTAATATCTAGAGAAATATATTTTTCTTAAATTATAGTGTTAATAAAATATTAACTTTATCTCGACTAGATATAAAAATTAGTAATTTTAAACTATACTAATTTATTATCAAATAGATAAAATAAATTAAATCAGCAATATATCATTAATTTCAATGTGAATTGTTTTTTTTTCTTTTCAAATCAACGTATATATTAAGTATATAGATGAATAAAACTTACTGATAAATGCTATTTTCATTATTTATGGGGAAAAGAAATTAGGGAGGACAAAGTGGACAAGTCTCGACGGACTGATCCGCCAACCTACCTTATTTAGGTGGGATAGGTCAACCTTTTGAACCCATCAATTCGTATAGTTCATATTCATTTGATCTGTTTAATTTGCAAACATGGCAGGCTAAGGATGAGAATGGACGAATTACCAATTTCAACCTGTATAACATTGTCGAGCCAACTCGCTTTTGACGAATTAGTGACGATTCGGGACAAAAGAATCGGGCTAACCCATTTTGACACCCATAACTAAAATGGTTAATTCAACCAATTTTGTCTTATGTGTCAACAAAACTTCATAGACAAGTTGATTCGCTATGATAAAGTAAACTATGAGTCATATTACTTATTAGAGGGTAAATTCAGATAAGTTCACCAATACGATAAAAGGTTAATCTTTTTTAACTATTACTTTAAAAATATTTAATAAAAAAACTAGTCGACAGGTTAGCGGTTCACAGGATCATCTCTCTTCTCCAAACTTAACCCTAGTTATTTACATTGTAATTTTTTATAGTTGTTACATTTAAGTTTAAAATTTGATGCTTTACGTCCTTTTAAAAAAAAATACTTTTGGCATGTTTTTTAGTAAAACATTGAATAAGTTAAAATAAATTGATGATACATTCTCCAATTATTGATGATCATTGAAATGGAAAGAGCCCTATTCACTCCTATTCGTTATTTTCTTGGTAAATTTTAAGCGTTTGACTTTTCTTCTATTTGGTTGTTGTGCTGGTGCTCTGTTTTATATGGATGATTTTGTTAATGGGTATTGGGGTACTAAAAGCCCATGATTCCATTTCGAGACTTCATAAAAAATATATAGCTCAATGAATCCACGCACACGAACCCTAATTATAAAAATTGGAAAAGAATGGTAGAAAAACCTTAAATAAAGAAACTGGGGAATAAGCAAAATAACAACCACAGCCAATGATTGATGCAATTGCTCATTTCATGATACATCAGAATCCACATAGCACAACATGTAGACACTCAGAATTGGAAAATATAATTAAGCAAAGGAAAAGGAAGTGCTTAAAAGTAACACTTTATAACTCAGGAGAAGCGTAATTTTATTCCTTACATGTCATAAATTCACCAAACTTGATAAAGTTGATGACAATTGCTTCCTATAAGCAAAAATGCTTCGTCTCTTTCCTATTCTATTCTCTTTTGCTAAGCTAGCAAAACATCACGCTCTCCGTTTTCAATTTGTGCACGACACAAACCACACAACCACAAACCAAACCAAAAACTAGCGGGTGGTAAACCTTAAACACCCACCCCTGCCACCTAAACTCTCTGCCTTGTCGAATGCTAGGCACAACAAACACAATTCAAATTAACAAGGACCATCCTAAAACAAGCCCTTCATCACTCAACTCCTATACCATATTAAGTTTTCTATTTTATACTTACGTACAGTATTGAGAAAAACTAAAGATGGATTGAATTAAAACTAAACCATTTTGTAAGACATAAAAATTTGATGTCATGTGTTTAAATGAATTGGTGGCCGTTGAAGGTTTGGCCAAAGGACCAACTTGGGGGTGCAACATTATAAGAGACCACGGTGCGTCCGTCGCTGGTGGTAACCTTAAAAGAGAGGCTTTGTCCATTGAGGTAAGCGTTGCTTTGCCAGTTCTGACCCCAGTTTCTGGTCAGAGTTTGCCAATTTGTTCTTGAACCTTTGATGGAAACTCCATGAACATCACCAGCACCTCCAACGTTGGTGACTAGGATTAGGTTGAAGTATGAGTGGCCGTTGATTGTGAATCTGATGCCCCCTCTCTTTTGGCAAGGGACCCTAATAGTTAAAGCAAAAAAGAATCAATATTTTGGACAAAAAAGTGTGCAGTCACACTTGGTACATGGAATATATTCCTAGTCACGAATCACTTCAACATGAACGTGGGCAACACGCATACATGGTTTTATATATCAGAAACTCAACAACAAAAGAATCTGACAAACTTGAGAATTCTTTTCAACTCTTTTCTTTTCTGGAAATATGGAAAACCCTATCAGCTTCCCAACTTTTAAAAGTCATTGTTGGATAAGAAAATACTTAATTCTCAGCCTTGTAATAGCAGGAACCAGGAAATTCTATTCTATGTACCTATATTACAATTTATACAATGCATTGCTTATGTATCCAAAAATCCCTTACCCAGAAAAGAGCACTTAGAATTAGAAAACAAAAAGGCTCACATGTAGAATCTGCACTTCTGCTGAATTTATTTGTAATTGTGTGTAACTAGAACAGAAGGAAAAGATTCTATGCCATGCTTCAGACATGGTCCAGTCCCTAGATGTGTCAAAATTGACGGTTACCACATTTTGTTTTATTAGGCCTTAGAATGGCTTTCAGCAGACTATTTTTTATAATAAAATTCCAAAATACCCTGCAAACTTAAAACAAATTTAATTATATTTTTATTTTTTT
>Ga0123341_1003800_pt1 | contig 13080 bp, 12 predicted proteins | sample Turbeapinknodule_FD_89959 | JGI IMG/M metagenome (GOLD analysis project Ga0123341, IMG submission 89959) | Root nodule microbial communities of legume samples collected from Mexico - Turtle bean Mexico pink nodule | ecosystem: Host-associated > Plants > Roots > Nodule | place: Mexico: Nepantla... | reverse complement strand
AACTTTGAAGATATAATGAAATCCAATGATGAATCACAGAGAAAGAAATCAAGGAAGGCAAAGAACAAAATTGATTAAGTTGATTTCTAGAAAATCAACCGATTGTTTTTGTGATTCAACCGGTTGTTTTTAACAACAGTGAATAAAAACAACTTAAAACAGATATTAAAGAGTTCAGGGAAAGAAATAAGCACATAAACAGATTTATACTGGTTCACTCTTATCCCAAGAGCTACATCCAGTTCCCAAAAACCACTGGGTATCCATCAATCACAGATTACAAACACACAACCACCAAAGAAGTGATCTTGATCCCTTCAAGAACACACACTTCCTTTGGCACACCACAAATCAAAACACCTGCTGACTCTGTGAAGACTAGTACTTACAAAATTACAAATGAAGAAAGAAATAGGATTGATTACACCTGGTACAAATCAAATCAAAGTACACAGCAAGTCCTACTTCACTCTTAGAGAAATATCCAAAGCCGTAAGCAATCTTGGAGAAAACTTGATTTCACAAACTGATATTGTAAAGTTAATGTTAGGAGCGTAAAACAGAACATTTATACTTCAATTAGCAGTTGAAAACATTTATTATAAAAACCAATCAGTTTCAAATCATGTAAAGCTGATTTAACTAACTTAACATAATTTTGTTAAGACAATTAAAAAAACAGTTAGTTGTTTTGTCGAAATAACTGATTGAATTGGCTTGACAGCAAAATCAACCAAATTCAAATATGCTAAAACCAGTTTAAAAAACCTTAAGTATGAAACAACTGATTAAAATGATAAAACAACTGGTTGTTTTTCTGCTTATTCATAAAAACACTTTATATGCTAAAACCAGTTTAAAAAACCTTAAGTATGAAACAACTGATTAAAACGATAAAACAACTGGTTGTTTTTCTGCTTCTTCATAAAAACACTCTTTCTGCTAAAACCAGTTTCAAAAACCTTAAGTATGAAAGAACCGATTGAAACGATAAAACAACTGGTTGTTTTTCTGCTTCTTCATAAAACACTCTGTTAAGAAAGATTTGAATTAAACCAGTTTTGGATTCAAACTAAGAGTGGATTAACAAATGCAAATTATCCCAAAGCACATCCAACTAAGCTACAATAAGCCATCAAGCAATCTATGGAGATTTGGAGTCATCAAAGCTCTTCTTCAACATACGTGTGCTTGGGTTCTTAAAAGCTTCTAGATTAATTTTGTCAATGAGCTTTGAATGCTTGATCTAAACCGGTTAATTTGATGAACATATTTGAAGTTAAAAGTAATTTTTAGAGTGTTTCTTATAATCTAGAAAATCTCTATCGAATCTACTATATAAAAATTCAATGAGGAGTACGAGTCTCATTTTCTTAATTTTGCTCAATTAGATATTTTCAATATCTTTTCTCCACCTTTGGATTACATTTTATAATTCTACAATTGGTTTTTTCTTTTTCCCCACCATCTCGAAACACCCTTATTTTATCTTTCATTGAATGTTCTTAATTGGTTATCCTTTTCAATCAAGCACATTTTAATTTCTATGATCTAAAATTTATATATTTTCTAAAAAATATTTATAGTTAAAAATTACTTTATGGTACAATTTAAATTATTCATTTTAAATCTTTTTTTTTTATCTTTTAAAGATATTTATTATGAATTTTGATTATTGCACCAAGAAGTCCAAATCCAAGGTCCTTCGAAACACAAGGAATTAAATGAACTATCATAACTTCCAGAAAATGTCACCAGCATCAATTGACAACTCAAAAGAAAGCAATAAGTGCAAGCACAAAAACATGTACAATGTATGAGTATCTCTACTATTTTTCCTGTCTTTCTTTCACAACTTTACCTTTTACTCTTTTTTTTTTCTCTAATTTAGAGCAATTATAATTATGTTAAGAAAATAAACTGTTTTCCAGAGTCAAATTGCATTTCAAATATTTCTACATTATTAGATCTTTCTCTCAATGGTGAATTCAGATTTGAAAAATGTTACGGCAGCATGTTTGTCATCCCTGAATTCCTTGCATCCATAGAAACACACAAATTTTTAGATATTTTTGTCCTTCAAATATAGAATAACTCTTAAAATATGACAATATCCAAATTTGAAATAAAGAAGAAAAAAAGGCACGTGGCTTCATTAGAGAGAAGAAAAAAGTGTGGTGGATTGGAAGTTTTCGTCTTCCCTGTCTGAAATTTCGTGGTCCTCAAATTGGGCAATTTAAGTTCACACAAAGTCCATGGAAATTCCAAATTGTTTACTTCCACCATTCACAGGTGAGAAAAAGGAAAAAGAATGTTTCAGTGAAGATTTATTTTTATTATTTTAAGAACTTATTTGATGATAATTGGCATCTATTCTATTTATTTTTGGTAGCATGAATGAGTGAGATGTTGTAGAGAATCAAATCCAAGTCTTTTCTTCGTGGTGGAATGTCACTCAACTTTTGTTAGGAATCAAATAATATACGAATCTGATTTGGATGATTATGACTTACCATCATAATCATTGTTAGTAATCTTTGCTTTTGATTCTTCCTGATCACACAGAAGAATTTATTTCCTAACATAAATAAAAATCTTATAAATCTTTTCAAATGCGAATCACTTTGTTGTCATAATCTTTTTATTTAAAATATGTGTACGGATTGATAACAATCCGTTATTAAAAATACGAGATAAAGTACACATAATAATACAAAAATATGATTATTTTTTTTAATTAAAGTTAATGTTCAATTTACTAAAATAATTATTAAAAAATTTAATTTGATTCTATTATTTTTTAAAATGTATTTAAGTTACTTCTTTTTAATTTTAGACTAAAAATGTTAAGAGTGTATCTGATTTGACACAAACAACTGCAAACCTGAACTCTAATTTGTTGAAAGTGCAACAACCCCATTCTCAATTTTGCAAATCTCTTCCTCCACTGCACCTCAATATCTCACTCTCAACGCCATGCACCTTCAAGTTGCTTGCACCTTTTCCTCTTAACCCTTCTTCATCATTCATTTTACTTCTACTGCTATCAAATTTGAATCACTCATATTCCCACAAAGGCAAAGCCACCACAAAATCAAACAATTTTATACAGTAAAAAATGAACTAGCTTTTGAAAACAGTTTAATTTTCACGGTTATATATTACAGTTTAATGCTGCAAAACAATGAAAAGAAAGGTTCAAAGTTGAATAAAATGTCAGTTTCTTTGAGCAAAAGAAACCAGCTAAAGTGCGGCTTCATAATAAGTATGTTACCCTATCATTCTCAAATAACATGGGAGAATGGATGTGTTTAGAGAGAAAGCCAATGAGGTTGGTGCGGGAAATGGTGAGGGTTTGGAGGTTGGAGGTGTGAGAGAGGAGAACGTTGGGAGCGGAGGCTTTGATGGTGAGGTTGGAGAGGGTGAGGTGGGTGATGTTCTAAAGGTGGGAGAGGGAGACGACAGAGATGTTGCGGAGGCTCTTGACGGGAGTGAGGAAGTAGAACGTGGAGGTGAGTTAGGAGGGAAGCACTTGGAGGAGGTGGTGGGGCAAAGGGGCATTTGAAGGAGGAGGGCTATCAAAGCCCGTTTGCAGTTGTGCCACATTAGGAACATTTAACGATGTCAGTTCAAAGTTAACATAAGGAACCAACTTAAATACATATTAAAAAACGTTAGGATCAAATTGATTTTTTTTAATAATCACGATAATAAATTGAATATTGGTATTAAATGTAGGGACGAAAAAGGTAATTATATCTAAAAAAAATATTTTTGTGCTCCATTAAATTTTTTCTTGTACCCCATTAATTTCAGAAATCGAATTTCGAAAGTCAAATTCCAAAAGGTAAAAAGTTGTTCCATAAAGGTTATTTCGAAATATATATTTTTTTTATCTTCTGAATTTCTATTTATGAAATTCACTTTTATGTTATTGAAATTTAAATTATGAAATTGATGAGGTGTAAGAAGAAATTTGATAGAGTGCAGAAAGAAACACCCTAATAAAAAATATAAAACTGTCTCTTCTAACTTTTGGTTCTCCTCAATGTCATGTTTCTAATCACTCGACGTGTTTCAATTCATAGTGTGGTAGGGATATTAGAGAAATCTAAAACCATTGTAGACATTGTTAAAATGAAAACAAATTAAAAGATGTAAAATGTGGTTCCTAAAGAAACAAATTAAAATATTGTCACGCCAATACTACCATCATGCAGTTTGCAGACAAGATAATGAATGTTATATATATATATATTAATTAAAATATATTTTTATCAATATTTTTTTAATAATTTTTTTTATGCTAGCTGACCCACAAATCATTTCTTATGCTGGACGGAACAATAGAATTAACTCACTTTAATTAAACGGGACGGATCAACCTGATCGCAAGTAGACCAACACGTATGTCACCGTAATTATTGTATCTTAATTGTGAAAATCAATTTAATCTTTTAATTTTTTTATCTCTTTTCTCTAAACTATCCCTTTATGTTATTTTTTACTTTTCAAAATTTATATTCTTTGTCTCTCTCTTTGTATATGTTTCTTCGAATAAAAGATGTGAGGAGAGAAGATATAATGAGAGAAATAAAAGATGTCTTAGAAAAAATGAAGATAACTAAGAGAAAGAGAAAGTATAATTGTAACTCATTTTGAAATATTATATTCGAGATAATATATGTACTTTTTTTAATAAATTTCTTTTTATTTCCGTTTCTTATAGATTTTTTTATGCTCTTTGTAATTTATTAGTTTTTTTAAAATGAGAATTGTCTGTTAAATAATCATGTCAACAGCGAAGTAGAACCACACATTTTTTTAAGATTATATTTTCAAAGAAAAATTATTCAAAATGATGGAAATAATGTGTTTCCCTAATTAATTTGCATCTCTTATTTATTTTTCAATAATTTTATTCTATGGTGAAACCCAAATCGATGGTGAAACCCATAGGAATAAAGATCAACAAAAATATTATTTTTATATTCTTAATTTTTTTGAAGTTTAATTGTCAAATAAGGAAGAATGAAAGAAATAAAGGATGGAAGATAATTTAATTGAAGAAAATGACAGCGTTATTTATTTTCTTTTAAACAAAACTATTTTTAGAAAAGTACAAATGTCAGTCCACTTAGCCACTATCATCATTATATAACACAAATAACTTATATAAGTAACTTATCACTCAAGAAAGTCAATAAGCAAGAGGCCAAAATGAAAAAAAAAAAAGTGTTTTCCAGAAGAAAAAAACTTATTAAATAAAAATTCATGTGTTAATCATACTCAATTACTAAGGTGTTTTTTTTAATAATGTTATTTTCTTTTAGGTATTATTATGAAACTTTCACATTTTTAGTGTGTTGATGTCTAAAAAGGTGATATTATTAAAAAAACAAAAACAGTTACAAAATGTGGGATTAAATCAAACAAATCCATAATATAATCGTGAAATCTAAACTTCAAAAGTTGAAATCGATTTTTAAAGAAAACTTGTTTAATACAAGTGAACAAGTTTCAAATAAATTAAATAAAATATTTTTTAGAATTAATTCTTAAATTTGATAATTTTTCAACATACTTTTTTTTACAAAAGTTCTCGTGTTAGGCATCACTATGAAACTTGACATCTTAGTTAGGCTGACACCTCAAGTAATAATAATCATCTGCCACCACATTAAAAAATATTATTAAAAGAAAAAAAAGAAAGAAAATACAAGAAAATATGGGAAGACTAGACTAAAATCCATATATTAACAAAAATGGTACATATGTAATCTATATTTATTAATAAAGAACTTTTAAGAAAAGACTAGATGAAAACCTATTATACCAATGAAAATATTTTATATGAATAAAGCCTAAGTTAGCAAGTTTATAAGCACATGCATTCCCTTCATGAAAAATGTGAGAAAACCTAAACCTGATTTTCCCACATTAGTTAAGACAAGTTTTTCACCTATTACAAAGTATCCAAGAAACATTAGTCCTAGCAATAAATGCAGCACAAACCAAGGCAGAATCACATTCAAGCTATAAACTAGTAAGACCCATCTTTTGAGCTTGTTCAATAGCATGTATAAATCCATAAAACTCAACAGTCAAAGTAGTCTTAACATCAACAAAAGCAGAGAAACCACCAATAAATCCCCCCATACTCCTATGGAAAATACCTCCACCAATAGCAAGACCAGGAGAACCCCTAACAACATCAACAATGTTTATTTTAACCCAACCTAGTGAAGGAAACTCCCATCAAATAGGAAGAGAAGATAAAATTTTACCACTACGAGTATTAATACAAAAAACTTAAGCACATTGAAATCAAACATATCATTTCACATAGAACTTTTAGACGAATTACCCACTAGACAAGTGAAATCTTTAATGACCGAAATGACCATAAAAACATCAATTTTAAGCCGAAATCTAGCATAATTCCTCATACGCCATATCATCCAAATAGAAAAAGTGAAGCGGCGCACAACAAATAATCCGGAAAGAATCAATTTGTGATAGAGAGAATAATCAGGATACAATCATTATTAATGAGTAATATATATAATGTATATTAGCATATTCTGTAATATCAATTTTGTCTATAATTAGGAACGTAATTATAGGATACTAGGTTAGGAAAAAATGTGTATGATTCTACTGATATGGTGTATATATGGATCTCTACTATGGAGGAATAAAACAGGTTGAATAATATATTCCTTTATGGTATCAGAGCAGAAAACTCTGATACCCGACAACCACAAAACAAAGGCAACGGTGCACAACCATGGCAGCCGAACCAGAGCACGAAAAAAAGGTGCTAAGAAGACCTACTCGCCATATGATCTCAATGCGAGTGACAATCCTGGAAACATAATCACGTAAGTCCAATTGCACGGTGAAAATTACAATGAATGGGCAAGAGCAGTGAAGATCTTGCTTCGTGTGGTGGATGCAAGTGTGGGATTGGTGCTCAGTTGGAAAAACGAAGAGAGGAGGAGAAGGTTCATCAACTCCTTATGGGGTTGGACGATGCAAGTTACGGGACAGTGAAATCAAACATTTTGGCCTCAGACCCATTGCTGTCTTTGAACCTTGTGTACACAATGTTGATACAAGAAGAAAAAGTGAGAATGATGACCAAATCCAAAGAAGAAAGGGGGTTGGTCGTGGGTCTCGCGTTGCTGGCCAACTACAAAGAAAAAGGGTGTAGAGATGCTGTAGAAAAATCAATGACGTGCACTCATTGCGGTAAAAATGATCACGACATGAAATGATGCTTCCAACTGATCGGATATCCCGAATGGTGGGGTGACAAACCAAAAAAGTGAAGGAAAATGGAACGAAAAAGGACGTTAAGGGATGAGGAATAGAGGTAATCCAGCATGTGCAAATGTGGCACATGCTACTGGAAGCAACAACCAAGCCAACAATGAAAACAAGAAACTTGAGATGGCAGGTTTAACCAATGAACAATGGAAGGTACTGGTTGATATGATCAGCAAGCAAAAATCAAATGAATCAGAGAAAATGACTGGTAAGAGCATTTGGGATTTGTGGATTATCGACAGTGGGGCATCCAATCATATGACCGAATCTCTGGAAAATTTGTGTGAAAAAGAAACTATACAAGGGTACCCCGTGGGGTTGCCTGATGGTGAACGTGTTCTAGCTTGCAAGCAGGGAACGGTGTCTTGAAGAAGGACTTGAATTGAAAAATGTCCTTTATGTTCCCAAATTAAAATGCAATTTACTTTCAATACCTCAATTGACGAATGAAGAAAATTGTGTTGTAACATTCACTGAAAAATTGTGTATTATGCAAGACCGCACTTTGAGGACGCTGATTGGAGTAGGTGAACAAAAAGATGGGCTCTATTGGTATTGCGGGATATGCAAGGCTTATGCATGTCATGTCAAGATGGAAAATCAACTAGCACTTTGGCACCAGAGATTAGGACATTTGTCATTTAAAATTGTGTGAATGCTTCTTGTTATAAGTGGGAAATGTACTCGTGATGAGTTGAATAAAGTTTGTGAAATTTGTGAAAAATCGAAACAAACAAGAGACAAGTTTTTCTTGAGTGATCATCAAACTTTGAATATTTTTGATTTAATCCATTGTGACTGGTGGGGTCCTTATAAAACTCCATCTTCCTGTGGTGCTTCATATTTTTTGACAATTGTGGATGGATTTCTCACAGACAGTTTGGATTTATTTGTTAAAGGAAAAACCAGAGGTATCAGTGACTTTGAAAAAAAAAACCACACTCGTTGAGTGACAATACAACAAGTGTGTTAAAATGGTCCACTCTGACAATGGAATCAAATTCATGTGTCTAAAACAATATTTCATTTAGCAAGGTATACTTCACCAAACTTCTTGCGTTGGGACCCCGCAACAAAATGGGCGCGTAGAACGCAAGCATCGACATATTCTAAATGTTGCTCGATCATTATAGTTTCAAGGCAATCTTCCTATTAAATTTTGGGGGGAATGTGTTTTGACTGCGGGCTACTTAATCAATATCACACCATCCTCCATTCTCAAAGGAAAATCATCCTTTGAAGTGAGGCATGGATGTGTACCCAGTTACGTGCACTTACGGGTATTTGGCTCATTATGTTATGGTCACAATCAAAATAGACAGCGAGATAAATTTGATAGTCGTAGCCGAAAATGTGTGTTTGTCGGGTATCCATTCGGGCAAAAAGGATGGAATTTATTTGATTTGGAAACAAAAAATTTCTTTGTCTCTCGTGATGTACGTTTTATAGAAAATGAATTTCCATATTTTAAAGCCCAAAAGAAGGTCACTGCACCTCTTGACCCACCATTGCAAGATATAATTGTTGAAGAGCCTTTAGAAAATGAAGCTAGCTCACACCTCCATCATGAAGTTGCCTCCTCAAACCCAGCTGAGTGCACAGTCAACCAACCTATTGCATCTCCCATCCAAGATAGGGGGTATTGCCTTCACAGACGACTTTGACCCCACTGTTAGCATCTCTGATCTGCGCGTAGAAGACTCGGTGCTACCCGCAGACCCATCGCCGTGTATGGAGGAAACAACGCCATCTGCTTCTTCACCACCAACAATGGTCGCTGTTCCCCTTGGGCAAGGGCACTGTACGAAGACGCCTTCAGTTTGGTTACGCGATTTTTTTGCAGCCACCACGATACCATCGAGCCCCTCTGTCCAGTCACCTCCTCTAACAAAATCCTTAGGTGTGTCGTATCCTATACATGATTTTGTGAATTGTGATTCCTTTTCTAACCACCATCAAAGTTTTCTTGCCTTTTTGCACACAAAACAGGAACCCCTAGTTCTTTGCTCAAGCGGTCCGAGACGCCCGGTGGCGTGAAGCTATGGCACAAGAAATTCATGCTTTAGAACTCAATTAAACCTGTAAACTCACCCCTCTCCCTCCAGGAAAGAAGGCACTTGGGTGTAAGTGGATCTACAAAATCAAATACAACTCTGATGGAACAATTGAAAGATTCAAGGCTTGAGTGGTAATTCTTGGCAATCATCAAGTGGAGGGTTTGGATTACAACGAGACGTTTTCTCCCATTGCAAAGATGATAACCATTCGCACAACTCTAGTTGTGGTAGCCGCAAAAGATTGGGAGCTTCATTAGATGGACGTTCACAATGTGTTTCTCCATGACAATCTTGACGATAAGGTTTATATGAAACACCCTCCTAACTTCCAAGAATCTCAACTAAGGGCAGTGTGCAAGCTTCAATAGTCTCTCTTTGGCCTCCGACAGGCCCCCAGGTATTGGTTTGCTAAACTATCTTCTACTCTAACTCGTTACGGGTTTCAACAATCACAGAAGGATCATTCTCTGTTTACTCTCAATAATAATGACATACAATTGGTTGTGCTGGTATACGTTGATGATCTTGTGATTGTAGGGAATCATGGCACTACCATCCAATGTTTTAAAGGCTACTTAAATCAATGCTTTCATATGAAAGATTTAGACCGCCTCAAGTACTTTCTGGGGGTTGAAGTTGCTCGCTCCCCCAACGGAATCTTCCTTTGCCAGAGGAAATATGCCTTAGATATAATTACTGAAGTCAGATTGTTGGGTGCGAAGCCCGCCACCACACCATGTGAAGAAAATCACAAATTGGGATCTACTACTAGTTCTTTTCCTTTTGACCCTGCTACTTATCACAGACTTGTTGGGAGGTTAATTTATCTATGTTTCACTTAACTTGACCTTGCCTACAATGTCCAAGTTTTATCTCAATTTATGCAAAATCCACGCTCCGAGCATTGGCAAGCTGCTCTTTCTTGTTGTTCGATATTTAAAGGGGCATCTTGGACAAGGAATACTCCTACCTCAAGAGAACAACTTACAACTTTCCGGGTGGTGTGATTCTGATTGGGCGAGTTGTCCTCTGATACGGAAATCTCTCACGGGGGTGGTTTATTCAACTAGACACTTCCCTAATCTCTTGGAAAATCCAGAAACAACAAACGGCCTCTGCCTCTTTTGCTGAGACTGAATATCGTTCAATGGCTAAGACCACTCAAGAATTAAAGTCGATTAAAGACATTCTCGCTTCTCTTCATGTCCCTCATCTTGACCCAATTCGTCTTTACTGCGATAGTCAAGCGACGCTTCACATTGCTAAAAACTTGGTCTTCCACAAACGCACCAAACACATTGAAGTTGACTGCACCTTGTTCAGGATGAAATCATTCACAAGCATCTTCTTCCATCATATGTGCCCACACATACACAACTAGTTGGTATCTTTACCAAAACTCTTGGTGCTAAAAAGTTTGGGGCCATCCTGGTCAAGTCGGGCATTCAAGACTTACATGCTCCAACTTGAGGGGGTATTAACGGATATAATCAATTTGTGAAAGAGAGAATAACCAGGATAAAATCAATTTGTGATAGAGAGAATAATCAGGATACAATCACTATTAATGGGTAATATATATCATGTATATTAGCATATTCTGTAATATCAATTTTTTCTATAATTAGGAATGTAATTATAAGATGCTAAGTTAGGAAAGAATGTGTATGATTCTACTGATATGGTGTATATATGGATCTCTGCTATGGAGGAATAAAACAGGTTAAATAATATATTCCTTTATATCACAATAAGTTTAATCAAATTAACCAAAGGACTACTATCACTCTTAATAAAAGAAAGGAGATCATCTATATTAGAGAAATGAGAAGTAAGGAAAATTTGTGGAACCCAACTCCAAATATGCATAGCATTAGGACATTCAAAACATAAATGGTGAATAAATTCCTCCTGCTTTTCACAAAGCGTACACATAGAACATATATGCAAACCTTTATGTTGAATGTGTTGATATGTAGATAGTCGCCCATGAAAAACTTTTCAGAGAACTAGAGTTTTGAAAGGAGGTATATATGAAGACCAAATGAGTTTACCTCAGCCACAGAAATTCCTGGATCAAAGAAAAAGTAATTTTTCAACATACTTATTACCTTCTTCTCTAGATACATGAGATACAAAAAAATTTAAAATACTACAAATAGTTAAACAACAATTCCTTGAAGACTTCGACTGTTAACATAGAATCATTTTTCAATAAATGGATAATCTCTTTTTTCCAAAGCAAAAGCATTGTCAAATGAAAGAAAGATATGTAACTTCCCAAATATTCCTCATTTCTACCTCTTAAACTACCTTCAACAATCACTAAACTAGGATTGTCACAAATAGCCCATCAATATTGCATTAACAATGTCTAACACTAGAAGATTCCGTTGTATTATGAATACTTTAAGAACCTTCATAGAAGTTCTTGTAATATTAAAGGTACTTAAAAATAACAAGGTCCTCAATCCAATTGTTCATCATCCATTTGAACCTATTACATCCAATAGATCAAACAATTAATGCTTTATTAGAAAATAAGGAAAGAGACTTATTAAACTTATGGACATTCTTCATGTGTCATATGACCCACATAATAAATTTGTGAGTTGTTGGAGTATGATGATAGTCTTGAGAGCATAACCAAAGGATGAGAGGTTCATATTGCATTTAAATAAATCTTGCACCCAAAACCAAAATTATTTAGCAATTTTATAATTAAAAAACAAGTGTTACATAGATTCAATATATGGATAACAAAGACTGCAAACTTGTTCGTAATGCATATATATGATGTACTTGTTCGTAATTTAGGAGTGATGAAAGGTGAGGGAGTTGTTATTGATATTGATACCCATGTTAAAGTTGTTATTGAACAAGTGGAGAGTGAATCTTTTGTTGGTTAAAAGTTTAGAAAATCGACTAATGATATAGGGGCTGATTCACAATCTTATGATGATATTTTTGCTGATATGCCCTCTTTTGAAAATGTCCATGAATGTGATGATTTGCTACAAAAAAAAAAATACTCACTGTCTCTTGAAAATTTTGGTCTTTTAGAAGAATTCTCTCATTTCAAATATTCAACTAATGCAACAAGTCCTAAATTCGTTGTTGGCAAACAAATTTCTTCTAAGTTTGTTTCTAAACATTTAGTCTTACAAAATTGTTTTAAATCTCTTTCAGGTGATGACCAAAATACTTAAGAGTCATGTTTAACCATTTTGCTAGCGGATGAATCTACCCTGACTGATATTTTCTTAGAAGAAGTCAATTTGGTCTTTAAGTTCTGGACTGAAAAGATGAAAAAGAAGGAACTATTAAGTGAAGATGATAGATTAGTTTAAACCTCCAAAAGACCGAGATTTCCTCTTCAAGCTGGAGTGAAAGCCAATAAAATGACCTTTAAAACAAGTCAATCTAAGAAAAAGTAATGGTAGTGATCTGCAACAACATCATAGAATTTTATTACCGTTATTGAACCCAAACAAGGATTCATCTTATTAGATTAAGGATTCATCTTATTAGATTTAGGATTCAATTTTTTCTCTTTATTTTCTTTGGGAGCTATGCGTTAGAGAATGGTTTCTTGTTTGTCTTTTTTTTCTTTCAATTTTTTGGTTTAAATTCTCAATGTAGTTGATTAGGATATTCTTGAACTTTTATTATTATTTTGTTTTTTGTTTTT
>Ga0123341_1003799_pt1 | contig 13084 bp, 10 predicted proteins | sample Turbeapinknodule_FD_89959 | JGI IMG/M metagenome (GOLD analysis project Ga0123341, IMG submission 89959) | Root nodule microbial communities of legume samples collected from Mexico - Turtle bean Mexico pink nodule | ecosystem: Host-associated > Plants > Roots > Nodule | place: Mexico: Nepantla... | reverse complement strand
CCACCATCCCCCTACAACCACGCACCATCCGGCCCGCCGCCTAACCCCCACGGCAGCAAGAAGGCCGTCATCGTAGGCATCTCGTACCGGTTCTCCAGGCACGAGCTCAAGGGATGCATCAACGACGCTAAGTGCATGAAATACCTTCTCATCAACAAGTTCAATTTTCCAGAATCTTCCATCATTATGCTCACCGGTACACCTCTCATCTTTCGATCGCTGCTTTTCTCTCCTTTTCCCGAGAGAATTTTTTCATGTAATGTCATAATTTGGGTTTTTTCTTATCATATGAGTGGATTTTGTTTTTTATTCTCAATAATTCACGTTTTACTATTTATTGCATTGGTTGATTTCGTTTTAATTAATTATTTCATGCTAACTGAGATTGAGACGCGGGAGTGTTTTTTGGTTTTTTCAACTGATGAAATTTTCTCAAATAATGCAGGCTTATTTTAGTTTATTGTGATAAACTTATTCTGTCGTTTGAAGTGATTGTGCTTCATAATTTTCAATCTGAAAATTTCCACACGTAGCATTTCTTGCAGCTCGGTAGTTTTTTTTTTTCAAATTTCTTCAATAGAGATGGAAGGAGAATTGCTGGAGTTGAGTATCCACTAGGATTTTAAATAATATGGTTATGAAATAGAGAATCGTCCTCGGTTTCCTTATCGAATAATTTTGAACCTCGTCACGTAGGTCAAATACACTTTACCCGAATGGTTTGAATAGAAATCAGTCACTGTACCTGCCTATGTTTAAAAAGTGATACTTTGTCCCCTTTTTTGAAACGTGTACAAATTCCAATCAATGGCAAGTTGTCTATCCCTTTCTGATGTAGGATATTATTCTTTTTCTACCTTTTGGTGATTGAATGTTTAATGTCTCTGTAAAAGTTTTCAAGACAATAATGGAAGTTTTTTTTTTTCTTTTTTTTCAAAAGGGAGTATACAAAAACATAACTATAGAGTCAATGATCTCAACTATGTGACACCCAAGGCTTTAAAAATCATCTGCAGCATGCTCTGCGAATAAACAAAAGAAAAAACAGGACCATGGGGGGACATAGGCGAAAACCCATGGAAGGATTAGGAAAATCTAAACTATTGAAGCCATACTTATCCTATTGAAATTTTCCCTTATAAAGGGGTGATTGAATCCAATCAAAAAGACCCCTGCCACCGTAACTAGCCAGTTTGTCTGCACATGTATTACCTTGACGGTAAATATGGTTGATAAAAAAAGAAATGCTTTTGTTGTTTTGTATTAAAAAATGGATAGAAGGAACAGAGGGTTGTAAGCGAACTCATTGAGGAACATTCTAATTTTCCAGTTTGCACTTAGTTTTTATGAATTGTTTCTCTACCTGAAGTTTTTAATAATACAATTAATTGTGTGCTACTATGATATCTGAATCTTATATTTTAGTTATTTGCTAGTAGATAATCCAATTAATAAGCAGTTATTTTATTAATTTGGTGTTTCAATACTTGTGTGGATACTATATTCCGATCCATCATTATCTAGGCCTCACTCTGTTTCTTTAACAACTTACCTTAGGTTCCCAACCAAAAGTTATAGATGCTTTTGAATAAACTTTTTTATCAGAAATTCTTACATGGTTGTTATGAATAAAAATTATAAAATTTGAGTTTATTACATAGTTTATTCTTTACACATAATAATGGAAAAATTTGATACATCTCTCTTCCTTTTATGGAAGTCATCACAATACAACTTATCTGCTGGTAACTCAAACAAAGATTCATTAGTTATATATCTGATTTGATTGATTTTACCTTTTTGTGTGTTATGAAGTTCTGATTTCTTGGTTATTTATATAAAAGTAGAAAATATAATCTTTAGATGCATGATTTCTCTTTTATTTTCTCCTTATTATCCACAAGTTGAAGAGAGTTAAATTCAATTAATATCATTTTCTCAAATTTTGGTCAAGAGGGTAACTTTAATAAAACATTTCATCAACACCCTTTTGTGTTTCTATATAAAGCTTTTGGGAGGAGATGAATCGTGTGATAAATTTTATAATAAGGGGAAGTTCTATTACATTTTAGCCTAGAAGGTTGGTGGTGTGAGTTTGTCAAATATTAGGATGCAGGTATGTATACTTCCTCCCATAGCATCTGATGGAAAATCCATACGTCTTCTTTCTTCAGTCTTGGTTTATACCGGTTTAGATTTAGACAACAGTCACACTAGCTCATTAACCAGCACTTGCATTGTGTTGTGCCCTTTAGAATTTGGATGCACGTATGTATACTTTCCTCACATAGTATCTGATGGAAAATCTAATACATCTGCTCTTTCAGTCTTGGTTTATACCGGTTTAGATTTAAACAACAGTCACACTAGCTCATTAACCAGCATTTGCATTGTATTGTGCCCTTTAGAATTTTGGCAAAATCTTATTACTCGTTACAATTTTACCTGCATTTAGATAGATTGTTTATTTTTATGATTGAGCTTTGAAAAGTGACCAATAGTCAATTGTCATTTGTCAGGCACATTTTTGTCATTTACTCTTCTAGTTCTAAGAATTAAGTAATTAAATTAACTCAATTCTTTTCAGTTTCCTGTTTCTCAAATGCAATTCTAGGCGGTAGACTCCAGTCATTTTCATGCTTGTTAATCAATCCAAAATATTGGTGCATGATGTCCAACCTTGAAACCACTATAGTGGTGGATGATAGGATAGGCTCTATACTGAAGTTTATAAATACAAACTAAATAATGTAAACTGTACACTCATAAATGCTTAAAATATAAGTTCTCAAAAAAGTTAAGATATTCAAAATTTAAAGTAAAAAAATTATAGTCATAAGCTACAAATAGTCAATAACAACTGACACCTCCCAATTATATGCACTTTGAATTGTCTATCAAACAGAAAATAGGAAGAAGTAAAGAATTGAGGAAAACAAAAGGTAGACAGACATGCCAAGATAGCAGGAAAATAACCATAGCAAAAGAGGTTAGTTGTTTGTCCTAAAGTTCTGCCAGATTACTTAGTCAGGGTTGGCCAGAAACACAAAACAGAGCTGTGGGTTAGTTCTTTGGTGTTTAATAGAAGTGACGTAGGAAAGGAGTTCAAAACTCTATCTAATAAAAAACCGGGAAATTGCAGAATTATCCCCAAAAGATTGGATGACCAACCAACAATTAGATGGAAAGGAATGTTCTTTAACACCTTATTCCAATCAAGGTGAATATAGCTGCTAATTGGTGGTGAAAGATGCTTCACAAAATCACGCCCAATGGCTTTTATATAGTAGACCAAGGCCACGATGCAAAATAATGCTGCAATTGTGGCACCATTACATGCAATTAATAACACTATTTCCATGTAATTATATCTTTCACCTACTGTCCAATATATTTTCACCGTGCTTTTTTATCAACAAAGTAAATGTGAATCCCTAATACATAAATAATATGACAGAAATTTTAGCAATAACATGTTGGAGATTGGTATAACTATTTTTCGATGCATGCTGTGCTGTGTTTTCATTTTTAATGAATCCTATTGGTACAGAGAAGAAGAAAAGCACGTGAAACCCTTTGACATATAACTGGTTGAAACATGTGCTAGAGAAATTTTGTGTTCTTGGATGCATGTGCATGCTAGAAAAAATAATTTAATATGGGGATCATGAACTTGAGCAAGTAAAGAATGAAATGAGGCATCCTGAATAGTGCTAATCACTTTGTGGAAAGATAACATTCTAAATAAGCACTGCTAGAATAATAATTTGACCAAATGCCTTGAATGACCAACAGCTTGAAGATCTCGATTGGCTGAGAAGAAAAAAGACCGAGACATCACTTGAATGATGCTCACAAGGTAGAAATTAGTTACTAACTTACTATTTAATAACAAAGACCAATAATGATAAATAACAAGATTATAGATGGAAAAAGAGAGAAAACTTCACAAAAAAGTTAAACATCAAAGAAATTATCAAGAAATACTAACACAAACTTCCTCAAAAATGGTTTTAACACCTCATTTATTAAAGATTGGAAAGTTGAAGGAGCATGCATCAGCACATGGCATAACTAAGAATTCATAATGTCCTTCATGAGTTCTAATATCTTCCTCTCAGCATAACCAAGAATTCATAATGTCCTTCATGAGTTCTAATATCTTCCTCTCATGTCCTTATTTGATGATAGCGCGATTTGAGATCCAACTTAGAAAAAATGGTCGCTACACCAATCTTATGTAATAATTCCTCTATAATCGGAATAGGAAACATATTTGGTATTATTATTTTATTCAGAGCTCTATAATCAACACATAATTGCCATCCCCATCTTTTTTATTGACTAAAAATTATTAGGATTGGCATAAGGACTTGCACTGGGGCGAATGATGCCTACACCCAACATCTCTAACACCAATTTTTCAATCTTTGTTTTTTGGTAGTGGGGATATTTGTATGGCCTAACATTTGGTATTTGAGAGTCCAATTTCAATATGATTGCATGATCTTGTGTTAGAGAGAAGGTGAATGATAGATTTTGGTGGGTGTATTATAGAAGGAATTTGCCATGAACACCATATTCCAACCATATTTGCGAAGATATTTTTGCGTTTTCTTTCACGATATTTTGGTATACAACACAACATGGAAATGATGATGTGTGTGCCTTCATTCCGAATTGATTTCTTGAATTGTTGATGGATTGGGCGGAAGCTTGATGGAAGAAATGAAACAAGGATAGCTCCAATGGAACCATGGATTCCTCGAAGGTGCATGAGGAGTAGGGAGAGTGATTGGTTGTGCCATATCACTTGGAGAGGTGAAGGAGAAGACCAAAGGTGTCTAACCTAGAGAGGTTTAGACAAGAGAGTGCAAGAGCTAGCTAGCAATTGACAGCATAACATTCATAAAATTGATCTTATTAATTCACGAGCCAAGCACCTCAATTTATACGAGAGAGGGTTGAACATTTTGGAGCCAAAATTTGAAAATTCAAAATAAAACTCTCCAATGAGAAGGTGCCATGTGGGCCCATGCTTTCCATGTTTAGCTCACACCTTCCATGTTAAATCCTCTCCACTCCTAGGCTGCCATGTGGATGTCCATGTGCTCCTTGCCAAGGAAATTTTCGTCCTCTAATAAATCCTAGACGTTTTAGGGTTGCATTGGACTCAAAAAGCCCACTTGTTATCCTAACTAGTCACTTTTAACCCTAACTAAACCTATTTTACTATTGACCCAAATAGAAGCCCAAAAACCTATGCTACTTAGCCCAAATATTTGGTCCAATTATTTTATGCTACTAACATGGCCCATGAAATCCTAAACAACTTTATACAATTTATTTAAGCTAAAACTTGGTCCAAAAATAATGTTGACTAGTCAGCCAAAACTCAGTCTTCTTGTGTTCTTTTGACCAAAGCTCCAGTTTATGTTTTCATGAGTTGGAGGTCTTATTGGATATATTTGTACATTCTTTCACCCTAGAGTTGTCCTTTTGATTAGGCCTACAAAAACAGACAAAAGCCCAATTAGACCCATATTTGCAAATAAATCCATAAACAACCTCTAGATCTTCATTCTCCTTATTATGTAGTTGTGTGTGGCTGGGAGCTCTCCCATCGGGAAGGAACATTTGATACAACTCGGATAGGTATTAAATATTCTTCAACGACATAAATTTTATACAAAATCAGAAGAAGTGTGATCTTTGGAAAACCAGACGGTAGTATTTGGGTCATGTTATTTCTGGAAAAGACGTGCAGATGGACTCGTAGAAGATTTCAGCCATTATGGACTGGTCAAGACCAAATCCTTGAAGGCTTTTTAGGGGTTTTTTTGGGCCTCACTAGATGTTATAGATGCTTTATACACAATTATGGAAGAATAGCTCGACTATTGACATAGTTGCTTTAAGAAGGGAACTTTTGGGCGGATAGAAGAGAGCATGGAAGGAATGCAACAACTCAAGGAAGCTATAACTACAACACCAATTTTAACGATGCCCAATTTCGATCAACCTTTTTGCATAAAATGTGATGCTTCGGGTAAGGAGATAGATTTAGATCTCTACAAAATAAGAAACCCATATCATTTTTTGACCGAGTCGTCATTGGCCAAATGCATATATCTATGAAAAGAAGGTAATGACACTGGAGACTATATCTATTGGGACAGAAATTTACGGTGTACACAAATCAGAGAAGTTTGAGATATTTGTTAAACAAAGGATCACTACAAAAAACCTATAAAATTGGTTGGCCAAGCTTTTAGGATACAAATTTGAGATAGTGTACAAATCAAGAACGTCTAATAAAGTGGCAGATGCCTTATCCCGCGCTTATGAAAAACAAGGGGCGACTCTCAACTTGTTATTTAAGCCTTATTGACATGATTTCAAATTTGTGTAGAATGAAGTGTTTAAGGAATTGGTTTTGCAGAAAATCAAGGAAGAACTAATCAATAATCCAGGTTCACATAGGAACTCTACATTGAAGAATGGAAGGTTGCATTATAGGGATGATTAGTGATTTCGGGTACCTCCCACTGGATCTCGATATCGCTCTAAGAATATCATATGACACCAATGAGGGGACACTAGAGGAATTTTTTGTACGTATAGGGGGATAGCGCAATCATTGAATTGGATTTCCATGGAGAGTACAATTACAAAATTCGTGGCTGCTTGTCCAATTTTGTCAACAAAGTAAGAATCGGGCTTGCTTCCAAGGGCTCCTTCAACCGTTGGCAAAATGGGAAGCAATAAGCATGGACTCCATAATAAGGCTTCCTAAATCTAATGGGTATGACTCAATTTTGGTGGCTGTAGATCGGCTTAGCAAGTATGGCCATTTCATTCTCGTAAAACATCTTTATTCGACAAGATTAATAGCAGAAGTTTTTATCAAATAGGTGCTCAAGTTATATGGGATACCAACCTCAATTGTGAGTGATAGGGATACAACTTTCTTAAGTCTCTTTTGGAAGGAGTTGTTCAGACTTCAAGGTACAACCCTCAATATGAGCACAATGTATCATCCCGAGACAAATGGGCAAACGGAAGTTTTAATTCGGATGTTGGAAACATATCTTCGATGTTTTAGTTTGGAACAATTGAAAACATGGGTGAATTTTATGTCTTGAGATGAGTATTGGTACAACACTAGTTTCCAAGGAGCCTCCAAATGTACTCCTTTTGAAGTTGGGTATGAAAAGGGTCCTCCATCTCTTGCTAGGTTTGTACCCGGATAAATGTTGGTGGATGCTATGGCTCAAATTTATGACAATTGATGAGGCCCTCAAATAGCTAAAGTTCCATTAGGTTGAGGGCAAATGGAAAAATTCGCCAATTGACATAGGAAACATTCTCTAATGAAGGTTGGAGATAAGGTATACCTTAAAATTCATCCTCTTCATCAACTCACTATGCCAATTCAATTACATCCCAAGTTGGTAGCTCACTATTGTGGCCCTTTTGTTGTTTTCTTGCAAATAGGACTAGTAGCTTATAAATTGCAACTACATGAAAACACGCATATTCATCCAATCTTCCATTTTCACAGTTGAAATTGGTCGTGGGAAATCATCAAGTGGAAGAAGAGTTACCACAGGAACTCTAAGGTCCTGAATTATCTCCAAGACAGGTTTTGGGTAGACGAATTGTGCATGTATAGGGTGTTCCTGAGCAACAAGTGTTGATCAATGGAATGAAGGAGGAATTGAAGCAGCTACGTGCGAAGAGGTGGCAACTATGAAGAACCAATTCCCAGATTTTAACCTTGAGGACTAGGTTGTTTCAATAGAAGGGAGTATTGTTAGAGAGAAAGTGAATGGTAGTGTGGATGGTGTATTACAGAAGGAATGTGGCAAAATAAAAAATAAAGGGGGTGTGCCAGTTGGGTCGGTGTGTTGGTTGGGTTAGTCTTATATCAATACCAACCATTTCGGCCTTTTGGGGGTAAGGGTTATTTTTTTTGGGTAGTTGCCAAACAAGAATTGCCCTATGTGAAAGGAATAGTTCCTTTGTTTTCAAACATAGTTATTTTTTGTGTTTGATTGTAGAAATAAGATCACCAATAGTACTATTAGTGTGTTTGCTTTGTGTTTTTATTTCTTTCAATCTTCTTTACAAGAAGTCTATCATCTTGCCTTCTTTGAAGAGGTAGAGTACCCGGTATGCAACCACTCTACAACCTTGGCATAGTCAATTATGATTGCATATTTCCCACCACTTAAACCCAGATAAGGCAATTCCTTCCATTGCCACCATTACAATTTCCATTTTCTCCTGTTCTTGCACTCCTCTCAATTAGAAATATCTTTCCACTTTACCTATCCACCTCTCAATTAGAAATATCTTTCCACTTTACCTATCCACCCTATAACATCTTCTCCCTCGAAAATTGGAATATCCATTTTTCTCCACTTGTCACGACTCTTAATTCCCCGGTACACTTCAGCTACTAACTCTTGTGCAAGCTTAGATGAAACCCTCTAGTTCATAGTACTTACTGCAGTCCCATTTCTGGCTCCCCTCTTTCATCTTTTAACAATCTTTTGCAACTACGCCATATGTGAATCTTGTTGTGCAAGACGTCATTCCCAACTCATATCATTTTGGGTCAATCTTGCATCTAATCTTTCTTCTAAACCCACTGGTAATTGAAGTCCATTTGCTAATGTCCTCTCCAACGCCTCCAATCTTGACTCCATCAGTTTTGTGTTCACCATGAGTAGTACCCGTAGAGCCTTGAAAGAGCGTGATACTAGTTTATAAAAACTGTATCAGAAAACTTAAGGAAGATGAAGTTTACATAAATAAGAGAAACAAACGCAGTATATTTCCTTCAATGTATGGTATTATTAAAGCAATATTTCTAGTTCTTTGAGGGACCTATATCCTCTCAACATGTATTTTTCCTCCCCTTTTTTGTAGACCCCAAAAATATATTTTTACCAACCTCTCTTATTTAAGTAACCCTACTAACATTGTAACTAACTCATAACTACTGTAACTAAGTCAAATAGCTCTATTCCCATTTTCCTTATTTCTTCTCTCAAACCTTTGTAATAGGTGGTCGTATCCTATCAACATACTTTTTCACTTTGTAAGAGCTAAATCTGATATTAAAATTTGACATGCAATGCGTGCCTATGATTAGTCTAAGAATTTGGAAGAGTTGTTTATCCTACATTATATTTTAAGAAAAAAAGAAATTCATAAAGCATATATGCTAGTATTCATCATTTGAATTTCAAAATTCAGAAGAAGAAGATCCCCATGGCCCCAAATTTCCATCCAAGCACAACATTAGGATGGCGATGTATTGGCTTGCGCAAGGATGTCAACCTGGAGACTCCCTGGTTTTCCATTATTCTGGCCATGGTTCACAGCAAAGGAACTATAGTGGTGATGAAGCTGATGGATATGATGAAACTCTATGCCCCCTGGATTTTGAAACGCAGGGTATGATTGTAGATGATGAGATCAATGCAGCCCTTGTTAGACCCATTCCTCACGGAGCTAAGCTACATGCACTAATCGATTCCTGCCACAGTGGCACTGTTCTAGATTTGCCTTTCCTTTGCAGAATGAAGAGGTTACCTTCTAAAATTGTCTGTTGTATCTGCCTGGTTTAACTTTGTTATATTTGGCTTTGTTGAGTTTAGTATTGTGATGTTTAATTAAAAAAATTTAACTTTGCGTTGACGCTTCATCAAAATGAAAATGGATATAAATGTATGCACTTTTTATTTAATACCAAGTACTATGAGGATTAATAGCATATATGAGAATATGGAGGTTGACTATACGTGTAGGAAATATTGTATGTCAGAGAAAGTTGGAGTGTCACTTATTGAGTAAGAACTGAAGCCTGTATGTGGCGTACTGCATATGTAGGATAAAACCTATTTACTGCATTATTTAAATCTATTCCAAAATAGAGTTCAATGGGAGAAGAGTTTAGAAGAAGAAAACTAAGATATGTATTTTGCGTTTTCTTCCGTTTTTTCCTATATTTTTATAAATTTAGTATTTACTTTTATGCCTAGATTATACATATATAGAGAAAAATGATGGAAACTAGAGAGAAAGAACCAAAGGAACATAACAGAAAATAAAGGATAGAATTGTGAAGGGTTTCTTCTTCATGAATGATCTCTCCCTTCGCTTACAAAATCCATCAAATGTACAGTTTGTCTACCTCTAATCTGATTTCCCCATTTATAAAAATCTCTTCTAGCTAACTAACATACTAGTGAGTACAACTAATTGTCTAATGGACTAACTTACTAACAGCTGTAGTTGTTGACTCATCATATTTCCTTACGTTCCACTTATACTTATGTAACAGGACCGGACAATATGCATGGGAGGACCATCGCCCTAGGTCTGGTGTATGGAAAGGATCTAATGGTGGAGAAGTTATTTGCTTCAGTGGATGCGATGATAATCAAACTTCCGCTGATACATCTGTAAGTTTCAGCAAATTCAAATTGATTTATGTCTGACCGTGTTTCAATCTAGACTTGTGAGGTCTGTTGTCCGAACATACAATCACTATCTCTATAAACAGGCTCTATCGAAGATTACATCGACTGGGGCAATGACATTTTGCTTCATCCAAGCCTTAGAGGGAGGTCACGGGGCTACCTATGGCAGCATTCTCACTGCAATGCGCAATGCCATCAGAAATGTTGGCAGTGGCGGCGGTGGGGGTGGAGATGTGGTAACATCTCTTATCACCATGCTTGTGAGCGGAGGTAGTGTAAGTGCTGGTGGACTGAGACAGGTAAATATAGTTTGACAGTTCTTTGATCGTATCACAAAGCATGTTTTAACTGTTCTCTTTTTATCAGTAGCTGGATGATATGAAGTTTTGAACTCATTACTTGTATACTACCTTATAAGAGTTCCTTTTTTATGTTTGTACCTGTGCTCACTGTCTGTTGTTTTTCCTTGTTGCGTTTTGTTTGGACAGGAACCGCAGTTGACAGCTTGCGAAGCATTTGATGTTTATAGAAAACCTTTTTCCTTATGATACTCAATATTCTCTATTCTGCAATTTGTTTTCCTTGGCGCTCCCCTGTATACGACATTGATTACAATGATTAATTCATGTATTATAAAGTAGATATGGCCCTTTTTCGGATGATTTATGTTACCCATGAGAGTTTTATATGCTCTAATAATAGTGACTTGATTGCTGCTGCACTCATTGGATTAATATGCTGATTCGACTCCTATTTTGAATTCCACGTAATAGGTCAGCATCTTACCTCTTCTGATTAAATTTGGTCTGCTTTTCCGTAAAAATTGTCAATAGTGATAAGTGATTTCTAATGTTAATCTTGCATCATGTGCATAAATTTGATGTAATATGTCTTTAGGTATAAATAAGTTTTTAATGTCCAATATTAGGGGTGCTAACTAATCATAAAAATAACTAAAAAATTAAAACTTTTTGGATCGATTTGGATTTTTTTTTTTGTTCAGAATTGAGTGATTTGGATTGGTTAGCAGTTTGAAATTTCAAAAGTGATTCAAACCTATCTGAATTAGAACCGAAATCAATTATTTAAACATTACTACATTAATTATTATTTTACTCATATATGATATATGTGTATGCCGAGAAAAATCTAATATGTTTATCTTCATTCATACCTATAAATATGTAGCTAATAAAAGAAAACCCTATTAATATGTAATAGAAGAATAAAGTATGTTTAACATATGTATGAGGTGGGAAGAGTGTTATAAGGTTACATTAATAATTTTGGAGGTGAAAAATGCGAAAAAAGAATATTATTGAAAGGAAACAAAACATAACTAATAAAATGTTTTGAGTTTTGTGAAAGAATTAGTTAGACTTAAATGAGGAAGATCTAATGGATTATTTATTATTTATGTATATACATATATTAACAAGAAATTATATAAATAAAATTGCAAAATGAATCCAAACCAAATCGCAAAAATTGATTTGATTTGGTTCAGATTAGATCGCATGTAATTTTTATGATCGGTTTGAATGTATTTTTAACTTAAAACCAAACTAAATTTTATTATATGATTATATATAACTATTAGTACAAGTAACAATTTATTTAATAAATATAATTTATTTAATACTGTGTATAATTTATTAGGTACTTATTTTACAAAAATGTTTATTAAAAAGTCAAATTGAAAAATTGTCTAACAAGAATTTATAATTTATTTAAGTCTTACTTATATAGTATGTTAATTGAACAAATTTTAGAGCTTTTATAATGAGACTTGTTTACTTAACGATTATGGATTTATCTTTTTGGCACATGATTTTGATTAGTATTAGAGATAGAATATTAATTTGCATAGTTATGGTTGAAGTCGAGTCGTGCATCCCCAAATTAAAGTTGAGGGTTGTGTATTGCATGACAACTAGGATAAAAAAGACAATATTAATGTATAAAGGGAAGTTTATATTGCAACGAACATATGTAGGTGTTAATCCTATAATTATATTGTATAAGTTGTCCATTTGCAAATATGCACAACCAATCTCTCAAAAGAAAAGAAGAGTAGAGGAGGAATTTTTTTTTTTCATATGGTAGTTATGGTTGAAGTCGAGTCGTGCATAACAATCCCTAAATTAAAGTTGAGGGTTGTGTATTGCATGACAACTAGGATCAAAAAGACAATATTAATGTCTGAAGGGAAGTTTATATTGCAACGAACATATGATAGGTGTTAATCCTATAATTATATTGTATAAGTTGTCCATCTGCAAAGATACACAACCAATCTCTCAAAAGAAAATAAAAGTCAAAAGAAAAGAAGAGTAGAGGAGGAAAAGAAATTTTTTTAGATAATAGGTGAAAAAAGTTATTACAAGCTAGCTTTATCTAAGAATGTGTTAGACAACATGATTAACAAATACAATCATCATAAAAAAAAAACAAATAACAAATGACATCTATAAATATAACAAATAGAAGGCACTTCCGGGGTAAGTTTTAAAAAAAATTCAAAAAGAAAAAAATTCAAATTTTAACTAAAAATAGCAAGCTGAAACTCATTCTGGGAGTGACAAGTG
>Ga0123341_1003798_pt1 | contig 13084 bp, 12 predicted proteins | sample Turbeapinknodule_FD_89959 | JGI IMG/M metagenome (GOLD analysis project Ga0123341, IMG submission 89959) | Root nodule microbial communities of legume samples collected from Mexico - Turtle bean Mexico pink nodule | ecosystem: Host-associated > Plants > Roots > Nodule | place: Mexico: Nepantla... | reverse complement strand
ATTTATATGTTATTGTTATAATCCTTTTGTTAATATCTTTAATTAATTTGCTATTTTATTATTTTAAATTATTTTTTTATAATTTTTTTTAAATATTCTATTATTTTTATTATTATATAGAACATAATCATAAAATAGTTTTAATTAAATAATAAAATTATATTTTTTTTAAAAAAGTACTTTTAGCACAGAAAAGAATCCTAAGAACAAGCAAAATACATAAAAAAAAACAATTTTCTGCCACAATAAAAAGGATACAGGAGCAATGTTTAAACAGCAACAGGAAGTTTAGAACAGAAAATGGTAGAAAAGTTGTGAGTAGAAAGAGCTCTCTCTCTCTCTCTCGTAGTGCAACAGTAATATTTGATTCTCCATCAACACACATCTATCTTCTTTCAAGGATCACCACTCACCACTCGTAAACTTCTCATCACTTTCACTTCTTCTTCTTTATTCTCTCTATTCTACTCTTTACCTTCTACTATGCTTCATCTTATAAGCCTCTGTCATCACCTTCCCCTTACACAGTTTCAGCTTTCTTGGAGTATATAGTAAATCTGTTTTTTAATTTTTCCTATCCTTTTTAAATCTGACATATTATTTTATTTTTTCAGTCCCCATAATTACATATGACTTTTAATTTTATGGACTTACCATCTAGATTAAAATGCAGACTGTAAGAACTAAATGAGTAATTAACCTATAAGCATTAAATTTCATAGAAAATATTATAACTACATGCTTTCTAAAATAATCCAAAAAAATAATAAAAATGGTATATAAGTTAACAATACTCCTTTTATGAAAAACAAATCAAAAAACAAATCAAATTAGATTAAACTCTTTTATAAAAAAAATTAACTATGATTATTTTTATGGTCAAATTCTAAATAACATGAATACCTAAAACACATATAAGGATTTTGTAACTGAAAAATTTATAGGGTTTCCCCCACATATAAATAAATTTGACCTACCCTAGTGATATAGATAGTACTTGTGCTATTCTCTCATCTAAATTAAAGTTTTGACCCTTTCATTTTGGTTAGAAAATGACGAATCCTGATGTGAAAGCTTCGGATGAGTTCAACACTCAGATTACAATAGCAGAAGATGATCAGAGCCATGACCAAACTCTTCCCCCTGCTGCTACTACTTCAGATGCTGTCACACCATCAGGTTTTTTCATATAATAATATTGGTAGATAATTTGAGTTCTAAAGAAGATGAGAGTATATATAGAGTGATTAAAATTACAGTGACTAAAATGAAGTTTGAAAGGATTGCAGAAATCTTCTGGTATGCATTCTCGGGTGAGTGGAGTAAAATGGAATCCATTGTTAGAAATTATCCAGATAGTGTACGCATTCAATTGAATGAATTTGGCGACACAGCTCTTCATGTAGCAGCAGATGCAGGGAACGCTAGTTTTGTTGTAGAGTTGACTAAGCTTATGAGTTCAGATGACCTGCTAATACCAAACACATATGGGATGCTTCCAGTTCACTTGGCTGCTTTATCTGGCCATCGCATAATAGTGCAAAATTTCTTCTCTCAGCTTCTACTTGACGAAATGGTTTACGAGGATATTGAAAAACTCTTTTTTATTACCGTTGTCAACGACATGTTTGGTAAGTGCTTAACCAATTAATTGAACAGCTTTGTTTATCCTTTTTAAATCTAGTAGTAGTACTTGTTATTTTTTAATTGATAACTAAAAAGATAAATAAACGTGGAGTATTTTAAGAATATTACAATCTTATTAAAAAAAATGTTATGTTCTATAGGGATCATGGGATTATGCTTTCTTATTTTGTATATCTTTTATATATGGATTAGAGTATTTATATATATGGATGAATTTATCTCCAATACTCTCATTAATTTATTTTTTTTTTATTGTTAATAAAAAAAAATTATGATTTCTCAAAAGACATACAATCACCCCAAATGAGATTTAATTAATCTTCAAAAAAAACCTAGTAGCTAACAAAATTCCTTAACTGTTCAAAACAAAAAATACGTATCAGTTGAGCTACCCATATCAAAACATATGTAGAGATTTGCACAATATGAGGGTAGTCAAGCATATATACACAAAGGGATTATTAGCATATAAATTACAACAAGAAAGAAAAGACATGGACTTAAATTCTTGCTTGCAGTGAACCACGTAGTATTATGCAAAAACCATGTGGATAATCACATAAGATTAAGAGTAAGTTAGTTGTATGAAGAGGAAAATTCCTATCTTTTGCTCGCAGGGTAAGTATGATTAAGTCTATTCTATCTGTTATACCCCTCTATTATTTGTCCTTCTTTAAAGTTTTGATAAGTGTGGAAAAGACTATTAGGAAAATACAATTGAAATTTCTTTGGTGTTGGGATTCTAAAAGTAGGAAAATATATTAGGTAAAGTGGTTACATATATGTATAAGAAAAATAATTTAGGATTTACGGGCATTGGGTGTTAAAGATTTGAAAAGATTTAATGCAGCTCTGTTAGATAAATGGATATGATGTTTGGGGTGAGAATCTTTTGCAAAGTGAAAAGATATTATAAAATCTAAATATGAGGGATGGAAGAATGTAGTGGATTATAAATCTAGTAAGGAATCTAAATGATGGAAAAAGATTAAGGTGATAGGAACATCTGCCTATGGGAATTGGTTTTGGGATAATTTATATTGGGAAGTTGAAAATGGTAAAAATATTTTGTTTTAGAAAGATAAGTGGTTGGCGGATAAAGTTTTACTTGACAAATGGCCTAGAATTTTCTCAAACGCAAAGGTCAAGACAATACGTCTAAGTGAAGCAAGTGAGTGGATCAATGGAATATGGGTGTAGAGGTGGATGGAAAAGACTTTGGTTTGAGTGGGAAAAATCATGGTAGAAAGTTTTATAAACTTTATTGAATTAGATAAAATTTAGTCATAAGGATAATAAATGGAAGTTGTGCAAATTTGAAGACTATAGTTTTAGTGTCAAATTTGCTTATGAAATCATATAAAAAGGGGGTTGGAAGTATGAGAGGAATGTTACTATGACTTATGGGGTGTTAAAGTTTTACCGTCTGCAAAGTTCTTTGTTTGGCTCCTATTTAAACAAAGAGTTCAACTAAGGTTAGTTTAAAAAATAGGGGTATAGTAATTAATGATGTCTCTGTTGAGTGTGAATACATGACCAATTGGGTTAGACTGATTAGACACCATGTTTTAGTGAGTGAGCTTAATTATTATGTCCCTTTTATAATTTCTATTTAAGAGATCTTTGTGCTTGTAATAAAATTGTAAAAAAACAGAATGAAACCCTAATTAGTTGTCTGTGGACGTAGGTTGCAGATTGTCGACCAAACCACGTTAAATCTTCTATCGTTTATTTTCTGCAGTTAATTCGTGATTATGTGTGTTGCTTCCGCGTGCGTTTTTCCCATCAAGTGGCATCCGAGTCAAGTTCGTTTACACACTAGAGATCTGATCAGCAGAAATTAAACGACGAGACGGGAAAATTGCAATGACAGCGGCATCCCAAAGCTAGGGTTTCGCAAGGGCGGCAACAACGTCCCAAAGTTAGGGTTTCACAGAGGCGGCAACATGGTCCTAAAGCTAGGGTTTCGCAGAGGTGGCAACAACGTCCCAAAGCTAGGGTTTCGTAGAAGCGGCAACAACGTCCCAAAGCCCAGACCTGCGACTCGCGACATGTAGTGGTGTGGGTCACGACAAGAGTGGTGGCGACTCACGACGTTGTGCAGGTGGCTTGCTCGCAATGGGGTCGTGTCCAGGCAGTGTGGCGAAATGCACCAGTGCGATGACGGATCGCATTTTGCGGTGAACAGGTGCAGGTGCTTGTGGTGAGCGAGACGACACGAAGATGCACTGCGATGGCAGTGACGAAAGATGCATGGTGGCGCGTACATTTTTTTGCTGGTGCAGCAGTGACAGTGCGGTGCTAGGCGCGTTGTGTGGTTGTTTTTCGTCGCGGCACGGAGTTATGACAATTTAGTTATTGAGCACATCAATATTCGATCTTAACCAGACTTACGTCAGTGGGCATTAAGTTCGAAGATGAAGTTCAAGCTTTACTACTGATATCGTCATTACCTGACGGTTGGTCCGGAACGGTTACAGCAGTTACCAGTTAAGCGAGACCCGATGGATCACTTTTGAGAAGATTTGTGATCTCGTTCTTGGCGAGGACGTCAGAAGAAGGAGTTATGGGGAATTATCTAGTGAATCGTTAAATGTCATTAGGGATAAGAAAAATATAAGAGGTAATGGGAGCAAGATCAGAAGAAGGAGTCAGTGAAAGACTCAGGATTGCTCAAGTGTAACATGTTGGAACTGCACGGAGGTGGGGCATTTCAGGAATAAATGCCCAAATGATAAACAAGTCAACATTGCAGAAGACTCCGCGGAGGAGGACTTCTTAGTCTGTTGCGCAGATAGCAGTGTGGATTCCTAGGTCATGGATTCTGGTGCTTCATTTCATGCTACCCACGGGAGTGAAGCATTGCAGAATCTAATTATTGGGGACTTTGGAAAGGTAAGACTATGAAAGATAAGACTAACAGACAAAAAAACTCTTGATGTTATGGCATAGGTGACATAGTGTTGAAGACGCCAGTTGGTTTTAGACTTTGAAGGATGTCAAAGTTGTTCCAAGCTTGACGAAAAGTTTGATTTTTGTTAGGCAGTTGAACGAATAGGGACATGATGTGAAGTTCGGAAATCAACAATGGAAGGTTGTCAAGGGAAATCTTGTCATGGCCCGAAGAAGAAAGAAAGGTTCACTGTATATTGTCGGATTACCGTCTAAGGGAGTGATCGTCCCAGTTCGGAAGATAAACAAAGTCCGATTCAAAGAATCTCGTGGGCAGAAGAGGGTTGTCTTTACAAGAGAGAAACCCCAAAGCCATAGGTCAGATTCAGGATGAACGAGCATGGAAAGGTTCAGGTAGACCAGTCAGAGGTACTTGTGGCAGTGGGAGCACAGGTTGTGTTTCAGCTGACGTTCCTAAACGACAGTGGGTTAAGAGAACCAGTATTCCAACTGTTGAAACATCTCCAGAAAATTTCTTGTTGAGTATGGAGTATGTTTGTTCTCAGGCTATTCCAGGATCCAACAGTTCATGTAAATGAGAGTCGGTAGAAACAAAGGACGGGTCAGTCGCAGTTTCAGTCATGACGAACGTGTTGAAACTCAGGGGAGCTTCAACGAAGTCTTCAAGATGATTGAGAAGGATGGTGGCAACTAGAGGTGGAACATTGAGTTCCATTGACAGATTACAGAAGTACATGTACACAGTTGAAGCTCAGGTGTACATTGTTTTGTGACTTCAAGTGAGAGATTGTTGAGTGTGAAGCCAAGACCAATTGGGCTGAGCTGACTAGACACCATGTTTTAGTGAGTGAGCTTAATTATTGTGTCCTCTATATAATCTCTATTTAAGAGATCTTTGTGCTTATAATAAAATAATAACAAACAGAATGAAACCTAATTAGTTGTCCGTGGATGTAGGTTGCAGATTAGCGACCGAACCACGTTAAATCTTGTGTCGTTTATTTTCTGCAGTTGATTCGTGATTATGTGTGTTGCTTCCGCGTGCGTTTTTTCTATCGGTTTATGTCCCATGTGCTCTCAAAGTGTTGAATTTGTAACATCTTTTTATCCTATGCAAGATTACTCAAAAGGTTTGGTACTTGTGTGAAAATTGGACTGGTATGTCAAATGTTATATACAATAATCCAATTATCAATTTCAATATTTTTGGTTTAAATAATTTATCTAAGAAAAGCAATCTTTTTTAGAAAGGGGTGTGGGTAAGTATGGTTTGGACGTTATGCAAAAAGAGAAACATTGTAGTTTTCAATAATGCTAATATGGATGCAACATATATTTTTTTTATACAGTTCAAAGAATGTTTGGGCATGGATCACACACTTTTATCCCAAATTTGTTTTCACCAACTTATTAAATACTTAATGTATATAATTACCATAGAATCATACTTTTTTTTAATCAGCAAGAAAGAATAAATGTGAACCACTTCAAAGGTGGTCTAACCCTTATACTGAATGAAAACTCACTCCTGAGAACAAAACAAACACAACAACCAAAACCAACACTAAATAAAAAATATGCAAACCAGATGATCAAGGCACCAATCAGAATAAGAAAAGCAAATTGAAAATACCTTGGAGGCAACCCAAGACCAAATCTTTAGTTGAATAAGAGCAAACACTTCTGAAACATCCACCACTCCCCCTCTAAAAATTATCTTATTCATGTGTCTCCAAATCTCACTTACTACAGCGATCTAAATTGTCCCCCAAACAACATTAACAGATTTAGTTGCATTACACATCCTAAACTGTAAAAAATGAAAGGTATAATTTAAAAGTGAAATTTGTTAATTTTAAAAATAACGATCACAAAATGAATTTTAATATTTGAAATTGATAGTAATATTTGTGAGATAAAGGAAATAGGAGGAATTGTGAATGGGTGGTGTTTAGGTGATATTGAAGGAATTCAACTGCCACGTCACCTGATCTTGATACGTCATATTTGTCAATCCCATCTCTTTGTCACATAAGCAGCATTTGATGCCGTAAGGTGTGACTTAACAGAAAAAAACCAATTTGTATACATTTTAAAAAATATAGGGACCGAATTGATTTTTTTTAAATCACTATACTAAATTGAATATTGACCCTAAATGTAGGGACGAATAAGGTAATTATACCAAAATGTAAATAAGAATTAGAATGATCCACGACGCCAAATCTAACCAAGCGTAGCACTCACTCCAAACAAGCCAAGCTATCCTCCACTTGAAAAACAAATGGCGGCAAGACTCCTCTTCCATCGCGCACATAATGCACATACTACTCTCGATCCACTACCCCTCTCCTTTCCAAATTAGCTTCGGTGACTAACTTATTTTCCAACACCCTTCAAGTTGTGACATGGGCAGATGGCAAAGCCTTAATCCTCCAAAACTTTGCATACACGGAAATGTTACCCCCTTCTAGCTCACCCTTTAAGAAAACGTAAGCAAAATTAACTGAGTAAGAAGAAAACTCACCGTCTTTTCAGACCCAGCTATCATCCAAATCCAACTCAATCCCCAAACCTTGGAGCTTCCGAAGAAGTTGACTCTCCAAAACCATTTCTCACTCAAACAGATTCCTTCTCCAAGCTAATTTTCACTCCCAGACTCCATCAACCCAATTCCCAAACTCAACCAACTTAGACTTAGAAGGAATGTTCAAGGAGCACAACCTCGGAAAAACACTCTTCAAATCACCACAACCGGTCCAATTATCTCCCCAAAAACTAATTTCCTTCCCGTTACCAATTCAACTTGAAACGATCTTCAAACCTCCTTCCCCAACTCTCCAAAACCCAAATCTCATTCAAGTCTCCCCACCAAAGGGACGTCTTAAAATTATTCATTCGCTCTCACAGACTTCTCCAACCTCCGTATTTGGACTAAAGAATATCCTTCCACAAGTCGCCCTTATCCGTCCCCAGACGCCAAATCCATTTTCCTAATAGTGCTACATTGAAAATTTTCAAATCTATAATTCCAAGACCACCAGCCTGGCGAGACTCGCAAATTTTCTTCCAAGAAGCCTAAGCAATCTTCCTCCCTTCCAACCCCACCCCCACAAGAGTTGCTTCTGAATTCTCTGTATCTCCTTTAGCACTACAATAGGCAATTTGTAAAGAGACAAATAAAATAACGGAATAGACGAGAGCACGAACTTAATTAGCTAGATCCTCCAAGCCATATAGAGAATCCTACCTTTCCATCTTCCGAGTTTAGTCTTCAATCTTTCAATCACACCACCCCGAAAGACATCTCTCTTATGATATCACCCGACCATCATTTCCAAGTATTTAAAAGGAGTTGTCATCATCTCACAATTAATAATACAATTAATAATAGCCACCAACCGGTGCATCATAATCTAATCAATCCCGAGCCCGCCAATCCTACTTAATGTGTACTAAATCATCTTTTCATTTTCTCGCAACCATCATTTTGTAATTACTATTTCTGATAATCTTGTACCATCGCTATTTGCCTTGCCTCCTACATACGGAGTTCATCATCGCTATATAATTTGTGCATTTGACAGATGTGTCCATGAAAATATTTGAAAAACATCGCCTTGAATTGAGAACTGCAAGAGATGAACAGAACCTAAAGCATTGCATATGCTAGCGCGAAAGCCTTCTGAAGTTCTACGTAAGCTTCATTTCCATTTTGGTTCTTAATTAATTTAGATATCTATGCTTCTAAACTTTTATACAAAAAACAAGAATTGCTCCTTAAATGTAGATATTCAGTGTTATAATAGTAATAGATCAGATACTAGATCAATTTTTAATTTAACTTTTTTCTTTCTTTAGGCATGAGATTAGAGGACGACAACGATACTAAAGGATTAATCGTAACAGCTCTATGTAAGCTTCATTTCCGTTTTGGTTCTTAATGAATTTAAGATCAATTTTTAAATTAAAGCAAATTTATTAAGTTATTAACTTTTTTCTTTCTTTAGGCATTAAATCAAAGATCAAGGGAAGACGAATCATAACGGGTATGGATTTGCTGAGAGAGATATGGAAAGAAGTTAGAAAATTGAAAATGGAAAAGATTTTTGAGTTGACAACTCGACCCTCGATAGTGTTGTTTGACGCAATAGAAGCAGAAAACAATGACGAAGTAATATTGACTTTTATGGAGAGTGATGGAAAACTCACTACCTTAAAGGACCGTAATGGACGGAACCTACTGCACTTGCTTTTTCTATATCGACGTTTAAAAATCTTTGATAAGATTAAGCCTAGTGAGAAAAGGCAGATGATACTAAAAGTGGACAATAAAGGTAACAACGTTCTACACTTGGCTTCGCAGCTGCCACCTGAATTCCGATCATTCTCCGGTTTAAGAGCAAGCAAGCAAATGCTAAATGAGGTCAAATGGTTCAAGGTGAATCCATTCATTTTCTTCTTCTTATTCCTACCTCTTTCTGTTATATTATATCACATCACTTCCACAAAATCTTAATGCCTACTTTTCATTCATAAATAGAAAGTGAAGAAAATCGTTCCCCACGGGTTAACGAGAATGAGAAACAAGAAGGGGAAGAGACCAGTTGATGTATTCTATGATGAACACAAGCAGTTATCTGAAGAAATAAAAGGTGCAGCCAAAGTAACAGCCAAGTCTGGGATGCTTGTGGCTACACTTGTTGCTACCGTAGCATTTGCAGCTGCTCTCACTGTTCCAGGTGACAAGACCAATGACTGGTTCATCGTCTTCATCATAGCAAATACTGTCGCATTGTTCACTTCTTCAGCCTCCATACTATCTTTCTTGTCAAATTTCACTTCCTCAAGATTCTCAGAAAGCGAATTGGTCACCTTGCATCCTGGTTTGATTGTTGGACCTCCGTTACTAATCATCTCTGTTGTTTCTATGGTTATGGCTTTCACTGCAGCATCCTTTCTCATATTTGACTGCAAAACCAAGTGGGTTTCTTACGTAGTGGCTTCAATGTGGGTTTTCCCATTATTCTTTTATCTTCTCTTTCAATTTACCATCTTGGACTTCATCTTCCTTAGACGTCATGGTCTGTCTAAACTTGAGTAACTTAGCATATCACTAAGAGTTTTATCATATTTTTGTCATAATTAGTCGATGGTGATTGTCTCCACCACATCGTATGATTTGTTTGTGAACCAATGAAGTTTTTGTGTTTGAATTTGAGATAATTATTAAAAATGCATTTATTTTCTCATGCAAAATCGTTAATGTAACACCACTGATATTATTAGTGTATGTCCAAACTTGAGTAACTTATTATTTATACATGTGTGGAGTGTGAAAAAAAGAGTATGAAGTGAAAAATAATTACTATAAGAAAATGATGAAAAAAGAAAGTGTTTTTTTTTTATTCAACAACAAATAAAAAGTATTTTTAAGGACTTTACATGTTTATTATTTTACTTAAATATATGACGAGAAAAAAAGAGAGTGAAAAGTGTAGATAGAAGTGTTAACTTTTAACATTACTCCCTCATAAAAACCAAATAATAAATATATAAATAATTTTATGATTGTATGATTATTTAAATTTTTTTATTTTTTAAAATGATAATTTCTTTTCGCTTTATTGTTACTTTTCTCTTCAAACAAACATATATATATTTTTTCTTTTTCTTTTCATGCAACCTTGGGTAAGTCTTTTATCCTACTTTTCTATCTTAATTAATCCATGGTTTTGTCTCTACTTGTATAATTTGTGATACAATCAAGCTTGTGTTAATTTGAGATTATACCCCCATAAAATGTTGTCGTTTCCCAAAAATATGGGAGTGAGAAAAAAAATCCACTAAATCCAATCTAGTTTATTGTTTTTCTGGTTTAATCCATGGTAAATCCAAAGAATTTGAATTGTAGTTAAATCAAAATTCATATATATTTTCTAAAAACAACACAATTTAGATTTTTATATATCCAAATTCAAATAATATAAGTGAAATCCAAATTTATATCTTCAGAAAAGAAAAGTTTAGATTATACAGATTTTAGAAACGATATTTTTTCCAAAATAATTATATTACACATCAAATATATGAAAACAAAGAAATTTTTTTATATAACATCTAATTTTATTCAACATAATAATAAATAATATGATATGATAAAAAAAGTAACAATTTATTATAAATATTTTATATAAACAATAAATAATATGATATGATAAAAAAAAGTAATAATATTTAGTATGAAATTGTATAGGTGAATAACATCATCTCTGATTAAAAAAATATTAATTAGAAAGATATAAAATATGGTTTCACAGAAATATATCCTCCACCTTTTTTTTATCGGTAATAATTAATAAATAAAATAGAATCATTTCAGGGGTGGTTCAACCCTTATACATATAACGCTAAACCAGTTCCAGCTACTAACTTCCAAAAACCAACCCAACTATTCTTACCCTTACAAAACCAAGCAAAAAACCTCAAGAAACTAACCTCGTACACTCCAAAGGAGCCAAACACCAATCAGAATAGGAGAACGAAACTAACCGGGAATTTGTTGAGACCCAAGACCAAGCCTTTACCTGTGCCAACACAAAGACCTCATACTCGTCTGCCACTCCTCTATTAAAAATTATACGATTCTTGTGGCTCCATATCTCACTAATCACCCCTACCCAGGCCCGTCTCCGAAGGTAAGCTCAATCTAAATTGATCAAAGTTGCACCTTGGCTCAATATGAGCCACAAACAGGATTCCTAGCCACTTAAAACATAAACACCAAACTCGCCAAGCAAACGAACAACCAAAGAACAGATGACTACTCGACTCCTCCTCCTTCCCGCACAACACGCACCTCAAGCTTTCTAACTGCACCCCTCTTCTACTAAGATTGACCCTAGTAGCAAGCTTGTTTTCCATCACCCTCCAAGCCAAAACCAAAGCAGATGGAATTGCCTTACTCCTCCACAACTTTCTAAGCACCTGCGAAGAAACCATCTCATTATCCTTCCTGATAAGGTTGTAAGCAGAACTAACTGTAAAAGACTTAATACCCCCACCCTTCCAAATCCAACTATCAGTCTCTTCTATGACAACCTCAACCCCAAGCAGGAGCTGACTCAATTGATCCGCCGCCGGCTTCTCCCATTCGAAAAAAGGCCTTCTCCAAACAAGTCCCCAAACCCATCTCCCATTAGACCAAGACCCAAGTTCCGACAGTTTTGCATTTTTGTTAGAGCTAATTGAAAAAAGTCTTGGAAAAACATTCTTCAACGCCTCACCCATCAACCATCTATCCTTCCAGAAATAAATGTCCTTCCCATCACCTACCTTCCACTCAAAACTGTCTTCGAAAAATCTCCCCCACCCCTCCGAAGACCAAACTTCCTTCAAATCCTTCCACCAAAGAGAACAACTCCTACCATTACCTGCCTCTCCCAAATATCTCTACCCACCGTACTTAGAAAAAATGATTTCCTTCCAAAGACCTACCTCAACCGAGCCTAACCTCCAAATCCATTTCCCCAACAAAGCCAAATTAAACAATCTCAGATCTATTATTCCAAGCCCCCCAAACTCGCGAGGTTTACAAACCAGGTTCTAGGAAGCCCAAGCGATCTTCTTCCCGTCTGCACCCCAACCCCAAAGAAAATCCCTTTGCAACTTGATCAACTTCCTTGCCACCCCAATAGGCATTATGAACAATGACATAAAAAATAACGGAATAGAAGAAAGCACAGACCTAATCAGACAAATCCTCCCAGCCATCGACAAACTTCTTTCCTTCCACCTGCTTAATCTAGCCTGCACTTTCTCAATCACCCCGTTCCAAAACACACTGCGCTTGTGAGTCCCTCCGACTGGCAGACCCAAGTAAATAAACGGAGGAACCATCGTATCGCAATTAAGAATCGCTGCAAATCTCTGAAGTGTGACCTGGTCCATCCCCGTCCCTCCAATCCTACTCTTCGCAAAATTAACCCTTAACCCAGAAGAGAGCTCGAAACACTACATGATCGCCCTGATGTTAAAGACACTTTTGGTATTTGCTTCACAAAAGAACAAAGTGTCGTCCGCATACTGTAACATATTTACCTTTACTTTATCCTTCACAACCTCCAAACTGTCAATCAACTTCTTTTCCTCTGCTACCCTTGTCACCCCAGCTAACCCCTCCGCCACATTAAGGAAGAGAAAAGGGGCAAGCGGGTCACCTTGACGAAGACCCTTTCTAGGAAAGAACTCCCTAGTTGGGCTTCCGTTAACAAGGACCGACACCGATGCTGACTCCAGGCATCCCTTAATCCATCGAATCCACCAAGCGTAGAAACCCAACCTCCTTAGCATGTAATATAAAAATTCTCATTTCACCGAATCGTATGCCTTCTCATAGTCAACTTTAAAGAAGATACTTTGTTTTCTCTTTCTCTTGTAATCCTCAAGAACCTCATTTGCAATAAGCACACTATCCAACAAACCTCTTCCTTCTATAAAAGCTGACTGTCTTATGTCAATAATT
>Ga0123341_1003797_pt1 | contig 13084 bp, 8 predicted proteins | sample Turbeapinknodule_FD_89959 | JGI IMG/M metagenome (GOLD analysis project Ga0123341, IMG submission 89959) | Root nodule microbial communities of legume samples collected from Mexico - Turtle bean Mexico pink nodule | ecosystem: Host-associated > Plants > Roots > Nodule | place: Mexico: Nepantla... | reverse complement strand
GTATAAAATTTGAGGATAATGTAAAATTTACATATCGATAAATATTAGTGGGTAATAATCTATAGATAAAACGGAATTTACTTATGAATTTATATTCGTGTATAATATACGTAGATAATACTGAATTTATCTACATATTCGGATCTGTGAGTAATATCTATAAATAATATTGAATTTATCTATTGATTGAGGTTTGTGCAATTAGATAAATTTGATTTTTTTCAGTGATTTTGGACCATATGATGCAATGAAAAAGTATCAAATTGATTATGGAGAATGAAAATATTTCTCACACTTTCATGTAAATATTATTTATTTGTGACTAAGTATCTCGATAATAAAGCTACGAACTCTTATATATATATATATGTGGTGCAACACATGCATATGCAAATTTAATTCGATACTGAATTTGATCGTGAAGACATGCTAATTCTGTGCTATGAATCTCGTTAATCAAAATAATAAGGAAACATTAATAAAGTAGGTGTTTTCTTATTGTTGCTGGTTGTCACAGATTTGTCTCAATAATTCTGATGCATGAATGAAAATAGGGTTTGGCAGTTTCTAAAGTCGAAATATTTGTGAGATATGCAATGACATGATGGCAGTTATTCCTATCTTGCTGGTTTGTTTGTGGATATATTCATAAGGACCATGTCAGTTTTCCCTTCTTATTATTTGGTAAGTGCATAGCAACATATATACCCTAAAACTTTTTGTATCAACTCATCTAGTGCATCCTACTTTGAGTATAATAAGTAATCATGATCTATGGTGTATGTTCTATATATCTTCACACTGTTTATTCCAAAACACAACTATATATTATTATTGATGGCAACCACCTACCCTACACTTCCACGTATGTAAAAGAACAAGATAAGTTATTAGTTTAATTAATTATTGTCGGGATTTAACATGAAATGGGTTAGGTTTGAGATTCCTTTTGGTAAAAGTTGAAAAAGACGGTAGCTGAACTCTGAAGCCAGCAAGATTATCGATGGCAGCTGGTAAATGATGAGACCCTTGTTCATATATTTCATACACCACACATGCTACAACCTTTTCGAAAAGGAAAGGGTTTCACTTTCTCTTCTGGTATTAATTAGGTTATTATCAACAACTACTATGGATCTCTTTTTCTTTTTTTCCCACTCACCAATTAAGGTCCTGACTTTTTTTTATAAGAGAAGAAAACACTTGTTCTTTAGATAATCCCCTGTTAATTGTGATGTTGAAAACTTGGTCTATGCGGTGTGTCCCCTATTTTGCATTTCAAGTTTGCATTGTTTTTTTTTACTAGCAAATAAAAAATATTAACAAATTGAAGTATATTAAGAATAGTCCCACCCTTATAAAAAAACTCAAGATACAATTACTTTAAAAGTGTGTACTTGTTGTTATTATTATGAAACTAGTAGTATTTATACATATATTTTAAATGTATAATATACATAAGTTCAAATCAGAAAATAATCGTATCATGTAATAAAATGGCATAACTTATGAGTGAGATAGGTAAAAAGAAATTGTCAAATATGTAAACATAAAAGATATAGTGTTAAGCAATACATCGGTTCAAAAAGAACCCCATCTAAGATCACTCTTAGAAGAAAATGTATTATGGGCAAAAAGAACTCGACACCAAACATTCCAAATTTGATAGTGCAATTGTCAACAATTGGGACTCAATGGACCAAGGCAAAGCATATGGTGAAGGAGTGTCCTTTGGGACTCAACATTTTGTCACTCAGTCCATAACCTAGCATAAACATGATAATCAAGTTCATGAATGATAATTGACTTTGCTCAATTGTGGTAAAACAAGAATCATACTTGAGTTTTCTAGGGTGTAAGTAGTAAGGGGTTGGAAGAACAGTTTATTATGTATTGGGTTTTTTCGTTGACGATTCCATGCAAGGAGACGATTAAGAGAAACAAAGAAGAACTAAAGAACATGAAAAAAAATAAGAGAATGAATAAAAACAAAGACAAAATAGGATTTAACCCGCTTTGATACCATATTAAATATGATATTTCATGCACATGAAACTCGTGTAAATAATACATGAAAACTAAATAAACTTCATTTATTGAAAAATAGAGTACAAAGTCTCAAGGCTTATTGGATGGTAACTTATATAGAAATCAAAAACAAAAAAGTGTTTAGGAGACAAATCATCTAGACGATACTATACAATACTAACTAAAAACTTACCGTGTTTTAAAAAATAAGCAATATTAAAATTTATTGTAAAAATATAAATAGGATAAAATCTGCAAAGCTGATAAAAAAAAGGATAAAATCTGCAAATTATGAAATTTTATATATATTAAATACATTCTCTAAAAAATCTACTGTTATTTCTATCCTTTAAAAATTTGACATATTTTTTAAATCCTATTTATAATAACGAAAGAAAACATAAATGACATATTTAGCAGGCATATTTTATAATTAAAAGTGGTTTTAGTTAGATGTACATAGTCATTTACTTAATTCATCTAATCTCATTACTAATACCAACCTAAAAGAATAAAAATAGTAAGAAAATTGTGTGGCATCTTTAATGTTTTAAAAATTTTGTAGGAAGTGGTTTCAATGTAAAAGCATGATTTACAAAAACAACTCAAAATCTCTAAATACTCTGCGTTAGGTATCACTTACTTTTTCTTTTCTTTTCTCATTACATGTTAACTGTTTTTTATTATTCTTTGGTTATCTTTTTCTTTCCCAACAATGCATACATACATCCTCTGGGGTAGAGAATTGTTCAATAACATCCAAACCATTAAATCGATAAAAACAAAAACAAAAAGTAACCGTTAACAAGAAACCTTCACTTTGAACATAGTAACACATGTTTCTATTCACTCTCTTAAAACCAAATTGCATATTAAAGTTGCATTTAAAGCGAAATAACTCTTACAACCTTTCTGTCCTGCGTTTCTCACATAAAATCCTTTCTATCGTTGCAGACATTTGACATCATTTTACTTCTGTTTTCTCTCATAAGTTTATTAAAAATTAACATTAAATTTAATTTAATTGATCTGAAAAAAGGTAAAATTTGCACGTAATTTTATTAATATTATCTTTGGTCGGCATAGGGTGTCCAACCAAACTTAAAAAACGGTGACATATGATATAAACTTTAATTCTATTGGTACTTTGTTTTGTTCCAATTCGATAAACTCTATGTAATATAATATAGTTGGACTCCGAAGGGTACAAAGGATGCATGAGACAGTCGTATAATAATATTAACATAGGTCCCTCCCAGAGCAGACATGAAAATCTTTTCGACTTTTCTAAAATCTTTTACGGACACAGAAAACGTCTTCCAAGCTTTCAATTTGGGAAAACGACGCCCAAATTCAATTTCCCCTCTCACTCAAAATTTAGGTTCTCTTTATGTGGCCATGAAATTGGTGGGTTTTTTTCCCATGAATCAAACAAACATATGGAATTTGGTATATAATTTTTTTTTTATTTACATTAAAAATTTTACTTAGACTAAAAAAAATATTTTATAATATATAAGTTATTACGAAGTGGACAACATCCCCTAACGTCGAGAGTGATCGTGCGTGAGATAATATAGTATGATAATATAGTATGAGTTCGATAGTGGATGACACGATAAGTCCAATAAACACTCGTTAGAATATGATCGAAATGACTCTGATACTACGAAATGAACTTTAAGTCTAACTCAACCTCATAAAACCGGCTTTTAAGGTGAGGTTTGCACTCACTTATATACAATGAAATATTTTTATCTCTAGTCGATGTGAAATCTTCGACACAAGTAGATATAGTAAAAAAAATCATTTCTTTATAATTTATAATTTACAAAGATTTTTTTATTATGTGGTAGATGGAGCAAAATGGATGGGATTGGAAAGAAAGAACCAATAATGAGGCATGTCGTGTAGGATTTAGGAATGTTCCTCCATACTGCAATTGGATCCATTAGCATGCAAGTGATTTTCTTCTTTCTACAATATGAATATAAAATTTGTTGCACATAATCGAATCCAATGTTCGTCTTTGTTTTGAGAATCATTGTAGTGAAGACATGGAGGTTTCTTCTTGTTTGTATTGGATTTGCAAGGTACTCTCCATAATGATCAATTTGTATTATCAAATTCAATTTTCAATTCACCTATCTTAGACCGTTTAATTCCTTGTCGGGTTCGATGTATCAGTTCATAGCCACTAACTACAAGACAAAATACTCAAATTAGTTTTTTCTTCCTCTCCATACATGTGAATTTAATGTTTAAGATATATTAATAAAACTAAAATTTATTTCGTAAAAACTAATTTGTCTAACCTTAACATGTATATAAAATAGAAGATGCTGAATCAGAAGTAAAAGCTGCTGAAATTATAAAAAATAGTTGAGTTATGTGAAACTTTACCATTTTAGAGTTGAAAATAACAATAGTAACGTATTTATAAATTTTATTTTTCACTTAAATTTAATTTAAATTACACATTTACAACTAGTTTTTCCAAATAGAAATGGAAAATAATATAATAGAATTTTTTAAAATGTTTTATATAAATAAATAAAATCTTATTATTGGTGAGTTATAGGAGATTGGAGAAAGTAAGAAACAAGTTGATTAGTAATATATCATTCATATCAAAATCAAATGGCCCTATATTTAGATGAAAATAAAAATAAAATATATCTTAAATATTCAATAAAATAAACATTTTAATAAAATTCAATTAAAAATATTCAATTTACAAATTACTTTAAATTTAATTAAGTTTTTTAGTTTGTCTTATAGTTTCTTTTATTGGTCATTTTTATAGTTTTTTACAATAAACTTATGACTTTTACTTCATGCACTCTCCCATTTTGACCTGCACCCTACAATTTAGTGAAATAATTAAATTGTTCTTCGTTCGTTTTTTTCTTACTACATTCTATCATCATTATTGTTGTTATTATATCATCATCGATGTAGAGGAAGAAGAGAAGGAGAATATTGTAATTAGAAGAGGAAAAAAAATCATTATGAAAAGCTTCTTTGATAAAAACTCATTCTGGAAAACGTATTATATGTTCTAGAAAGAACATTCTGAAAGATATTATTTATATTTTGAAAAGTTTGTTTCAAAAAAATTCTCTAATAGAGAGCTTGTTCCGAAATATATTTTATAAGTTTTGAAAATTTTATTTCAAAAAAATATATCATGAAAATCTTATTATGTTCCATAATGTATTCTATAAATTCCAAAAATATATTCTAGAAAAAAATTTGGAACTAATAATCTAGAAGTCACTTAAAAAAAAATCAATTTGAAAATTGTTGAAGTGCAGGTTCAAAATGAGAGGTGCGGAAAGTAAAAGCCATATCTTATGAACAAACATTGATCCACCTTTAAAAAAAATGTTTGGATTTTTCTCCCTGCCCCGCAACAAATGACTTCCTGCACTATTTTCGAAAAAGATCATTTTATCTCGTTTAAAAATGTCTTCTGACTTATTCTTTTTGGAATATTTTCGGAACATACTTTTCCAGAATATATTTTATAAATTCTGGATTTACCTGGAAACTAAAAAAATGTGTTTTGGAAAAAATATTTCAAAATGGTTTTATGCCTTCTGGATTTCCTATTCAACATTTTGCTTACGGAATCTTTATTCAGAAAATACCTTTTGTTTATGGAATTTCTATTCCAGAATTATCAAGGATAATTCTGGTATTTCGAAGTATGTAAGGGTGCAGGAAGAAAAATGTGGGAATGAAGAAGAAATACCCAAAATCTTTGGATACTTATTTTTTGTTGTACAGTATGAATCCATTCATGTGTGATTTTAGGTTTGCTTTCACCACATTCAATGTCTAAAATCTTTGGAGGAACCAATTGCCATAAATGGGATATGTAAAGCCCATACCTTCAAAATTGATAACCTACTATTTCTGCTACAATTAAAATGCATTTTTTTATTTGACACTAACAACAAATGCCACTGTTTATATAAGTTTTTGGATAAGGTCAATTTTGTGCATTTATTTACTCCTTTAAAAGAGGAGAAGAGGTGTAAGTTAGTTCGAATTCATTGGGAAAATACAGAATATCTGAAGTACACAAGGTTGCATTTTTTAAATGGTCTAGAAGATGATATTAAAAGTTAGTTCAACAAATTTTCACTTTATTTCATTTTCAATTTTTTTTTCTCCCTTCGATTTTGTATTAGTATTTATAAGTGTCTGGTTAACGGTATGTATTATCTTAATTGTTTGTTGTAGAATTCAAATATTTTTTTATTGTCATGGATTAATATTTTAATCCAGATTTGATCTGTACTCTTGAAATTGTCACATAGAATTGGTCATGAATAAAAATTGGAGTTGGTAAGTATAGTTTTAATTGTAGTCTTACTTTGAGTATATGTGACATGATAATAAAAATATTATTCAATAAAATATCTTTTTAATACAAATTCAATTAAAAATATTAAATTTATAAGACACTTAAAATTTAATACTGAATTCCCGAATAAAACAAAATGTGGCACCAAAGGTGAAGAACAGTGTTGATGTTTTTCATTTCAGGTTCCAAATTCAACCGTTGGTAGACTTTCTATCTCACAAGAAATGACAACATTGAGGGAACCCTTAACAAAAAAAAGTAATGGCCCTAATATTTTCAAATCAATCATTTAATAGCCCCATTAATTATTTTAATCACACATTTTTTTTTTATCATAAATAGACACTTTTTGATAAAGTAGGAATAAGTTTTATATTAATGGCAAGTATTTGTATTCATCACAAACCCTCTTTTTCCTAGGATGCTAAGCGCGTACTTCACAACTGCCCTACAGCGCGTCACTTCTTCATCTTTGTTTAAAGGTAAAACACAACCTGTTGAACATGTCTTACGGTTACACTCTACCCAATCTTTATAAACAGTACACAGACATTACACGACTCACAATTTATTTTTTCATACATAATGTTTTGGTGTTTTCTACTATTATTGATTTCTCATTTAAAATTTTAACCTATTATATTTAAGTTGGGTATGTTAATTACAGTGATTCATGTTAAAAACTATGGTTTGAAAGAAAAGCAAGATGAAAAAAGTATATATCATGCTAAAAATCCTTAAAGCGTTGAAAACTAAGGAGAAAAAAAAAAGCTTTGAAGCTTGAACCATAAATGATGAGAAGGTTTTCCCGTGAATGAGACGGGTAATGGCATCTGCATGAAAAAACTGATCCACTGTGAGGGAATAATGGTAAATCATTATTGGACTAACAATATGAAACACATAGCAGGTCTTTGTTGGAACAAAAATTCAAATTACATGAATAAATGAAATTAAGGAGAAGAAAGCAAAGTGAATTGAAGGGTAAAAAATGACAAGAAAATGCAAGTATTTAGTTACAAGCCTGCCTGTTTGTAGGGTAGTATATCCCTCCCTAAATTAGCTGATTATCCATCAAATGCTAGTTAACACAAACTTGACCACAAAATTACAAAGCACAAAACACCCCATACATATGAAAATATACTATGTCATCTTTAATATACCACACGAAGCTAATCAGAGTCATTAGCAGTTGGCTAAATCATTGCATCGAATCTACGTTCTTGCTCAGCTCCTCCAGCTTCTTCATCCTCAATCTTTCACTTTCACTCACCAACTGAACAAAACAACAATATCTCACGTTACAATACCACAAAATTATCATCTATTCAAACCCAATTGCAAATCACTCGCAACATCACACTAACCTCCATTAACTTGGTGATTAGCTGTACTTTTTCCCTGTTCTTTTCATTAAAAGATTCAAGAGCGTCTTTGTATTCTTTCTCCTGAAAAACATTAGAAACCAGATTTCAATGCTGTCCTCAATCAAATCTCACTTCCCGTATAATTCAACGACTATTAATGGTTTCTGAGAAATTCAATTATGTTCACCTTCTTCTGGCAGGCATGACCTAGTGGCTTTAATTCTTTGTTTACGGAATCGATCCTTTTTCGAACAAGTGCAACTTCTTTCCTCATTGGATCTGCCAGAGCTTCGAGTTCCTGATATTCCACAAATTGAACAAAGTTTGGGATTATTCAATTACACATCAATTTGCGTATAAATGACAAAATTGTAAAAGCTATAAACGAATAATAAATAACTATACCAACTTTCAGCATGAATTATTATTGTCAGTTGTTTATTAAAACAAATATTAAAAAAAATTGATATAGTGCTCAAGGAACACAGTGGCCAAAGAAATCGTAGAAAGAAAATATATGAAATATTTTTTTTCATAGCCCGACACGGCTATCTGACAAGAATATATTCAAGGGAACAACAAAGTTCAAATTTTGAATTCTTTTCCTCAAAAAACACATCGGAAAATAAAAAAGAGAACGTTTTGGGGCTGAAAACCCACTTTGTCGTGAACAAAAACAACAGATCGGGCATGTCCAAGAGCTCTAGATGTTCTCCAAGCCTCTGTTATTCTCCTTGTTACAACATAACTCGATTTAATACAAAAATCACCCAAAAATATGAAAAAGACCAAAGCTGTTTCGCTCAAGTGCTTCTTGACTTGATAAATAAACCAACACAACCTCGTTAAAAACACAATTTTCCCATGCAAGGCTGTAGCAAAATTGTTGCTAAAAGGCCACAAATACTGTTCTGTTTTAAGTCCTGAATTGATTCTTGGTACCTTGGCTAGGTCAAAATTGTTTAAAAAAAGCAAGACTTTTAAGGAGATAAGGGGTTCAGATGAGTTATGAACAAACAAAACAAGGTTACCCAGTTAAGTAAAACTGAAAATTGAGAAAAAAGGTAGCTAATTTGGAAAAGAGATGGTGTGAGAGGGTGAGATACCTCACGAATGGTGGCAAGACGCTTGGTTTCTTCCTCAACACGACCCAACTGAAGCTGAACCTTTTCTCTGACCTCCATCTTCTTCCTTTCAATCTCTTCCTCCTTGGCCCTGAAGGTGGAGAGAGCAGACCTGGACATCTCCTCATCTTCCTTCGACAAATGGCTGCTGAAGCTTAGGCTCCCCGAATTCTGCACTACCAACTGGTTGTTGTTGTTGCTCTGTTGCTCACTCTGCATCCTGTCCAACTCTAAACACAAACCTTTCTTCTTCCTTCAAAATTTTCTCTGCGTTATCCCTTTCTTTCCTCTTTCCTCTCTCTCTCTCTCTCTCTGGCTGCTCTTTTTCTTTTCTGCTTTCTCTTTTTTGTTTTTGTGCTTTGTTGGCCTTGAAATGATGAGGTTGCAGAGGTGTGGTGCTTCCCCTGTTGCGAGTGCGCGTCTTATGTAGTAGAGTGGAATGTTATCTGGGAGGGTTGCCCTTTGTTTAAGGCCTTTCTGGCGTCAAACCTCCTCACCTTACCCCTTTTGCCTTTATGGACCAAACATTTACTTTCAATTTCTAAATTAATGCAAAATCTCCAACGTTCGTATCTGGATAACAAATAAAATATCAAATGAATTTAATTTCTACAACAATCATTTTAACTTTTACAACAACCCAAACCATGTTCAATCAAATTATTCTCCTTTCAACAGTAACTATTTTTTACGGACACAGTACACGTTATTTATATTATTTTTACAAACAGTTTTTTATGCTTTTCTATCACATCATACATTTCTTACTCTATTGTTTTTATTTTGTCGTTAAAATTTAGAAACACCTGTCACCTTTGGTCTTTTCTTCGTAGCTAAACAAAGCATGATAATAAAATATTACTGAAGGATTTGTGGGTGACCTGTTCCAACTTACTCTCTTTCGTCACAGCTTGGCCTACCCTTTTGAAACCCCAAATAAACATGACAAAGAAAAAAATAAAAAAAGACAAAGATTACAAAAGCAGAAGCTGATCCGGCCCAACTGCCAGACAATCACTGATGATAAAGAGGAAGTGCTCTTCAACTTTACTGAAACAAAGATTGTTGCCTTTGCTTTGGTTTATTTATATCAATCAATTAATCCCTCACCTCACCAATCTCAAATACTACTACAATAGTAGAACTGAACAACCTTGGAGTTTGAGCATGGACTTCCTTCTCACACATTCTTTCTAGAAATCACTTCAAATTTCTTCCTCAACATAAATGCACAAGTTGCTGCCAATTTATTTTAACAAAATGGCTACACAACCTGCACTAATCTTTCCTTCATGCCCTGTCACTTCCTTATACAAGGTGGAACATTTCATGCATCTCTCATGCCTATGCTAATAATTCTTTATTATCTATAATCACAGGTAACATCAAAATTATTAATTTTTCTTTTCACCCCTTAAATTGTTAACAATAAAGTTTATTATGTTTATCATTCACAATAAAATCCTGTGTCCTAAATCCAGCTTTTAAGAATGTTGAATATTCGTAAGAAAAAAACATCTCTATTATTTTTCAGGTATGGTTTGAGTCAATTGAACCCAAATCATAAGCGGCACAATAATATATATGAGTGAATTTGACTTTCTCTAAATAAACATTCAAAGAAAAAAGGGAATTCAAACCTTAGTTTTTTTTTTTCTCAACTGTGACGGTACATGTAAAGAAATGGTTCCCTACATGAGTAAAAAAAGTATGAAGATTGACAACAATATCGTACTTCAAGACTTGCTCCATTACATTCTTTTTAAATTGCTATTGTTTGACCATTAATGTTTCATGACAACTACTTTTCCTCTAACAAAAGGTTTTAAATTTGTAACTGTTGCGAGTATTCTTTCTCAATTGGCGGCACCCGGCATCGATTATACTTTTATGATTCTTCTTTGTTTTCTCAATCGCCATGTTGCTTGCAAGATGTTACTGCAACCAAGTGGATAATATTTTTGGAGTGGCTACCAATTTCAACACCAATTTCTTGCAAGAGATAAACTAAGAAAGTAAAGTAAGTCAGAGTTTTTTTATTGTGAGAATCCATAAACTTATTTTAAATATATATAGAAAAAATGGTAGTATATACAATTTAAACAATATTCCTGAATATATGTGATTGAATTTGTCTGTGAGGGTAAGTGTTGTCACAGAGAAGAGATTGAGAAATCTCTTACAGCCAGAATTTTTGTTGACAGCGCAGTAACCAGTTCTTACAGCGACGAGGTTGCTTTCGAGTGTTTCTCGTTTTCTGCTCTGATGTGTTCACATGTGAAATGCATGTGAGCGGAAAAGGATCTGTGTTCATAGATAAGGTTTTGTATTGTTATCTGTTTGGGTTGGTAAACTGAAATTTTCAACTAACTCTGTCCTTCTCTCTTTTCACTCATTCATGTGGCGTCTACTGGTCGAGGAAATTCAGAAAGAGATTAACTGCATTACAAAAGTATGATGAGTTGCATAAGCGTGTGCATGAGAATGAGATAGCTCTATATATCTTCAATTTCAACCAATCTTCACCAGGTTTACAATGCAATATTTCTGTAAGTATGGTTACAGACTGAGACTGAAAATTGCATGGTGTTGAAACCTCGAGATGTGATTGTTAGTGTCAATAACTACATTCAAAGATTATTCATTTTGAAGTTTGATTACTTTATAACTTTTTGCTTAAAAGAACATCTTACTGTATATATTATGAGTTATATTTGGCATTCACAAAAATAAACTATATGTTGATATATTAGAAATGTTTTTTTTTATCTTTTCCTACTATTTAAACTAATATTCAATCAAATTAATAAAATAAAACTATAATACATTACCAATATATAGTATGATAATGAATGCTAATGTTATTCTAAACTTTAATACATTACCAATATATTTTACAGTTTTTCACAAATAATTATAAAACTATTTAAGTTTTTATTTTATCATTATTTTTTATTTCAACTCTTATACAAAAGAGGTCATAACTTCCTACCTATATTGTCATAGACACTAACAATTACAAATAATACACAACGTTTTGTGCTATATGACAACCAAAAGATATCATCATTAGCTTCCTCACATATTTGTCACAAGAATTTATACTATTATGTATTTCGATATTTGATGTGATGTTATACTCTACTTGTTGTCAATGACGGATTTCTTTGGTTGTTTTTTAAATAAGAAATTGTGGGTAGTTTGTGATAGATTGAAGAGTGGGGTTCTATCTTTTTTTTTTCTTGTATAGGAATTGAGTCACGATTTAAGTAATCCATATTTATTTATTATTTTTTACTGATAAAAAAATATAATAACAACAATATTATTATTAATATAACCGTATCATGATTATCATATATCTAGGATTATGCCCAAAAAAAAAAGTTCATACCTAAAAGTTTAATCATGATATTTTTATAATTATTTCAATCTAAAAGTAGAAGTATAAATATTTTTCTATAATATTTTGAATAATAACTTTTTTTTATCAATAAATAATAAATTAGATAAATTGAGATATTTAAGGAAGAAATTATCACACATAACACCCACAAAAAATCAAGGCTAAAAAATTCATATTGATCCTCATAACAAAAGCTCACACTAACATACATTTACCACGTTCCTACCAAAAAATCTTAGCTTTAACCCACACACAAAAGTCATCAACATAAGATAATTAACAACTCAAGATAGTGATCCATTTTTCCCATTAGGTGGCTGCCATCAATATTTTGGATGATAATAAAGTATTTTCTCTCTAGCAACACCTACCTAATATTTGGGAAATTCTTTTCCTAACTCGTACGTGTTTTAGTTAGTCTTATTGTAACCGGTTTTCTGAAATTATGTGTACGAATATCCTAACCATTTTTTTAGTCTTACTTCTATTTGTCTAAATCTTATCCAAACTAACTCAAGTGCATCAAAAGCATGTCTTTCTTACACAAATATGATTCTCTCGATGGAAAGTTATCTTTCCCTTTATTCTTGTTGTTTACTAGATTTGGTTATTTAGGAATTATAATTGATGATTGGGTTTTTGTTACATCTCGTTACAGAACCATGATAAAAATAATCTCGCTAATAAAATAATTCAAATATTTATATCTATATCCAAATACAATAAATCTAATTATAAAATGATATGTACAAATTTTCATGTTTTGGAAACAACAAAATCT
>Ga0123341_1003795_pt1 | contig 13086 bp, 9 predicted proteins | sample Turbeapinknodule_FD_89959 | JGI IMG/M metagenome (GOLD analysis project Ga0123341, IMG submission 89959) | Root nodule microbial communities of legume samples collected from Mexico - Turtle bean Mexico pink nodule | ecosystem: Host-associated > Plants > Roots > Nodule | place: Mexico: Nepantla... | reverse complement strand
CGTCAATACAATGAAACAATTTTTACAATTTAAATCAATAAAAAAAACTATTCAAAATCATGTCATAAAGTTGACAACAGTGATTATTTTGAAAGCACGTTAATAATCTTAGTTTAGAAAATGGAAGACTAAAATGAATATTAAAAAAACAAAATTTTGTATAAAGATAAAAAAAAATAGATTTTTATCCAAACTAAAAGGTACTTTACCCGGTTTTTAAAACTCCATGAAAACACAGAAAAGAAATTCCTAATTCTCTCTCAAATGTTTTCTCCATTGTTATAGAGCAGCCCCAAAAAATTTAGTTGAGATTGGTCACTTAATTTATTGATCATTACGAAGCTAGCAAGAACTAAAAAAAGGGGGGAAATTAAAAGAAAGTTACTGTAATTAAAATTTCACACGTGATGGATCACAAAGAAGTAAGGAAGAGGTTGTTTTGTTGTTTGTTTGCATTTGGTCAATGCGTTTTTTTTTTTCTTCATTAGGGTTTTAGGTTATTATTTAATTTCAATAATATCTAAAAAATCGCAGCCACAGAGGAAGAAGAGGAAGAGAGAGAGAGAGAGAGGAGATGGAGATGAGGATGATGAGCTGCGTTTCGTTTTCGAGTTCAATCCCAAAAGCTGCAATTGGGTTGGGTTCTTCTTCATCTTTGTGTTTGGGAAACCCCAAGTTGTTGAATTCAGGAGGTGGAAGGGTAAGGGCAGTGAGCGTTAAGGGTGGGAGAAGAAGAAACAGAGGCCTCACTTGCAACGCCATTTTCGGATTGGGTATGCCGGAACTTGTCGTTATTGCCGGCGTGGCAGCCCTGGTTTTTGGGCCCAAGAAATTGCCCGAAGTGGGTCGAAGCATCGGCAAAACTGTGAAGAGCTTTCAACAGGTAAGTGTTTCCCTTCTTCTCTTTCACAAACAATCATTTCACATTGAAGCCTTCTTCTTATATTAGATTTTAGATTGAAGTAGACTCAAATTCAAATTATATTATCATAGTAGTAGTTAATCTTGGCTGTTTCAATCACCTGGTATTAGATCACTTATAAATATCAAAATCTGTTCATTTTATACTTGATATGTGTAGTCTCATGATTGAGTGTGTTTTAGATTTGCCTTCACAAATGATACAATAATTAAAATAGTATGTGTGTGTATATATATATATATTGCAAACAACAGTATCTTTAGGTTTCTAATTTTTGGATTGTGTTAAAGCCAAACTCAAATTAATGAACTTGAAGGGTTTGACTTAATTGTTAAAGATATGTTACTTGTGAAGTGTTGTGCACATTTGTTTTATTGCTGGTTATTGTATTTTGTGAATATTGTAGGCAGCAAAGGAATTTGAGTCAGAGCTAAAGAAGGAACCTGATTCCACAGAAGGGGACTCTTCTGAGAAACCTATTGCCATCGGTGAACAGGAGAAGCAGGACAATGAGTTGTCTAGTTCTAAGGAGAGTGTTTGAGATTGTAGACTAGATATGATGAGTAGATATCAAATTATCACCATGACATTGTTATCCCTTTAAAAAAAACTATTCTTCTTTAAGATCTGTTAGTTTAGTATTTCTGGGATTTTGAGTTTCTTCGTTCCACATTTCCTTGGTAATCCGTCGTGTCCTTTAGAGTAACATTCTTCTCACTGTGAGTGTACTTTTACTTTCTCACGTTTAGGTTAGAGGAATGGGATCAAATCTAACTAAACACCAGTGGAATTCTTTCATTTGTTGTCTATACGAGTAAAATGTCATGTTGATTCATGAAATAAATTTTATAGGTCAAAATGGTTTTCATGTTAACTTGTGATTTCAAATGTTAACAAAAAACGCATTGAATGTTTCTCAATGCTAATGAAAAACATGAAATTACGAGTTTTAGTCATGGAGTTTTAATAGTATGAACTAATTTTCGCTTCGCTTCACGGTCGCGCTATATTCATATAATGCCAAATTCATGGTGCATGAAATGACAAAAATGCGGATTATTACAAAACTAAGTGGTTGTGTTGTGATTCAAGTGAAGAATTTTTGCGATTCACATTGTTCATCCCTTCTTTCTTCGTCACAACAGTTTACCGTTGCGGTGTATGAATTGAAATTCTAGGCTATTTAACGTAACAATCAAACAGAAATGTTTTACCATTACACTTTGTTTTTACGATAATCCAATCGATACATTAAATATATATACTTTTTGGATATTTAAATAATTTCATGTTTTCAAACAATGGTCCATAGACCAAACGTGTTAGGCTATACATCAACTTTGCAAATTAACAAAGGCAATTTCTCCCTGCATCATATCATTTAAGACATCTACCAACATAAATGACTTCATCTTTGCTTATGAATGCAGAAATCAAGAAGTAGTTGATATATACTCTAGATTTAGATATTTGGAAGATCATTTTCGTGATTCATTTAAGTTTCTGGATGGTATTATCCGAAAATGAGTTATGAGTTCTGGATTTCCATATCCATAATGGTATGGTGTAAATGGTACTGAGGATCAAGATCCATAACTTATTTATGTTTATTTATAGATCTTGGTATCCGGAAGGGTCATTTATGTTATCTAGGTAAGCTTTTGGATGACCAAATTCAGAAGTGACATATTAATTCTTAACTTGTATATCCAGAACTTTGTGATTTAATTTATGGATATGAATACAAATTTTAATTTATGGATATGAATACAAATTTGAATTGATCTGGTGCAGTACAGAAAAATCAACCATTACCAAATACACCTTGTTAGTTTAATTTTTGTAAATTTTGTTAATATAAATTTCGAACTTTATTTCAGTAAAAAAATAGAAGGGCATTTGAAAAATGTGTTTATATTGTCTTCATTTATAATTACTTTTTTTTTCTCATTCCATAGTTTTTTCTATTGTAAGACCCTAGAGTGAGAAAAAGAAACCAATAATTCTCGCTATTTCTTAGATTCATAGACCAATTCAATTCAAAAAACTACCTTGTCGCTTTAATTCTTCCTCACTCACAATAAATAAACCTCCTCCTATAGATAAACAATACATATTCAACTGAATCCTCATTCAAATTTTGGTTTACCAAACCCTTAAAATGGGTAAAATCTAAACTACCAAAATCGTCTTCAAAAGCGTTTCTAATATTTCTAAATACAGAAAAAAAAATACTATCTTTTTCGAAGTTAAAACTACTATGGTCCAAACAACCTATAAATTCAAGTGTCGCTGAGCCATTTCAATGGTCACGAGGATAACATTACACAATTAAGAACCTGGTAAATGAGGTTATTGCAAATTACAATAGATTGCAAGTTGTCTCAAATAAGATGCAAGTGTTATTGCCACAGAGATGGAGCGTAAAAAAATTCCTTTACTAATTCATTTGATGTCATCTGTACAATAGCGCCCCAAGCCAGAAAAGTTATGCCATGATATTACACTATCAGCAAAGATATTGTACAACCTAGATTATCTGAGAAACTTAGAATACTCGTTATATATATATTTGGTTAGTAATCTAAAATTGGTGCCCGCAAATCTAAGCTTAACTATCAAAATTCATTTTATCAAAATTATCTGTAACCACCTGTGCACTTTCTCCATTACAGCAAAGCTCATCTCCAATAGAACTTCATAACCTACGGAGCAGAAGAAACTTGCTAGGATGGTGGGGGCATGCTTAAACTCAGCACGGCACCAATATAAACTAAAATGCACTATTGACAGCACTAACCCAACACATATATTAACAAAACAGTCACGTTGCTCCAGAGCTGGTTGTGACCCCATTACCATCTCTCAACCCTTGAATGCACATATGCAGATTTCTTTGCACACTATCCGCAACTAATTTCAACCTACCTTGACTTACATCTGCTGCTGAGCTCCCATTAACCTCCACCGCTCGTGCCACCCTCTGTTTGCATTTCTCCCAATCATCAACACGCAACCAACAGGCCCTACCACCATGGCTACCATTCATGGCAACAAATGATACATTAGAACTTTCACCAAATGAATATCTCAATCTTACTGAAACACAGTACGGCAACCATGCAGCACCACCAGCAGCATTAACATGAGGGACGTGAGAAGAATCAAGGACAACAGTAAGCGCAAAATCAACAGAATTATGAACACGATCATAATGGATGTTGCTCCTGAATGCAGATGAGCTCTCAGAGTTCTCATCAACATTCAAACCAGAATGATTTTCAAGACATAACTCAATTCGTGGTTTTTGAGCTGAAACAACATCTCCAACTTGTGTCTGGGATAATCCTTTTTTCCAAGCAATTAATTTCAAGAATTCTCTCAGTACTGATACGGGTAAAGTGAGCATAGTTATGAATGATGCAACACGAGATGCATCATAGGGTTCTGATGCCACACGACGGCTGAAGTAATCACATATTTCACTTATTTCAGACGGACTTAATTCCTCTGGTGCGGGATTTGAATTTTGCTGTTGTTGTTGCTGCTGCTGGTGAAATCGTTTTACACTCAATACCTGAAGTAGAAGCTGAACTCTGTGGACAGTGATAGCAAATACATATCCTCTGCAGAAAGATGAAAAGATAGCATTTCAGTGTCTAATAACTAGAAGAAGAATACCAAACATTTAAGAACCTGAGAAGACTAAAAGTATTTTCCTATTTAAGATTGGTTACAATTTTAGTCTTAGTTTCACCATATATGACTTTAGTTTAAACTGCTACATTAACCTGTAACTTAAAGTGTATAAGCAAATAAGACCCCATCATACTGTTTTTCACGCACATGGCTTTAGATTTGATTCTCACTTTGTAATATTGAACGTGTAGCACCTTAGTTATTTTTTAAAATACAGATTAAGGTTTAACTTGAACCTGCAAAACTAGCTTGTAAAATGAGGTTAAGATCCCACCAATATATTTTAGACTGACACCAACATCTCTGTAGAATAGTGTGTAGAACATGTCCAACACTTTTTGGACACAACACTTGTCATACACATCTTCAATAGTGTCATAATTTTTTCAGCCCAGCACATCCTGGATGCAGTTGAACATGCGTAAAGAGAGTGAGCCGACACTATTCTTGACTACACACTTCCTAGATATTACTATAATAATAAAGTTAAAAAAAGCTTATATCATAAATGATGTAAGGCCCATACATTTTTTTGTGGTTTGTTTCCCTGAGACTTAACTAAATATTTTAACTATTAAGAGATACTCCGTCCATTTCTTTTTAGGTGTTGTTTACAAGTAATTGCGGAGGAACCAAGAAATGCAATATATTTTCTTGATTTTAATAAAGTATATATGAGATTTTCTATTTTACCCATTTCATCAGTACACCATGATAAATAAACTAATTAAAGAACAAGAATAAATCACAAAGAGTAATTAATGGTGTCTTAAATTTTGAAAATGACAATTAAATAGAAACAAAAAAATTTCAAACAATATAATAGTTAATAGGAAACAGAGGCAGTATCTTTCTTCGAATTCTATTGTGAGAGCTGTCGTTATAGGGAACCTGAAACTTGGCAAATTCATTTATACAGTTTGAATTATATAAATTTTAATTCTCATTTGAGATTTTTGTCATGTTATATGTTGGACATTAACTGTGTATTGTATCCGTGTTGATGTAGGTGCTTCATGGGACAAAATGCCCTAGAGCAAAAATAGCCACTTCTACAGGTTATGGGCAGGGAGGAATATTTTGCATCAACTCATAAAAATACGAGAAATTTTATGCATACTGAAATTAAGGGGGTAAATTTGAACTCTCATAATACTGAAATGAACAAAATGTAATAAACTTTTTCCCCTTTTTTCAAAATATAGATAATAAGTCGTCAAGTATCAAATATGCATAATATTAGCTAGCATGGAATAATCAACTTCACGTACCATGCTCAAATTAAGGAATATAAAAAAAAAATAATAAAGGCATTTTATATTACATCCTAATCCAAAATCCAAGAATTTATTGTGCAATAACTCACCAGCCTAAATCACTCAAGGTAACAAGGCAACAAAACAGAGAAGCAAGGAACACGTTGAAAAAAGAAAAGGGAGGAATAAAATCAAGCACCAATTCTGTAATATCACAACTGCAATTACCCCCCGTTAAGCAGGAAGGGAAAATATATAGAGAAAGTCGGTGTATCAAGAAGGAATGCAAAACTATAACAGAGAGAAGTGTGTAAATAAAATAAAAAATCTACACACAAAAATTGGGGTAACAGAAGAAGGGTTCTAGATACTTACCCAACAAAAAAACGCAAGGCAGGCTGCTCAGGGTCCAAATTCAAAAGTGCACCTTCATTTTCCTTCAAAATAGATCCCAGGATCTCTTTCAAAAGATCAGGTAACTGGGCAAAAAGCCACAACACTCCAAGATACTTGAGAATGCCTCTCAAAACCTTCTTAAGAGCAACGAGAGGAACCCAACCACCTCCATATCCTCCATCATCACCAAGACCAATAATAGCTGTGTTAAGCTCACCTCTGACATGTGCTGGGACAACTGCTCCAGGTGGCCTCCGCAGAGAGACAGGTGATGTCATCAAAGCTAAGTTTGAAGAGCCTGCTAAAGCATTTCCCACACGGTTTAAACTGGCTACTTGATTTCCTGTCCTAGACATTGCAGCAGAAATTGGAAGGTTTATTCTATTTCCATTTGCAGCCATCATTTGGGATCCTGAACCAGGGTTTGGATTATTTGAATTTGTCAGTCCACCTGCCTGTTGTCCAGTGAAACTGGGATCCAATCCATTCAATTCCTGGGCAACATGTTCCATAATAAAAGGCCGAAACTGGGGGCACGGTAATGACCCTCCTGAAAGACGACCCTCTTTAGGAGGTGTTGCAGGCTGCAACCACACCTGATCTCCTGCAAAGCAACGCATGTCAACAGAAAACTGTTTCCTGTAAATGATTCGTATCCAATATGGACCCCGGAGCACAACAGAGACATCAATGGGCAAAAGTGAACTAGGAACAATGCCTGGACCACCACGCCCAGCAGCAGCTAACATTGAGAGGGTCTGGTTAGTGGGACCACTTGCAGTAGGCATGACGGTGTTTGCCCCAGGACCAGATGCAGGCTGACCAACATTAGTTGTTGAATTCCCAAGCAGAAGTCCCTGTGACGATATATAGCCGCCAGACTGTTTAGGAATAGAAGATAGAGCAGCTGCAACTCCTGGAACAGGACCAGCTCTAGCTGGCCTGGTTGCAGCTGCCAGAGCATGCAATGGCCCAGCAGTCAGCCGAATGCAATCCAAAAGTGATGAAACTTCAGCTCCATTTATGAAATCTTCCAGAAACTGCACAGAAATATAGGACAGAAATTTATCTTGGGAACATAGCAAGGGCAAAATATTAGATACATCAATACAGAAGACAACATTAAGGAATTGGTTTCTAATCACCACTGAAATATCAAAAGGAAAAAATGGCATCAAGCATTATCCGTCATACATCAGCAGAAATAACCATAACAATAAAATTAATGCAATGCATTTTCATGTTTATATTGCACAGCCAACTGAACAAGCAAAAAAAAGAGATGTCCCACAGTAATCAGTCAATGGACCCGCTCAGTCCAAAGAGAACAATACTCTGGTGGGATCATGTTAATTCTCATGATAGGGGAGAAAGTCCAAGAACAATGGAGTAAAAAACAAACATGGTGAAAACAAATCAAAGCCAACAATCATGACAGAATAATGTGCTATGCATAATTTTTTTTTATCAAAATCATCAAAATTTTGAAGCACAACATGGAAATAAAAGTCTACTACTGACGCAAAAATAAACACAATGGAAGAAAACAATAAAAAATGGACAGCAGCAATCAGTTGAAGAGAAATTAGCACACCTTGGTATGAGGCCAAAGTTGATCCGGAGATACATGCATTGTGCAACCCTCTTTACCAGATTCCCATTCAACAACAAAACGAGCAAGGACACTTGAACCAAAGCTAAACCACAAGCTCATTAATCCAACTGCCTCAATTCTAAACGCCCTTCTCATCTGCTCAGATAGTTTATCAGCAGTATCTGAAGCAACCTTGGTACTTGGTATTTTGCTGTCAGTACTTGTAACAAGCTCATCTGACTTCTCCTCTGCTCTTACGCCAAGTAATTTCCTCATGCCAAGGGCAAATGTTCTTGCATTGGCAAGCCTTTGGATATCAGCCACTAATTTCTTTATACTATCTACCTCAACAGATTGATAACTCAAAACAACACCATCTGGATCATAATGTATATGTGAATCTATGTCAGATGTATTAGCAATTCGAACACCTGAACCCCATGGTGTATTATTGCTCCCTTTTTGCAGCTCCCATAAATCCCTGAAGTGTTGATCATTTATTTTAACATCCCAATACATGCAACCAGGTCTTCCAAGTCGCAAACATATATGTTGCCATGAGTCACCTCTAGCAAGAGGAAGTCGAAACCAAATGTTAGATGATCCACTTCTCAAACCCACTTCTTCAACATATGAGATGTCTAATGCATCCATCTGGCTGGTTAGTCTAGCATGCTTAATGCAAAGTGAACAATGCCTGACCACATGAAGAAGAGACGCAATGTAAATGCTGGATGGAACAGTCCCTTTATTCACTTCAGCGATTAAACTTCCATAACTGTACCCTTCAGTTTTGGGTATCATTTCAGCAGACATAGCACCCTGTGGCAAAGACAGTTGACAGCCAGATGAATCTGAAATTTTTCTTCTCTTGCAGATTCCTGGGTTGTTTTCAACACCTTGAAGTGATGGAATCAAGGTCAACATGTCTGAAGCTGTTCGCTTTCTGGATTTCTTGTCATTTTTTGAGGTGACATCTTCTCCTGCAATATAACTAACTGTGGATTCCAGTGTTTGGGCTGCAAGCATTCATTTCTCCAGTCACATTTCACAATGAAAAAATAAATTGAGAACAGTATGAATAAACTCATGAAAAAGATGAAGATGCAAAGGAAGTATCTTACATACGGGAGTTGTGGCACATGAAGCAGATCCAATAACCTTAAACGAATCAGCTTGAGGTCCATTAGGTCTGGAATTAGGTATGGACATTCGAGAGCCAGTTGGTCGTGGAGGAGATAACAATCGGGATGATCGACTTCCAGATAAAGCCTCATTAGAAGTGTCATTCAACACCCTTAGCTGTTCTTCATCAATTGCGATGGAGGAACTAATGTCAACTGAATGTGGAGATTTTGGAGAGGCCAAATCCTGTTCAGACTTGGAAGCAGACAGCTTTTTCCCAGCAGTGTTCCTTACGTGTCCTGTTGGTATGGAGCCAACAGAACTGGACAGGACTGGGCCCTTCACACTACCAGATGAAAATAAGGAACCACTGTAGAGACTAGTAGCACCAGAAGCTTTTGTTACATTATTAACCTGTGCCATCTGCATTCCTCCTTCCCACTTTGGTGAAGGGCTTCCAGCCTTTAAACTATGGATATTCATGGGGACAGATCCATATTGAGAAGGAAGTGATGTATTCCCAGACGAAGGAACATTTTGAACAGATAATGGAGCCACTGAAGACCCTTTCTCAAGTCCAAACACTTCGTCAACAAGTGATGAAAAACCTGATGGATGACCTCTTGCAATCTGTACAGAATTCTCAAGGCGAATATCAGAAAAAAACTCATGTGCAGATGTTTGATTTGGACCAATGGCATTGGGCAGAACAGAACGTAATTTTCCCCAGTCAACCAGGCTTAAATTCATTTCATCCTCGTGAACCTGCATTTGTCCTATATCAATTTTCTTGATCCGCAGCACCTGATTAAGGTCACCACCAGATAAATTATCTGTTCCAGATGGGTCAGGCTGAGTCTCTAACAACTTAAACAAGGGTTTAAAATCCTTATCAAGCTGCATCAGCAGGAAGTACGAGCTTCCACAATCTGGAAATCCCATCACTAGCATAGCTGAACCATTTGAAGCATCCTTGGGTATTTTAACTATATTGAATCCATGCTCATATACCTGCAAGAATCCCAAATGATCCATAGGTCTTAGACTTTAAGGTAATCCTGAAACCCAAATAATATGCTAGAAGACAGTCCAAAGGAGAGAAAACAGGTAAATATACCTCCAAGCCTAAAACCCTTCCAATAGAAGCAAATAAGTGTAATATACTTTTGCTTCTCAGGCTTATGAAAACCTCAGCTGCAGTCATAGATCCCTGATTCAAAGCTTCTTCACATTCTATTAAGGCTGAAGAAACCACTATGTTTTGTGAAGATTGAAGAAGAAAACGGCCATTCCTGAATAGCAACGCAGAGGAATAGATTTGAGAAAACCCCCCCAATTAAAATGCAATAGATTAGAAAAGTGCAAGTTGGGTACCTGATATTAATTCCAAGAGTAAAAAAGGAAGAGCCATAGGCACGCACACACAACACCTCGTGGCCCTCAGAGTCCTTGCTGCAACACTTATCATCCTTCTATAGACAGAAGCAGAACTCAGATTTAAAACCTCGTGCTAAAATGAATGGAAGAAGGTAAGGCATAAGATTACATGCATGAGATCCATGGAAAGGTATCCAGATTCAGAAATGAAGGTATAATAGTTTGCATGTCGCAAAGGTGAATAGTCTTTCACAGGAAAAGATGTGCATATCAGCATGAGGCTAATGTAGTCCTTAGAAGGCTTTGGCAGTTCTGTCCTTACAAGCCTATTTTCTGGAGTTGAGGACTACTCAAGCCTTATAAGGACTACATTTGCAATATCTAAACATGATATGGAATCTCAACAACAACAGTCTTTGGCAGATAATGCCGAATTAATATTGATATTATTTTGACCAGAAAGGACTGACACCAAACAAGCACTTAAAACAAAACCCTAAAAAAATTGAATATCCAGGATCTGAGAATCTATCTATCTTTTGAAACCTAACCGATGTTAACAAAGTCAAACCTTGAAAGGACTGACACCAGACATGCAGCTAAAACAAAACCTCAAAATAATCATCCAAATTTAATCCTAAACGAACCTACAAAATTCCAATGCAACACAACAAATTGAAACCTCCAAACTCCCAAAAAGAGAAAACGTTTAAATGTTAACCAACCTGCTTATATTCAATATCAGGTTCACCCATTCGGGACTGGAGCACAACATCATCTACAGTTCGACAGACCTGAACATTTTTCACCAGTTCTCTCTTAATTTCGAGCAGCCGAGTATATTTGTTGCAACAAATAGCTCTTAGTAGCAATCTCTCAACATCAATACAACTCTGGTCCAAAACAAACTCTGCCTCCTTGCCTGTCAAGGGGTCTATGACAAAGCTGCTGTGGAGGCACTTTATCTGAAGATCTGACCCAGGTTCAATTTTAATAAATGGGCACGTACCCGATTCAGACACGTTAGCACTCTTATCAAAATCCAACCAGTACACAATTTTCAAGCCAGGAGTTCGAAGGGCAGACGATTCAGATTCCCCATCAGGGTTCTGAGCAGAGCTAGAACTCGCTCCATGACCCTCAGATATGAGCTCAAACCGAATTGCATCCTTCCACCTCCCCTGTCGAAGAACCTGCACTTGCCTTATCACCGTGTCCATGACAAGTGCAACACACAGCTCATGAAGAACCGAATACAGCACCGAAAATGGATTCTCTGCCGCCGCCATTCGCCTCTCCAAATCATCTCCAAGCACGTGTCGCCGCATTTCCTCCAACTTCACAGTCTTATTTTTCTCCCCAACGAGCAGCTCCAAATGCAATATCCTCCACAAAGACAAGTGTCCTCTATACCCAAGCGTTATCAAAACCTTGAACTCCCCAACCACCCTAAGCATTGCGGTACCATCAGAAACCTTAATATCAGAAAATTCTTTGGGAATCGAAACCTGAAGCAATTTGGAGCGAACAAGCGTGTCCAATTTTTTCAAAGCAGGTTTCTGCTGATCCTCGGTCAGAGCATACTGAGTCCCCACATCCTCTACACATTTCGGCAGACGCTGGTAACTTCCAGTGAGAAGAATATCAATTGCGGAAGGAACATCATACACGGGTGCACGCGCCTGTTGAAGCCCCTCGTGCATGAAGAATAGCGAATCTGCAGCTTGCGTGAAACACATGTCGTGATTAGAAACAGTGGAAGCCAGTTGCTGACAGTGCTGTATCAAAGGAACCTGCAAAAAATTTAAAGAAACCAATAAATTAAAACGAATAAAGCAAATTCCATAACAATAAGGGAATGATAAGATGGAGACAAAAGTGAAGCAAGAAAGTGAGAGAGAAATTGAATCACCTGCTGGCACCACTTGGAGAGGACATTGAGACGGATCATGCGCTGCTGAGTCTTGCTGAGGAATTTGAGGATACTAATCTTCTTGTCGGTGTCGGATAATTCGGAGGACCTACATTTATCGACGAGTTCTTTGAGGGAGGCGTATGAATCGTGCGCGGCGCGTGTGACGAGCGTGGAGAGCTCCACCGTCTGTTGCCCTAACTCCGCAGCCATTGGAAGTTGTGGTTGTTAGGGTTCTTCCGATCTATTTGTTTTGTCAGAGCAGCATCGAAACTAGGGTTTTATGAGAAAGAGGGAAAAATTGTTATGCGGACAAGAACAAGAAGAAGAAGACTAAGAAATAGAACGAAAACGACGAAGCCCGTTCCCAATTCCTCTCTCTCTCTCTCTCTCGCGCACACACACACTTTTCACTAGTCTCACTCAGGGTCAGGGCTAAGGTTCGTTTGCTTCTCTCTCTCTTCTAAATATATTGTTCGTTGGTTGTGAAACGCTCTCTCACAAAAATGCGTTACTCTTTCTTTCTTTCTTTCCTTTTCTTCTAAAGCCCTTGACTCCTCAATCTCAAAGCGCCCACCAATTTGGGATCGCTACTTTCATCTATCTCCCAATCAATGAATAAAATGTTCAACTTCTCTTTCCTCCCATTTATATTTTATTTTCCCTCGCTCTTCATATTTCTCCCAATCATAAATCATTTCGGAATCATTTCTTTGCCAACAAATATTTGTCAGATTATTTATTTAGGTCGAAATTTAAAAAAAAATCTACAATTTATCAATTACAAATAAGTAATATTTTGGAT
>Ga0123341_1003794_pt1 | contig 13087 bp, 11 predicted proteins | sample Turbeapinknodule_FD_89959 | JGI IMG/M metagenome (GOLD analysis project Ga0123341, IMG submission 89959) | Root nodule microbial communities of legume samples collected from Mexico - Turtle bean Mexico pink nodule | ecosystem: Host-associated > Plants > Roots > Nodule | place: Mexico: Nepantla... | reverse complement strand
GAAATGAAGGCATGAAGCGGTTTGCAGATCGACATGTGGCATTCTCTATGCCTATATAAGCTGATGTTGTGTTGGAACATCTAGGAAAATGCACGTGGTCTCTGAATCATTATGTCTGAATGCTTATTGGTGTATATAATGCTATGTGCCCACAATCACTTAGTGTGCACTTAGTTTTGAATAGGCACCGAAGAATGAGAATGTGTAGACGCTATCTTTGTTCCATTGGTATAGTTGGGTCTGAGATTGCTGTGTAGGTGTAGGTGTTGGAGTTGGCCTCATGGTTATGTTATATGAGTCGGCTGTAGTATTAGTTCTGTGGGTTTTTGTATACGGGTTGAGGTACCCCTGAAGTACCTCCTTTATTATATTTATTTTTTGCTGATAAAAAAAAACGAATAGCCCCCCATAAACTAATGATGGGGTTAGGCATAATCATTAGTCTATCCATGAGCTTATGAAAAGAAGTTCCAGTGAGAGGCTTGGTGAGAAGATCTGCGATTTAGTGATGACCAGGAATATGTAAGAGTTGCAGATCTTGTTGTTGAATAGATTCACGAACAAAGTGAAGATTGAGATCAAAATGTTTTTATTTTTAGTGCATGATAGGGTTAGCAACAAGCAAAACGACACCAAGGTTATCACTGTAAATTTTCGGTGTAGGATAAGATAGGCATAATTCATGAAGAAGACTACGAACCCATTTATTCTCAGTTAAAGAAGCAGCAATATTGCGATACTCGACTTATGTAGTGCTACGAGAGACAATCTTTTGTTTGTTTGAAGCCTAAGCTATTGAATTGAGTCCCAAATAAACAGTGTATCCAGAAGTGGATTTTTAATCATCTAGGTCAGATCCCCGGTCAGCATCGGCAAAGGAAGTGATGTTGAAGCATAGAGAAGGTTGAAGTAATAGACCATGTGATGTAGGGCTAGCAAGATATCGTAATATGTGGTTGACAACTTGCCAGTGGTGAAGTTGAGGATGATGAAGAAACTGACAGACTTTGTTGGCATTATATGATTATTCAAGACAAGTGATGAGAATGTATTAAAGTGAGCCAACAATGGATCTGTATAGAGAAGGATCATCAACGGTTGTGGTTCCATCCCGTGTGAGACGAATGGAAGATATCATTGGCGTTGCTTGTGGTTTGGATGACAACATTCCTGACTTTTGTAGCAAATCCTTGATGTACTTTTTTTGAGAAAGATGACGAGAACCATTGGGAGTCCACGAAGCTTCAATGCCAAGGAAGTAATGGAGCCTACCGAGATCTTTGAGTCCAAAGCGTTGTTGTAGTGAAATAATTAGTGATTGTATAACACTACGAGAACTTCCAGTTATGAGAATATCATCAACATAAATTAGAACAAATAATGTAATATGTGTGTCAATTTTGATAAATAAAGATGAATAAGTTTCTGTTGATGTCAATTTGGTGAATAGGCCATTTGTTGGACAAAGCAATGGTTAAAACAATACGTATGGTTGTTGGCTTGATCACAGAGCTAAAAGTTTCTGAGTAATCAATGTTGGCATGTTGATGAAATCCTTTGGCGACAAGCCTAGCTTTGTGATGTTGGAAAGAACCATCAACGTTGCACTTATTTTTGAACACCCACTTACAACCAATGGACTTGATATCAGATGGTGGTGAGGTGGGAGTCCAAGTATGATTGGCACATAAGGAATCATAGTCTTCCTGCATTGCGACAACCCAATTATTATTTTGAAGAGCCTCTTTGAACGTTGAAGGAACAATGTTAAACTCAGTATTAAACACTTGAGGTTTAAAAATACCAGATTTACCTCTGATGATCATTGGGTGAGCATTCTAAAGAATAGAAGATGTATGGTGAGGTGATGAGTTGATAGTAGGAGGAGATAGAAGCGAGGGTGATGGTGATGCAAAAGGAAGAGGAAGGATGATGCGAGGAAGGGGTGGAGGGTGATGCAGAAATAGTAGAGTTGATGACAGTTAAATGATGAGTAGAGAATGTATCTTGCATAGCAGGAGATTGAGTTGTATCAGATGAAATAAAACAAGATGAGTAAGGAAATACATATTCATTAAAAAGAACATGGCGTGTAATGTATCTCTTACCAGATGGAGATTCACAAATATAACCTTTATATTGTGGATTATAACCAAGAAATAAACACTGAGAAGAACAAAAATTCAATTTATTTATGAGAGGGTAATATGCACAACCAAAAGTTTTATAAAAATTGTAATCAGGTTGTGTGTTAAAAAGCAAATGATAAGGAGTATCAAAATTAATAACAGATGATGGTAAAACGTTGATAATGTTCACAGCGGTGGTGAAGGCCTTACCCCAGATTTTATAGGGAGATTGGCGTGAGCAAGAAGAGTTAATCCAACATTTGTTATGTGACGATGTTTGCGTTCAATAGATCCGTTCTGCTCATGGGTATAGGGACAAATCAAACGATAGTGGATACCATGTTCAGCAAGATATGACTTTAAACACAAAAGTTCTTTGACATTGTCAGTTTGGATATTTTTTAGAGTAAAACCATTTTGGTTTTTAGCCAAGATTTTAAAGAATTTAAAAACTGTACCAGCCTGAAATTTATGATGTAAGAGATAAAATCATGTGTATTTAGTGTAGACATCAAGAAAATAAATGTAATAGTAAGAGCCATTAGAAGAAGTAATGGAAGATGGATCCCACATGTTACCCTAAATATTTTTTCCTACATCTCATTCATTTAATCTAGTGTGCAATCTTCATTGTTTTTAAGTCAATATAATCCTTTTTCATCAATAATAAAGGGTTTTATGATAAGGGGGCTGTTTTTGTCAAAGGTTTGCTAGCTTTTTAGGCATTTAATATGCTTGATTTTTAGATAAGAATAACGAGTTTGAACGTGTTGTTCATTTGGTATTTGATCTTTAATATTTGCCTTTGACTTTGAATGAGTTTTATTAAAAATCCTCTTATTACACTAGTTATATTTTAATAGATGTAGGAAGTTTTTTTATATTACATCGATGGATTTATATAAGTTATAAAACCAAAATGAAATTTTATATTTAATTTAAATAAAAAAATTTGTTTTAGTAATTTGGAATCTGATCATTGTCTTTTGCTTCCAAAGTAGTCTTATCCTTAATACTAATAAAAATACTGGCTTCTCATAGAAAAAATATTTTCTAACGTTATTTATATGTTCCTTTTATTTACATTAAATTTAATAGTGAGCATTAGTCAATTTCCATTTTTTTTAGTCTAATAGTCTCGTAATAAAACTAAATTGAATAGGCATAAATGTAGAATTTTTTTTTTCATATTGTCTAGTAGTCAAGTCAAGTGACAGGTTGATTAGTTAGTAGGCGTATTGAGTAAGTATATGTATACATATAAGAGAAAGAGGTATTTGACAATGATGTCAAAATTTATATATTTTTTTAAATCAGCAAATAATAAATAAATACAAATATAAAAGAAACCCTAACCAACAAAAATTCAATTATTTCTCCAAAAAATATCTCAAAGAAAAAAATTTAAAGTATCTTTTTTAGATAAGCCTCTGCAGACTTATTCTTATAAAAAAATATTTTAAAGATTAATCAGAATATCTTGCAACAAGAATATGAAATAAATCTATAGTTTAAATGTCCCTCGTGTATATAAAGTATTACAAATAGAGAATACATGGTAAATTGATTGCTTGTGTGTGTAAAATTTGAATCATAGAACTAACTCTTCTTTGAAACCTTATTTCCTCTCTTCTAATAAAAATTTTCATTCTCATCTAATAAATAATTGCAACTAATCTTAAGAAAGTTTTAAAAAATCTTGAATATCTTCCTTGGAAAAAGATATGTTATTCTTAACAAAAGCAATTGAGAGGAATTATTTCACATTCTTAACCATTAGATATGGAGACATCTTAAGCATTAAGGTCGATAGAGATACTAAAGCATCAATTACTAACATTTTTTCAGTTGCATAGTTCAATTAAACTCACTTCTCAATTATACTTTGAAGGGCTATATAAATTCACCCCCTACCTTTGCGAGCGTTGTCTGAACTTTTTACTGTACGCATCATTTTATTTAAAAAAAACTAAATCTATTTCTTTGATAATATATTCTTAGCTTATAAAATAAAATTTAAATGTGTTGTACAATATAATTGTTTTTACACTATCATTTAATCATAAATTATCATATAATTAATAACTATTTTAAATTTTATATTTTCTAAGTGATATTTATAACGTTTTGTTTTTTGTTTTGCAGAACATCCTCCGACAGAAAACATAGCACAAGGCGACACAGACACTCACTACTCTCAGACAGTGTCCAGCATCCTCCAAAAGAACTCTGGGTGGTGGCCGGACTCACCCTCCGTCAACCACCTCACTGATTCCTTCCAATCAGCTTTCAACAAATGGAACTCCGGCACCGACGAGTACCACGGTCACTTTCACATGACGGTGGCAGACGTCACCTCTCAGTGGCTCCTCAAGTACATCCTCTTCAGTGTTCCTTACCTGCACGCCAACCGGCTAAAGGCCAAGGGGGCGCCGTCATACGAGACCAGCCATGTGATGGCGGAGCGCCGTCGGAGAGAGAAGTTGAATGAGAGGTTTCTGACTTTGCGTTCAATGGTACCGTTTGTAACAAGAATGGACAAGGCATCCATTCTGGGAGACACCATCGAATACATAAAACAGCTAAGGGAGAAGATTGAGAGGCTGGAGGCACGTGAGCGGCACCCGGGGAAGAGGAGGATGGGGGAGGTTGAGGTTTCGATCATAGAGAACGATGCACTGTTGGAGTTGGAGTGTGTGCATAGGGAAGGGTTGTTGCTGGATGTGATGACAATGTTGAGGGAGTTTGGGGTGGAAGTTATGATGGTGCAATCATGGGTTAGGGATGATGGAGTGTTTGTGGCAGAGATGAGGGCCAGAGTCAAGGAAAATGGTAAGGGGAAAAAGACTATTGTGGATGTAAAGAATGCCCTAAACCAAATTATACCCCGTCATATACCCCACCATGACCCATACACACTGCCTTCCAATGATCATTTTTAACCATGCATTTGGACTTTAATGGGGTGAGTATGTGTCAACTCAATAAGTTTGTGTACAAATTTAATTCATTATATATTTGGTTAACTGAGTACGTGAATTGATCATGTAAAATATCATGGACTTGCATGGGGGTGGGGGATTCTGCTATAGCCATCATTGTCCTCCTTAATTACCCTCTGCATGTAGTATACTTTGAAGACTGGGATAATGATTTTGTAAGGAAAATTACCATGGACATTCATTATATGTGCCATGTTTGTTGTATTGAATATTGATATCATCGTGAGTTCTTATATAATTTTGGAAAAATAAACATAATTCAATATATATAATCTTCAATTTTACTTAATCTCTTTCTTAATAATTTTAACATGCTTATAAAAACACGCATTCATAAACAGAACGGATGTAATGCAACTTCCATAAAGTTTGTAAGCAAAAAAAAAAAACACTCTACAGTAAGTCCAAATTCCTAACATAATATCTAAAAACTAAAATGGCGTCAAACTTAGAATTGAAAGAGAAAAAAAAAACTGATGTGCTAGCATTTTAGCTACCAAAACTAAATTGTGAAAATCTCACTCCTAATCCTCCATTCTAGTTGAAGTTGTAGGAAGGAACTCCTTTCGATGAGAATTTCAAAACCCATTAGGAAACCAAAACGAAAAAGAACAGGAGAAAATAAATAATAGAATTGATCTCACGTCTATAAACTCCGCATCCTTGGCCCTTATGTGTCGCTGGTTTAAACTTATGCCACATGTTATAACACCAACAGAACTGAAAAGTCACACCACTAACCAGTGACTATGACATAATGTGAATCTCAAATTACCAATATTAAAGTGTCACACTAAACTCAACACATCTTCTCTCAAGTGCAGATGTCCTAATCTTACCAAATCAAATAATTAAATTTTACCTTCAAACCCTTGAGGGTGGTGCAGACAGTCCAACCCATTATCAGTTACCGTTGGCTTAAAAATCACTCGTTACCAGTTACCGATGGATGCACCCCTGCGCTGCCTGTTCTAAATGATAACGCTCGAGCTAAATCTTAACAAAACAATGTAGCATTGATCACAACTTCCATATTATTGGGGAAATGTCAGTGGAGTTACAAAGCAATTTCTGTTTTTCATGACGTTGTTTTCTTTTCTTATGCACCAAGAAGCCTCAAATGAGTAACACTTCTTACCAGACCAACATCTGTATCTTTGACCAATATGTTGTATAATAATGACATCCAGATTAACAAGCTAGCAGCGTGTTCATTAAGATTAAGTGTACAACATGGTAATATTAGCTTCAAGCAGGAATCATATATTTACATGTTTTTCCTATCTTACTGTAAAGTGGAGGATTTCATTCTTCTGGTAATGTGTTCATTGCAAGGCCTTTTATCACATGTCGACATTGAAACCTGTAACAAACAGAAGGATGAAAAATACAGGGGAATACAGAGGACGGAAAAAGACTAGCGACCGCATCATGAGAGAGGAAACTATATAAATAGTATATGTAAATGAACTGCTATTTAGGGAGGCCACAAATATCAAACAGCAAGGAAAATTAACAGTCCCCTGACAAACAGTAATGATCTGCTTAGACATAAAAAGCCTGACTATACTCTAAATGTTAAAAGAAAAGAAAAAAAAAAAGACAATGAAAGAAATTGACTGCTAAAACTATAATGTGTCAAATGAGGAATGGACGAGAGGTGGTTGCTGGATTTTTCCACTTCCAACCAAAAACCCTAAGTTAAGACTAGTAAAAATACAGGCAATTTGGTAAGCAGCATCAAGGAAACTCATCTAAACAAAAAACTTATTGTTACATACAACATGCGTATTCATAAATTGTGAAAGATACCAGATTAAATCTTCTGAAGCAGTAGCGACCACTTCCTGATTCTGCTTTCGGCATTTAAACAGTAGTCCGAGAGGCACAACCTATGGTGGAAATGCAGTTCTGTTAGCAGAAACTCATGCAATAATCCCTCTCAAAAAAAATCATTTTATAAACATATATAGTGCATGTGATCCTACTAGGGTGCTACTAGTGTAAACAATATTTATAACAAATATAAATACAAGTCCTACAGTGAGTTTGGTAGCTTCAAAAGAAAATAAATATATCCATGTAAGTACAATGGGGCTGCTTACTGAATATAAGAGTTTTCAAAAGGACTAACTCAAAAACATTTTCCTGGTGTCAACCTTTCTCGACTCCCTGACATAATTTTATTTTGTTATGGGAACTTAAAAGAAAATTATTATCTCAATTCTGTGAAATCAAAATTATTTTATGTTTTCTAGTTTTAAGAGAAACAACATTGTATTAAAACCATAAACTAGTTTTGAACCAAATTCAATTTAATTTGAGTTTCAGTAGGTTCTTTGTCACAAAAGTTCATATAATTGGTCCTATTTAGCACCCTCTTGACTAGATTTGGAAGTTGACAAACACCCCCTAACAAATACTGGAAGATTTAGATTACTGTCTAAAACATCTATAGCCTATCATAGTGCAAAGAAAAATAGTTTCGGTTTCATAGGAAATCAGACCAGGCGGACCTGCTTGTGTGAGGAGGTGGGCATTTGCACCACCTCTTTTGTCCAAAATTGCAAAAAAAAAAATATTAGTTATTTAATATTTTGTATCCTCTAAATTTATATATTCACCCCTTATCAAGTGAAATGATTGTATATTAATGTAAGAACGTTTAGATTTATATATTACATGATAATAATACTTGTTATTTTTATTTTTAAATTAATTGCTCCCACTGCTCCCCGGCTCTTGGGTCTACCACTGAATTCAGTAGGTACAACAGCAACAATCATATGAATTGATTAAATACTATTAGGAATGAGATAATCTGGTTTTCAGTTTAAATTGAATCACTTCCATTTGATAATGATTCTTTTTATGATGCAATGTCAATGATGATCTTTATGGTGAAATATCAGTAGTCTTGAAAAGAGTTCGAGCAGCAAAATAACACAAGTTTCACAAGGTTCTGATGAAACAGAATGTGTCCCATATTTGAATTCAAGAAGCAACAAATATAAATAGCACTTGCTATCTTCTTTACCAAATAAAGAAATTGTGAGCATCAGAAAGGCTTCACTAACAAATACAGCACACAGTACCCTATGCAGTCAGAAACGATCACGCATTTACAACATTTAAAAACACAACCATAAATTAATATGTCGTCGTACTATATTTTACCTTTCTGTTATGCCTAAAATCGCGTTTAGGCAGAAAATGCATAGGCTGGTTGAAAGAAGAAGGGGCCTTAATTAACACAAACAATCTGATAGGTCCTACACAAAAGAGTGGCATTAAAAGAAAAACTAAAAATGCGATTACATAAAGAAAATTCATTCAAACTAAAAATGCGATTACATAAATCTCCCCATGCTTAAACGAACATCAATTTAGTCCGTCAAATTGTCTCTGAACACTAATTTGGTTCCAGCTTGATGCTTCTTTCACACCATGAAAGACCATAACTTTGAATGGCCATCTTTAAGACCATGGATCTTAACAGGAACAATTAGAGTATTTAATCTTCCTAGGCCTTGTTTAGATAATATTTTCATAAACACTTACAGCAGAAGAAAATAAGAAAAAATGAAATAAAACTTTTCCACAAGTTAAAATCGACTAAAAGAAGTTCTCTCGAACCTTTTCAGAAGCACTTAAAATGCATAAGTTAAAAGAAGTTCAATTCACTTTATCTTCTTATTTTGTTTACCTAAAAGTGCTAACAGAGCGAAATTGACCTTAATGTTTATCTATTAGAGAAGTGAATAACTACCGGGATAGGTCACAGAGCCAGCATCCTTCGATATCAATGTCCGAATCACCTGTTAAAGAAAAAACGAAACATAACCTCCAACACTCCTTCCTCTCACAAAGCACATAGCATCTTAACCAGGAACATAAAAATATATCAATAAGGAACCTTTCTCGAAAGACTCTCAGCCGCTTTACTCCTAGCAAAATCATCGGCATCCTTGGAAACCCCAATCGCATGGGAAAAATTCAACTCGTAAATGTGCTGAGGTCGAAGTGGGCTAGCTCCAAGCGCCAAAACGACACCGTCGATGGTGGGAACCTCGTTGATCATGATTCTAAACGCGGTTTGCATATTCAGAAGTGAATTCATCAACTTATCCAATCTCTTAATTCCCACCTTGATTTCCCTCATTTTGCTAACATGCTTTCTCCGAAACGATGGCTTCACCTCAGTGCCCAACTCCGTTTCCTGATGTTAACAAATTCAGACTGCGTGCAAATCGATGACACAATAACGACTCAAAATTCAAAACTTCAGAATTATGACATACCAGCTGCTTGTACTCCGAATGCATTTCTTCAAATTCGACTGCCATATCCTGCACCGTGCTGCATAAATTGAATGCGATGAACGCTAGAAATCGAAATTGAAGCAAAAAACTCCACGTGTTCGCGATTTTTTAATAAAGAAAAAAAAGTTGTTCGGCGTTTTGAAGTGAAGGGAAAAGACATACGAGGGGATTTGCTGGTGCATGTAAAGAACAAACCCTACGACGTCGTAGATGGTGTGAAAGATTGAGGAGGCGTCCAAGGTATCAGATGCTGTATAGATTTCTGCGTAATCCATCTTCGGTTCTGAGTTCGCCATAGTTTCCGTTCTTAAATCTGCGCCTTTGTATGTATGGCTGTTCTCTTGCTAGATTCAAATGTCAAAAATCAAAATCAGAAGACCCGCCAAACGGTGGGCTCAGCTACCTACTCATTCAGGTCCAATGTAAAAGCAATCCACTTTGTGGACCCAAATTAAATAGGCTTCTTCTTCCTACACCCCTACGTTTTTCTTCCTTTACCCCACAATTTTAAAAATCCCAAAACTAGCCTTAACCTTTTATTTGGAAAAGGACACCGTGGTGGAGTGTGCTACAGATTCATCAATCCGAAAGTGAATCATGTTGTTTTCCAGATGAGGAGATGTTTTGGAAGTAAATTGTTAATAAATTGTTGATTTCTGGATTGTTAATCCAGAAACCTAATTTTTGTCATAGATTGATGGATTCAAAAGATTTACGGATTCCTCAATCCAGAAGATTTACAGATTTCCCAATCCGAAAGATTTATGAATTTCTAATCCGAAATGTGAAATAACCAATGCGGATTCCTGATTTTGTAAAATTACTGAACTGCATTGTCTAAAATACTAAATATAAATATAAACGTAGAAATGATAATCTGATACACTACCGACCACCACCAAAAGAAACACCTTCACGTGCTAAGAGAGGGAGCAGTGCCGCCGCTGTTCAGACAAAAATGGAATCTGTGTGTGCAGTCTGTGGGCAACGGAAGAAGAAAGAGTAGTGTGGGTCTTATGTGCATTTTGCGGTGTTTAAAAAATAATAGGTTTATTTTTGTCATTGCATAATATTGTGGAGGTGCAGGAAGAAAAACTTAGGGGTGCAGGAAAAAACTGTCAATTAAATAACAAGCTTAAGTCCAAAAAATGAAAGTTAATATAAATGTGGGTGTTTCTCCCTGCACCCCAACAAATGACTTCTTGCACCTCATCATTCTTTGAAAAGACCATTTTACTCCTTTTAAAAATGACTTCTAGACTACTCTTTTTGGAATATTTCTCTAACATACTTTCCGAAACACATTTTATGAATTCTGATTAACCATTCTAAAAATTTAATAAATGTGTTCCGGAAAGGACACTTTCGATTGGTTTTTGCCTTTGGAATTATTATTATGGAAACATACTTTGCTAATGGAACCCCTATTTTAGAAATATCTTTTGCTTACTGAACCCTTATTGTGGAATCAATCAAAATTATCAAAGATAATTTTGGTATCGCAAAGAATGTAGGGGTGAATGAAGAAAAATATAGGGGTGCAAGGTTGACCTGACAAAATTGTTATTTATAACAAAAAGTCCACTTTAAATAGAATCATATTTAGTTTGTTTTTGCACCCTAACAAATGTCTTCCTGCACCCCATCATTTTCGAAGAAGACTATTTTACCCCTTTTAAAAATGATTTCTAGATTGCTTTTATAAGATATTTTCGTAACATATCTTATTAATTCCGGATTTACTAATCTGGAAATAAAAATATATTCTGGGAAAAGATATTCCATAATGATTTTTTGTCTTATGGATTTCCTATTCTGGAAACATTTTTTGCTTACGGAACCTCTATTCTGGAATCACCAAAAAATGTGAAAGGATAATTTTGGTATTTCAAAAAATGTAGGGGGCAGGAAGTAAAATGTAGTGGTGCAAGAAGAAATTCCCTTATATTTATGGTCAGCTTGGTTGTTTCATGGAAAATAAAGATGTAGAAAAAGTTAGAAAATTGAATTGAAAGGTAAGTGAAAGGAGAGAAAAAAAATTCTTTCACTTTCTCTTCAGTCACTTTTAAAAAAATAGATATTGTTACTCATGTTCTCTTTCATCTCTAAACTTCTCCAACGAAAAGGAGAAGAAAGAAGGAAAGGAAAAACAAAGGATCTCAATTGAATGGTACTTACTACACAGAAGCCTTTCATGGATCATTAAACTTGCTTTATGGCACCCTAAGGCTTTTTGAACGGCAAAACAATATTGCACTCCCATTTTTTGTTAAACACCTCAATTATTTTTTTACAGAATACTCCATAAAAATAAGTCATGCATTTTGTTTCTGAAATTATAGATTCCAAATAGGAAGTACTCTTCCATTCGGGTTTTGGCAGCCTTGTGCTATATACATACATATGGAAGATACTTATTCTGTCTCATTGCTGAAAAAAAAATGTACCGGTCGGCACCGGACAACCAAGAGGTTCTCATTGAAATAACTTAATTAAGTACAGAACGTTGTCACACGTGGAGTAAAAGAGCAGTTAAAACAACCGTTGATTAAGTCAAAGCACATTCTCTAGATTACTTCCCTGATTTTCAGGAAGCCACCAGACACGACCTAGGGACCACTAAGCATGTCCTTAGCGAACAATAAACGGTTACTCGACCCACATGGTCAAAGCCCAAGTCAACCTACTAAAGAGACTTGAGAAAGGGAAAAAAGGTACGTTTTTCATATCTCAGAGAATTCTCACTAAGCACCATGGCTGACTTGAGCGTCGGAGTGCAATCGCAGGTACCCCTACCGGCCGACCGAGATACACGAAGAGAGAAGGAGACTTGAAGAATAGAACATCCAAGAGTGAAACCAACATCGAGTATCTACGTGGATCAACATTACTCAATCCCCCAATATCCATACAAGTACAATTGGCACTCACCGTGGGGCCGAGTAATCACTATTCTCAGACCTAGAGGTACCAACGCTTGAAGATGGCTTCAACGGCAAACAACAACAACGATACTGCAGCGGAAGAACATAGGATGATACTCCAAACTCTCCAGGCTCAGATGCAGGAGTTGCTCCAGAAGGGAGTCACTGACCAACTACGTCAGGACGAAGAGAAGAAGAGACAGGAAGAGGAACGCCAACGACATGCGGAAGAAATAGCTCAGTTTAAAGAGCAAAACAAAAGATTGATGGAGAGACTCGAGCAATCTGAGCATGAGGGACATTCATGTGCACCTACTCCACCACCACACCAATCAGGAACGAAGACAATAGCCCAAACTATACCTCCCACATCACTCGTCCAGCACACCCACCAGAGTGTGAAGCAGGTAACCCCAAACAGAGTAGCGAACCCAAGGGGCCATCCGTTCACAGATGATATCATAGCCACCCCTCTCCCCAACAAATGGAGAGGTCTAACGATGAACCTTTATGACGGATCCACAGACCCGGACGAGCATTTGAATATATTCAGAACACAAATGACCCTTTACACGATTGATCGGACGGTATGGTGCAAGGTCTTCCCCACCTCTCTCAGAGAAGGCCCCCTCGGATGGTTCTCTGACCTTCCCCCCAATTCCATTACAAGCTTCGATGCTTTAGAATTGAAATTCACTACACAATATGCT
>Ga0123341_1003793_pt1 | contig 13087 bp, 8 predicted proteins | sample Turbeapinknodule_FD_89959 | JGI IMG/M metagenome (GOLD analysis project Ga0123341, IMG submission 89959) | Root nodule microbial communities of legume samples collected from Mexico - Turtle bean Mexico pink nodule | ecosystem: Host-associated > Plants > Roots > Nodule | place: Mexico: Nepantla... | reverse complement strand
TTTGTATTCTGTTCAGTATATTTCGCAATGTCATGTTAAATGAATTGAAATATATAAATGACATTATAAGACCCAGTAAGAAAAGGCACTATACAAGTTGAGTTCATAACTTATTTTTTATATAATCACGTGTTGCAATATTCATACAATTTAATTTAAATAATTTATCTATTGTAGTAAATAGTTTCTATAAAAAAAATACGTTTTTATGTTATTAATTAGTTCATTAATTTATTGGTAATAACCATATTTATTATTTTTTAAAAACATTGTAATTTAAAATATTTTATATTTTAAGCTATGTTACTTTTGTTAATTGAACCTCCATCAGTTTTTTGTTTGTTTCTGAAGCTATCTACCGATCTGGGCTTGGGATTGGGCCTGGACGAGATCAAGGGTGAATTTGACAAAACACGGGCTCTTTTTGGGGATTCTATTTGCATTTTTTTTATTAACTGTTATTTCTTTTTACATGAGTTAACTTTTTTGTTTTTATTTTTATATTTTATTCTATATTTGTTGTTTAGTCATGTGAAAAACTGTCACAAAATGAAGAAATAAAGTCTAAGACGTAAGAAAAATCCTTATAGAATGATTAAAAAGTATTTTCATTACATTAATGCTGCGTATTATACTCTTAGGCATAAGAACTAGTTTTCGAAATAAAAAATAGAAACAAAAATTTTGGATTTTTGGTTTGGGCCCTGGGCCCAAGTAAAAAATGTTAACCGTCCTACAATGATTGCTTCTTCCTGCACTCCATACCTTCTTGTGCCAACCCATACTAAATGTGAAAATACATTTTTATCCTTTTTGTACCACTCCATACATAATCTGGAAGATGTTTTCAGATCAATAAATGTTCTTTAGATATAAAATCTGGAAGTCTTTTTTTGGATTTGAGATAAGTCTATGGATTATGTAATCCGGATATATTCTGGATTACATAATCTCATATCCAGAAAAACTTTCAGATTATGTAATCTAGATATATTTTAGATGAAGCTAATCTCATATTCAGAAAAGACTTTCGGATTATGTAATCTAGAAGCTAACAACGCATTTGAAAAAAAAAATCAAATTACATAATCCAAAACCTAATATCGTATCTAAAAAAAACTTATGAATTATGTAATCCGAAAATTTATCACGTCTGAATTTTTTTTTCTAAATTACTTAATCCAAAAGTTAATGTCATATGTAAAAAAACTTTTAAATAATATAATAAAAAAACTAATTATAAAAGACTTTCAACTTGCATAAAAGTTTGCAGTTTCAGCGAGTCAATAATAGGACGGTGATGATTGGGGAAGGAAAACGAAATACGCATGTTGGGACTTTGCGAGAGGGACGCGGAACAAAGCGGCAGAAACTTTGAACGAGGTTTGAATGGAAAGTGTTTGGGAAAAACCAATCCAAACAATGCCTTATATTGGACCTCCATCTTATCCGCAATTGAAAACAAAAAATCAAACTAAAAAATACAAATAATCGCGGTTGGCGTGTTTAATGTGTAAAATTAAAAAGTAGGTTGGTTTCGCGGCGCGTTTGGGGTCAATGTGCAATTAACGGTTTTTAATAGAATATGCCGTTGCGATGTTCCTTGCAGACATTCTCAGATGCCAAGTGGGTCTGAGTGAGAAACCAAGAGAGATAGAGATAGATAGAAAGATAGACGCACCTGTTAAGTTTTCTTCTCTTTCTGTTCTTTCTATTGCACGTTCTTCTCCTCTGATTTTTTTCTTCTTTCCATTTCGCTCTCTTTTGCCGTTCAAGGTACCTATTCTCTCTCTCTCGTAATTTCCGTCGTTTAAACATTGGAAACGTCGCTTGCAATTGATTATCTCTGCAACTTCTCCTGTAACGATTTCGTTCATTGTTGTTTTTTCCTCGATTAGCTTTTGCTTCGCGTCTTATTTGTGGCTTGAATATTCTGTTTCCTGTTGCGTTGCTTTATTTGGTTGCTTTGCCGCGATCTTGTACGATAAGGAAAGCGATAACGGAAAAAAAAACAAGAAATGAAAAAGAAAAAGAGAGAGAGGGATTGAAATTAGGGCTTCGTTCTTTCTTACCTAGTTTGATTGATTCAACTGTATATAACTATTCGGAGAAGTTCAGTTAACTGCTTGATAGGGTTGATTTCGTAGTTTTCGTAACTCTTAGTTCGCGTTTTGACGGTTCGTGTCGTTGATTTGATGATATTAATGACTTCGGTTAGGGCTTTTGGTTTCGTTCTTCGCATGTGCTCAGATCATATGAGAAGCGTGAAGTTCATGCGCGCGCATGTGCTCAGATCATATGAGAAGCGTGACGTTCATGCACGTGTGAGAATGTTTGAATATGGAAGTGCGATGGAATTCAAATGAATTATCATCGGGAAAAAATGAAGGAAGGGTAAAGAAGACGTGAGGCCGAATTTGTCGTGGTGGTGAAGGAGAATTGATTTTGTTGTTGAAACAGGAAAACGACAATTCTTTTGTTTTTTCATCGAGTTTTTATTGCTTTTGTTCAGCGTTCATGCTTGGTCGTTATGCTATTACTTGAATGAACATTTAACTGCTTATTGAATGGTTTTATCGTCCCTCTTGTTGTCGATGATGTGGGGTTACCTTTTTGCAACAATTACTGATATTACTGCCTTTTTTAAAACATTTGGTGCAGGATTTCTCTGGTGCTGCTTTCTATGGTTTCCGGGAGCTCATAAAGTGAACTTCATTGCTAGAAATTTGATACATAATATTAGATTTTTTTTTTAAAAAAAGTGGATCGGAATGGGCTCCAGTAAGCAGTCTGCTCGTATTCTTGATACGTTGAAAATGGAGAGGGTTAGAACTATTCTAACCCACACTTATCCATACCCTCACGAGCATTCCCGTCATGCTGTAATTGCTGTTGTTGTGGGTTGCCTCTTTTTCATCTCATCTGACAATATACATACTCTTGTAGAAAAATTAGACAACAATGTTAAATGGTGGTCTATGTATGCCTGCTTGTTTGGGTTCTTTTATTTCTTTTCATCACCATTTATAGGCAAGACTTTCAAACCGAGCTATTCAAATTTCAGTCGATGGTGAGTTTCTTTGGCGAATATGTTGCCATTTATATGCTATTGTGTATCTTTCTGAAACATTTTATAAAACTAGAAATAATTAGGCATCCATTTGTGCAGGTACATAGCTTGGATTTTAGTGGCAGCTGTGTATCATCTTCCTAGTTTTCAGTCAATGGGAGTCGATATGAGGATGAACCTATCTTTGTTTTTGACCATATATCTCTCTTCCATCTTGTTTCTTCTTGTCTTCCACATTATATTTCTTGGCCTTTGGTATATTGGCTTTGTTTCTCGTGTAGCGGGAAAGAGACCAGAGATCTTGACCATTCTTCAAAACTGTGCAGTAAGTTTTTGGAGATTATTGTTAGTGTCCCTTGAAGTTGCAATATTGTTCTGATGCTGTTTCTTTTAATGAATAATAGGTACTTAGTGTGGCATGCTGTGTATTTTATAGTCATTGTGGTAACCGTGCCATGTTAAGAGAGAGACCACTTGATCGAAGAAATTCTAACTGGTTTTCTTTCTGGACGAAAGAGGATAGGAACACATGGCTTGCAAAGTTTCTTCGGATGAATGAATTGAAAGACCAGGTTTGCTCATCTTGGTTTGCTCCAGTTGGTTCTGCAAGTGATTATCCTCTCTTATCAAAGTGGGTTATTTACGGCGAGGTAATTAATATAATAATATAATTATTTGATTATAAAGTCTGCGGCCTTAATTTGTTTATAAATATATATGTATGTATGTATTCACACAAAAGTTATGATGCCAAAATTATTTTTATGTATTAGATAGCTTGCAATGGATCGTGTCATGGTTCATCAGATGAAATTTCTCCCATTTACTCACTTTGGGCTACATTTATTGGACTTTACATTGCAAATTATGTGGTGGAGAGGTCAACAGGGTGAGTTGATTTTATGATGTGCTAAACTTTCTTATCTTCCTGCTTGTAGTAAGTTTGATTGTTTTAAGTTGTTCAAAGTACAAATTTTTTTCTGACATTAAATTTTAATGGAAATTACTGACATGAAAAAAAAAATTATTTGAATACTCAGATCAATAAATTATGTCAGTTTTTATTCATGGCAGACGACTGCTGTTCAACTTTTTTGAAATTTTGCATCTGTTTCTTGTAAGTTTTTTCACTTGAGAAAACGTTCTTTCTTCTTATATTCAGCCAACCAAACAGATTTTTCAGATAAAAAAACTTTTTAATTTTTTTTTATCTGTGTCTTGTAAGTTTTTTCACTTGAACAACGTTCTTTTTTCTTATATTCAGCCATCCAAACAGATTTTTCAGAAAAAAAAACTTAAGTTTTCTTATGTATTAGTCTGTTTTGGTAATTTTAGTTATTTTATTTTTGTAATGCTGTTATTCTGGATCATATTTATATTTCCCTGCAAAAATAAATGTGTAAAGGGGCCATGAGACTTGGTGCAACAGTGCTTATTGACTGATAAAAATTATTGTGGTTGGTATCACATTTTCAAATTACATTTATTGAGTATCAACTTTTTTCCCCTCATTGTTTTCCTTTATTTCTTCATTTATATGTCCGAAAAATCAACAGGTGGGCTCTCACTCACCCATTATCTGTTAAAGAATTTGAGAAGTTGAAGAAGAAGCAAATGAAGCCTGATTTTTTAGACATGGTTCCTTGGTACTCTGGGTATGTACGTATTCGTAAAATATCTCTGTTCCAGTTATTTTTTTTTTAATTTTATTGCTTGCAAAGGGGATATTGAAGGTTGTCTTGAATGTGTGGTTACACTTGCTAAATGATGCAGAACATCTGCTGATTTATTCAAGACTGTTTTTGACCTCCTGGTATCAGTGACTGTCTTCGTTGGGCGTTTTGACATGCGTATGATGCAGGTAACAATTTTATTGGCAAAACTTAGTAAATAGTAATCACTAACTTCCTAGCATTAGACCCAAATTAATCAACTATCATCCTAACACTAATTACACAGCAAGAAAAATGGGACTGTTACTGATTTTTTATAGCTCTATGATGTGAAGAAGTTTGCTTTATGTTCATCCTTAGTCTTGTTGCTGGAATTTCATTTGCTTGTATGTCAGTATTAATAAAAGTCTATTTTCATTTACAGGCAGCAATGAGTAGGGTTAGTGATGGAAATCAACAAGGTGACCTTCTATATGACCATTTTAGTGAGAAGGAAGACTTTTGGTTTGACTTTATGGCTGATACCGGTGATGGTGGGAACTCATCTTATGCTGTTGCCCGACTACTTGCCAAGCCTTTCATTCGAACACTGAAGGATGATGCTGAGGTTACCTTACCGCGGGGAGACTTGCTACTTATTGGGGGTGATCTTGCGTAAGTTGGCTGCACTCATTATTGTAAATTGCGGCTATTATCACATGATTTGGTCAATTATGATTTGTTAGTTTCTTTAGAATAATAAGTTGACACCATTTAATGCCATGGTTCTTGATTGAGAATTTTGGATACCAAGCTCTAAAGTTAAATTGTGAAAATAGAAATTACAAGTTTTCTGTACTTCATTTTCTACATTTTTGCTGAGGGCTACCAACCAGATGCCACATCATATGCAACATATATTTTTAAGTAATGATGTACAGATTGAAGGCAAACTGTATGTTGATTATGGGTTTTGCTTTTATAAATGTTTCCATTGAATGTGTTACATGCGATCAAACATGTGAATATCATCTTAAGCTTATGGACCATGCTTTTGCAATTATCCCATACCTGCCTTCTTCCTTTTGAAAGACTCTAGCTTGGTACTACTAATTTTGGGCCTTAGCATGCTTTGATATTGATTGCTGCTATTTCCTCTTCATCCCTTCTTAATGGATTGGTTAGTCACTGATGTAAACAAATTCTTTTGAACCAAATATTTTGAGTTTGAGCTTATCCTGTGAAAAGAGAGACAGAGAGGGATTGTTCAAGTCTGACTAATTTCTTCAAATGAGCCAAATTTTAACATTGAGCTTGACTTACATCACTTCATTTTTTTTACCTTCTATATGAAATAGATGTTTATCAAACTTTAGTATTTAGTAGGCACCTTTACACTAGGTGAAGTAAACATAGAAATAAAATATAATAGGTTTAAATGTGTTTTTAACCTCTATAATGAATAGATTTTGATTTTAGATGCTGTAAATTTTTTCTGATTTTTAGTCCATCTATAATTATAAATCATTATTTTTTTATCCCTTGTATTTTGTGACGCTTGTTTACTCCTTATGTGTTGCGTAAAGTGTTAAGTAATCATCCTAGGTGACCCTTCTAAAATTATTTCAACATCCCTAAAATAAATGTTACTTATCTATAAAGCTTAAAATGAATGTTGGAGACCAAAATAGTGATTTCAAATTTTAGAATAATAAAAATGAAATAAAAGTACTTTACATTGACTAAAACCAACATTTACTCATTTATAAGAACCAAAAATAACTATTTCAAATTTTTTAGAGGGATAAAAAAAGATGACTTGAGACTGGAAATTAAAATTTTAATTATAACTTTTCTAGTTTATGGATATCCATTTGAAATATGAAACTTGAAGAAAATGATATGTATAAGACATTAATATTTTTTTTTCTAGTAAATAAAAATTAACTAACATCACAATCATGGGCTGTTAATGTCAATCATGGAAAAATAATTGAACACAAGTTTAAGCTTGGGCTTGTTTGTTTTATATTGTTAAATGAGTTTGATTGTGCATTTAAAAAGGAAGAATCGAATAATTCATGCTTAATTTAACTCATTTATATCCCGTAGTACTTGTGGGGCTTAAATAATATTAGATAGATTTCCTAAATTTGTTTGAAAGGTCAGCTGATATAAAACTGCATTTTTTCTTTGTAGTGTCGTTTAAAGTTGTAACTAGCTGTCTCAATGTTCTATATCTATATTTATTTCCTTGAATGACTTATTTTTTTTGTTCTGTTGTAGGTATCCAAATCCATCAGCATTCACATATGAAAGGCGTCTTTTTGTTCCTTTTGAGTATGCTCTTCAACCTCCTCCTTGGTACAAAGCAGAGCAGATAGCTGTGAACAAGCCGGAGGTACCCTTAGGAGCTCCATTGAAACATTACAATGGACCTCAGTGTTTTGTTATTCCTGGAAACCATGGTTAGTTTTAGCTCCTGGATTGAGCCTTACCAAATTACATGTGTTATTTTTCAATGAGATCATTTAATGGCCATAGTTTCCCCCATTTTTGTATCTTTCTTGCTTCTTATTTTTCTTATATTATATTTGTTTTAGTTATTTTACCTCATCTTACTTTTGCCTAATGCCAATACCGTTGATAAAGAATAAAATTGTGTTCTTCTCAGACTGGTTTGATGGACTCCAGACCTTCATGAGGTATATATGTCATAGAAGTTGGTTAGGTGGATGGCTCATGCCCCAGAAGAAGAGTTATTTTGCTTTGCAACTCCCTAAACGGTGGTGGGTTTTTGGGCTCGATCTAGCTCTTCATGGTGATATTGATGTGTACCAATTCAAGTTCTTTTCAGAACTGATAACGGAGAAAGTAAATATCCTGCCTGTTTTATCTTTTTTTTCTCTTCATTTCTATGAAATCGTGAGGTTGCATCACAAATGCTCTGTGCATCACAAACCGTGTTTTATTTAAGGAACTGTGCACTAATTTTTTTATTGTTGGATGGAATCATTAGGATGTGATTATATAATTATAGATAAATAATTAGGATGTACTTGCTGATAAAGTGTTGTGCTTGATTAAATGCATATTTACTAACTTAGGAATCTGGAGAAATAATCTTATTTATCAAAAGCTCTCAAGAAATTTTTTAAAGTAGTTGGATTTCTTCAAAATAGGTTGAACCTAACACACTAAACTCTTGACTGTTCCACTTATTTCATTGAACTGTATTTTCTGAAATCTTGATATATTTTAGGAGTGTCTGAGTGTTTTTCTTGGTCACGTGTTTTTGTTTTTTTAACGTACTGTTTGTATTTAGACTATTAAAGTTAATGTCAGCTATCAATCCGATTGACCACAACATCTATTTTGATCATCTTTTTCATCAAGGTTCAAGAGGATGATGACTCTCCGATCATTATTAACTCATGAACCTAATTGGATTACTAACTGGTATTGGAATGGTGTTACTGGAAAGAATATTTCACATCTAATTGGATCATTATAACTGTGTCTTTGACTGTTGTTCACGGTCACCGTGTTTTTGTTCTTTTGATTTTTTTTTCTTTGGACTATTAAAGTAATTGTCAGCAATCAATCTGATTGACCAAAATATCTACTGTGACTGTTTTTTGTCTAGGTTAAAGAGGATGACTCTGTGATCATTATAACTCATGAACCCAATTGGATCACTGACTGGTATTGGAATGATGTTACTGGAAAGAATATTTCACATCTGATTTGCGATTATTTAAAAGGAAGATGTAAGCTTCGAATGGCTGGGGATTTGCATCATTACATGCGTCATTCTCATGTAAAGTCAGATCGTCCTGTGCATGTTCATCATCTTCTCGTTAATGGTTGTGGTGGAGCATTTCTACATCCTACCCATGTTTTCAGTAAATTTAACAAACTTCATGATGTCTCCTATGAGTGCAAATCTGCATATCCTTCCTTTGAAGATTCGAGCAGGGTATGTAGAATGTTAATAACTAACTTGTAGTCATATCCTTGTTATATATATATATATATATATGTCTGTATTTGTATTTTACTAGCACATTATATATTTTTATATTTGATGCAGATTGCATTGGGAAATATTCTAAAATTTCGAAAGAAGAACTGGCAATTTGATTTTATTGGTGGCATTATATATTTTGTTCTAGTCTTTTCAATGTTTCCACAAGTGAGTTCCTCCACATCTTTGTGTTTTTTAGTTTTTTTTTTATGCTTTCAGTTCAATGAGTAATTGGAGATGAGTATTTTGTTTATCATTTAAGGTACAAACATCTGTTACTATTTGCTAAAGACACGATTGTTTTTGTACTTATTTTCTAGTGTGAGCTGAATCACATCCTCCAAAGTGATACATTTTCTGGCCACATAAGGAGTTTCCTTGGTACTGTGTGGAATGGATTTATTTATATTCTGCAGCACTCTTGTGTGTCACTAGTGGGAGCTATACTGTTGCTATTTGCGGCATACTGTTTTGTTCCACCCAAACTGTCACGGAAGAAACGAGCAATAATTGGAGTTCTTCATGTTTCAGCTCACCTTGCTGCGGCACTAATTCTTATGTTGCTTCTTGAAATAGGCATTGAAATATGCATCCAGCATGACTTGCTGGCAACTTCAGGTTTGGTTTTTCTAAATGATGAATGATTTGTATTGATATAAACTTTGGTAACTTGTTCCACTCAAGTTGATAAATAATATATTTTAGCTTAATTACTGTGGATTCTTTTAGTTTCACAAAATTTCATTTTTGTAATTCACACCATATTGGCATATCCATAAGGGCAAGTTTCATTGCTTATATTTCAATTGTTGTAGCTTTATTTCAATGCTGGAAGCTAGATTCGATAGGCTTATAAGTAACGGCTGGACCATAGATCTAGTTATATTGATAAAACTCTTTATTTAGTGAATTGTGGTCCAAGATCCTGTGACTATACAAATATCATAGAAAAAGATTTCAGTACTTTGTAAATTGTGTGATGATAATATTTGGGTTATAATGTCTGAGTTATTTTTTTTGCGTGTAATCCAGGGTATCACACTTTATATCAGTGGTATAGATCAGTGGAAAGTGAGCACTTTCCCGATCCAACTGGACTCAGAGCTCGGATTGAACAATGGACATTTGGACTTTATCCGGCATGTATAAAGTATTTAATGTCTGCTTTCGATGTCCCAGAGGTGAGAAAGTGCTCTGGATTATTTCATTTTTTACTTTTCTTGAAACGGACCCTGTCACATAGATTGTTTTCTCAGGTCATGGCAGTCTCTCGGAGCAATATTTGCAAGAACGGATTAGAATCTCTTTCCCGGGGGGGTGCTGTAATATATTATGCTTCCGTCTTCCTTTATTTTTGGGTCTTTTCGACCCCTGTTGTTTCCTTGGTGTTTGGGAGTTACTTATACATTTGCATCAACTGGCTTCACTTACACTTTGATGAAGCCTTTTCGTCTCTTCGAATAGCTAATTACAAATCATTCACTCGATTTCACATCAATTATGATGGTGATCTTGAAGTTTATACTATGGCTGTTGATAAGGTAGGAAGTCATCACTCATTCAACTATTCTTCGGTAACTCTTTTCTTTCTCTTCTAAGAGTGTGTTACTTTTAGCTCAATCATTTAAACCCCTTCTCTTCTGCGAGAGAAAGTCTGAATATTATTATTAATAGATGAAGAAAATTGAGTATGCATTTGTTAAATAACTTCCTTTATGTAGTGAAAAGTTGTGCATATTTCTAGTCAAAAGAGACATGCATAACAACTGTTCTTTGCAATTAATGAAAGCTTCAGGTGCCCAGCTACTCAATGATTTGCTTAGAGATGACTGCAACTATCTTGGGGAATTTTGAGAAGAAAGAAATTGAATTTCATAACTATCATGTTTGGTTGCTATGGTGCTGAGATTTGATCAGTTTTTTTTTCTGTTTCTTAATCAGTGTTAACATTTTCAATGTGTAGGTTCCAAAGGAGTGGAAGCTTGATCCGGATTGGGACGGAGAGGCGAAACATCCACAAGAGTTGAGTCATTTTAGAAGGTTTCCCAGCAAATGGAGGGCAGTCACCGCCCATCAGGATCCAGTACATACGGTCAAAATTGTTGACCATTTCGTTATTTCACGGACAGAAAACAATGAGTAATACTGCATCGAATGGGCCAGTTCAATGATTTGTTGATTTGGTTATATCCTATTTGTAACATTATTTAGGAAGCAATTTGAAGTAGTGGAAGAAAGAAAAAAGATTGGTGTCTGCATATTTGTTTCACTTATCATCATCTATTACTGCTAAGTGAGATCAACCCATGCTCAAGTGCTGATTCGATTGCTCGGTCTTTAATGCCAGTCCCTGACGAGGGTGCCATTGGTAATCAATTCAATCTTCATCCGTCTAAATGTAGAAAAACTAAAATCAGTAAATTTAGATAAATTGAATTAATGTTAAAATAACAAGTGTGTGATTTTGTAGATTCAAGTTTCTCAAGTGCTGGAGTCATCAAAATTCAATTCACATGCAAAGGCTTTCACTCTGTCACCTACGTCAACATTTTTCTTGCATAAAATATCAACTTCAGACACACCAAGCTAATTTAAAACTTCAAAATACTTTAGATTAAAGTTTCCAAGAAGTGGCTCTAGGTAGCTAGTCAAAGAATCTTTCAAAGTAATCCTATTGTGTATTGCTGTCAAAATCAGCTATCATGGCCAACTATATTTGATTAGTCTGGGAAGAGAAAAGTCCCAAACCATCCACTCCCTGATCTTTGCATCAATTGCAAGCACATTCTTCCCTGTTCATCCACCAATCACTCTATAGCTAAATAATCAAACCCACATCACAAATATTTGAGGCAAATTGAAAACTTGTTCTTCCTCAAAGTATATTTATATATATACTAAATCTTCAGATAAGTGCACGAAATTATATATGTCAAATTAGTTATATTTGGTACGAAAAATATCACACCAAATAATGTATTGACCGTGACTTCGGTCATAAAGCTTAATCTTATTTCTTCTTTAATTTTGAATAACCAACAAAAATATGATAATTTAAACTTTTAAATTCAAAATAAAACATTTTAGTTATATATATCAAGAGGAGTTATCACACATTCAACTCATAATAATTAACCACTTGTGAAATATCTAATAACATTTAGATAAAAAAAAATCAAAACCAGTTTTTTTAAACACTAAAAATATAAACAACTTCAAGTCATTAGAAACATTTAAGTAAATTTCCCTGTAATGGAACACGAACAAAGTCAAAGAAAACAATAGATGTTGAAACATGTAAACGCGCAAATCTTTTCAAACCAAGGCTATCTTCTATCGAAACTTATGAAATTCCGACCTAATTTCTGCAATTTCATTCTGCACTGTATGGCGCTGAAAAAAATTCACACAAGCACTTTCGTATGTTGTTTGCACTCAGGCAAGGAGACACGTCCATAAACGAATATCAAAAAGAACATACGGGAAAGAAAAGCCAGGACGTTTTGTTTTCGGAAAACCGGTTTTGTTCACTCTTGGTCTGGGACTTACTACGCCTTACTCCTTGGGTATTTTGATATGAAATTTTTACCAGACATTCGTCATTGTGTCTATTGAGTTTTGGCTGAGGTTTGAGCCCCAGATTCGTTCCACAAGATTGGCAATAAATTTTTTTATTCGTCACTGCCAAGGCTGAAAGGAAGGTTCGTTTGTGTGTGAAACTGTTTGATTTTTTTCGTGGGTGAATACTTATCCGTTTGACCTGAAATTTTTGCATTTCGTCCCAAATTTAGTGGAGATTCTTGGGTGTAATTTCAGGAAAAATCAATTCCGGGATAATTTTTCAGAAATTTTTTGCAAACCAAGGCTATCTTCTACCGAAACTTGTGAAATTCCGGCCTAATTTCTGCAATTTCATTCTGGGTCCGTATTGCGCTGAAAAAAAATTAACACAAACACTTTAGTATGTTGTTTGCACCCAGGCAAGGAGCCACGTCCATAAACGAATCACAAAAAGAAGATACGAGGAAGAAAAGCCAGGACGTTTTGTTTTCGGAAAACCGGTTTTGTTCACTCTTGGTCTGGGACTTACTACGCCTTACTCCTTGGGTATTCTGGTCTGAAGTTTTTACCAGACATTCGTCACCGTGTCTATTGAGTTTTGGCTGAGGTTTGAGTCCCATATTCGTCCCACAAGATTGACAATAAATGTTTTATTCGTCACTGTCAGGGTTGAAAGGAATGTTCGTTTGTGTGTGAAACTGTTTGATTTTTTTCGTGGGTGAATACTCATCCGTTTGACCTGAAATTTGTCGCGTTTTGTCCCAAATTCAGTGGAGA
>Ga0123341_1003792_pt1 | contig 13089 bp, 7 predicted proteins | sample Turbeapinknodule_FD_89959 | JGI IMG/M metagenome (GOLD analysis project Ga0123341, IMG submission 89959) | Root nodule microbial communities of legume samples collected from Mexico - Turtle bean Mexico pink nodule | ecosystem: Host-associated > Plants > Roots > Nodule | place: Mexico: Nepantla... | reverse complement strand
CATAATTTATTTATGATATGAGTGATTCACGTAGCACACTAAATTTAATAAAAAATAATTATTATCTTTAGATGAAAATAAATATACAATATAGTAAATAAGTGTCTTATTTTTAAAAGAATATTAAATTTGAACTTTTCCTTCTTTTTTGGATTTTCGTCTTTTGGATATTGTGGTGGTTGCAATATATGACAAAGTATATAAAGAACAATTATATTAGTTCTCATCTTGAACAATTGGTCTTAATATTCTCTGTTAACTAACACTATTTTAATTTTTTCATTAAAGATGAAAATAAAGTAGATACTAAAAGTGATTAATTTATTATAGGTTATTTAATATTAATAGACAAATAACTTTAATAAGATATAATTTATTTTTATGCTATTTTTTAGTATTTTATAATATTAATGAATAAAGATTTAAAACTTATATTTTATTTTAAAAAAATATTTTATGATTAAGAGTTAGAGATAATTTTTTTATTTATTAATAATTTAACCAAAAACCTTATAAAATTTAATTTATTTTTAAATTAAATGGATCAATCCATTTAATCCACCAACTTGTGCTTGATTAATCTGAATCAACATTTTTTAATAAGAAAAATAAGAATATAGAAAAACTTAGACTCAGATAAATTTGTAGTACTATTATTTATTCATTTTTATTTAATGTGATATACAATCAATTAAAGTTAATAAAATTCCTCAATTTGAAAAGTGTAATAATATAATTATTATTCTTTTCTAATCAATAACAATAAAGTGAAAAATTGGACAGGTGATAGTTCACAATGGACATAAGATGAAACACAATTCTCTTGGATGGTTGGGCAATTAAGAAAAAGTAAATAGTAATTAATATTGGTGATTGAATATGTATTAGGCATCTTAATAATGCTTATCTGACACACAAATGGGGAACGCAGAGCATATATATTCTATCAGGAAGGGACAATTTTGTACTAATCACCACCAAACTAATTTTAATTCACTCACACTTATCCTATATTTAATGTAAAAGCAATGTCCATCAGTAAAACAAAACATAGTGGACTGGGGAATCTATTGCTACAACTTACAACACAAACTAATCTTTTTTTCCAAAAACTCAAAACTAATCTATAAAATATTTCTCCATGATTGCATCTTTTTTTATCAGAAAAATAAATAATATCACTCAAATCAATAATTATTTCAGGGTTTACCATTAATAATTAAAAATAATTTTAATTAATTGGTTTCCACAACTGTACTTCTTTAAGTTACAATTAGATATTTTTATGTTAAAATATCTAATTTTTAGGTAGAGAAGTTCAAATAAAACTACAATAGCATGTGCTAATTCTTCTTTTCTTTTATTTTTGTCCGTGGATAGCGTGTGTCAATTCAGTCAAAAAAGATTGTTCCAATTAACAATAATTGAATTAGGATTCAATTATTGATCGTGTGCACGTGAAAGCTCTCTTGAGAGACATCAAGGATTTCATTTTGGTTAATTTGTAAGAGTTTGTTTGAAAGAAAAAGGAGTGATAGAAAAACAAAACATATTTTTCAAAATTTATTCTCATATGTATTAGTGTTAAATAACAGGAGAGCGAAACAAAATAAATGGGCTCATATATTTTACTTTGTGCATTTAAGTATAAAAAAAAGAAATGGAACGCAAAAACCATGAAAAAGATAAAAAAACTATATAAATATCTTATATTTTATTAAAGGTACATTTTTACTCTATTTCGATCCTTTCTCCTACATCTTCATAATTTTCTTTAATTCCAGCAATACAACAATACTCTTTGGAGTATGATGATAATACGGTATCTTCTCTTTCATTTTTTTAGTAGTAATAGTTGTTTGTAATAGTTGATATGAATATTGGTGTTTGAGTAAGTTTTGTGGTGTTTTTATTGATGTGAGTTGTGTTTTTGTTCTCTTATTTATTTTTGAAAGTCATAAAATTTCAAAAAATCAACTAGGTGTAAAAATGAAGTACAAAACTAAAAAAAAAAGTTATTTTCATACTGAAAAACATTTAATATAACAATTTTCTACCAAACTCTCTCACAAATACTCAAATGATAAAAATAGTGTGGCTAGAATGAAAATAAGAGAATGTTGAGATGCAATTGAGTTATTTAAAAATATAAGATTATGATCCATCTAGAATTATTTAAAATTTTTAAAAGGGTTAAAACTGATTTTTCACAATAGAAAAATTAATATAATGGTACATGAGGAAGGTAGAGAGGTTGAGGGGAATTTCCCTTTATTAAATTGACATGAACACGATTATTTCTTTTGAATTTATTTTTTCCTTTCATCTTCTTCCATCTCTCTCATTTTAAATAATATAAAATTTATTATTCTTCTCATCACTTTTTGGACTTGAGACTGGTGCACCAACAATTTTATTCATTAGTTTTCTTTTTTAAAATTAGGTTCAATTGGTACCAGCCAGCCACTTTTTCAGAAACGGGCCTGAGTTGGACGTCGCTAAGTTGGGCTTTCCAATTTAAGAGATATTTGCTGTTTTTACCTCCTTATTTTACCTTTGTACCTCCCTTTTCTTTTTTCTCTCCAAATTACCCTACCTTATCTACGCATTCACACACTCCTTTTTACATATATTTACGAGTTTCTTATCGTCCAATGGCTTGATATATTACTCGATAAGTTTTTTTAAACGATGGAAATAGAATGCAAATTTGTTCCTATAATGAATGGTTAGCAAAGTGTAGAAGGTTGCACTAAAGTGGTAATAATTAAGGGAAGTGTTTCTTTTAACTATGTTTGGTTTGGACGCAAAATAATAAGAGTATTTAGTTACGATACTACTAGGGTCAGCTTATACAGTGCATAGTGTAAGTCATGATAAAACGCATAGCAAATTAAAAAGGAGGTATAAATGGTAACTTCCATTACAAATAGTTGAAGGCCCAAAGTTAAAAGGTGTTCATGAGCTTTGAGAGCCAATTACTTCCTGCAACCTATCAAATTGGACCTGTACCCAATTTTTACGCGAAATGACAAAAGATTCCCTAATTAAAATGGGTAAATTACACTTCAGAACCATTTTCCAAAATAGAATTTTGATTTTCGAATTCTATTATAAAATTTTGTTTATAGAACATAATAATATATTTAAAATTTATTTTTTATTATATCTTTTTTTTTTTAATTCTGAATTTTCATTAGATTTTTTTTTTTGTAAATATTGAATGTAAAAAAAAATTTGCGGCTTTGAGATGAAAATTCGCGAAATGAGATCCGTAAAACAAAGTTTGCGGTGGAAAGTTGAATAAGAACAAAATAAGAATTGAAAATGTAATAAAGTTTTTTACAAGCTAAATTTAATTGATGTATAAGTATGATCTGTGTAAAAACCTTCATGATAACTTCCTTAAAAAAACCAATTTAATTACCCTTTTAACTCATGGAGAATTTTGTTTATTTATTTTTCTTATTTTTTATAAATAAGTTTATCTAAGTAAAAAAAAAAACAGGTACCTCTAGAAAAAAGCTCTTAAAAATTTGACAAATTTAATTTTCATAAAAGAAAAGGGGATAAAAGTAGCTTTTTAGAGGAAATAAAAGTTGCATTGCTTAAAAGAAGAAAAAGGGTTGCATAATACCCTAGCCTTTCTAATTTTGTGTTTTTTTTATAACAAAATGCAGGTCTTAATTAAGGTGACTTTAAGTTGAACTGCCAAAGGTGCTGGATTTGGGCCATTGTTATATGTAATTATAAATATATACTAAGTTTAAAATAAAATATTTCATTTAAAAACTATGTATTTTGATATATTAACATTATAGACAGGTATACATTTGTGGTATTAACTCATCTGCCACCACATGAACAGTATCAGAGAGAAGAACAGTGTAATAATATTGGCCAAACTCAGATATACTTCAACACAACATGTCATGCACAGTTGCAGTCAAAGTAAAGCTTAAAGAATCATCTTTTTTTTTTAAAGATTAGAGAATCATCTTGTGTTTTAAATGTTACTCTCTCTCACACACAGACACATACACTCTCATTGGTCCCATCACCATCTACAACCTTTTGTCATCTCCAATAAAAGTGTAAAGTGGAAACTAAAACACTTACAAAAGTTTTGCACACTTTTAATGCAAATAAAGTTACATACTATTGTAGTGGCGGGGTCTCCCTCCTTTTCCTTTTCTTTTCTTTTCTTTTCTCTTCATCAACATCTCATCTCCATTATTTCAAACCACACTGCCAAATTCAAAGCAAAAACTTTTCACACAACACACCCACTTTGCAATACTTTAATGTTTAACACTCTATCATCCTCGTTTATTTCTTTTACTGTCTATTTTCATTCCTATTTTACCACTTAAATGTCTCTGTCAATAAAAAAAGTACATAATTTCCAACAAAACCAGCAACCCACATATACTCTTCATTTTATCAACTAAACATATTTTTCTTTTCTTCCATTTCCATCACATAAAGAACAAATATCATATATAATGTGAAACTTTAATGCTTTCACCCTTCTATCCCCACTTTTATATTCAGTATTTCAAAACCTCATATATCAACAAACAACATCTAAACTAAATGGAAGTCACATGACAAACTCCTCTCATACATGGCAATATACACACATATTTGCATATAACAGTTTTATTGGTATATGTAACAATTCACTTACATTATATATTTATCACCATCCTCATTCCTGCTGTCACAGTATCACATATCAAATTTCTGACACAATTTTTGGTGTAGACCAATATTATAGGAAACAGTTCTCAAAGAATTGAATTTAATAGTACACTTATTCTAGTAGGTCCATATATAAATTTGGACTCTTATTCATATTCCATTTGAAGTAAATTAGAAAAGGAAAAAAAATGATATGATGATAAATTTTATATTTTTACATTTGTACTTGGCATTAAACAAAATGAAAATGTGTTCTATCAGTTGTATAATTGTACTGGAGTACTGCATTACTCCTTAAAAGGAGCCACAAACATACTAAGACGGATAGTCCATATTACAAGTGTACGGAATCCATGGCCCCCACAGAAGAAATTCATTAGCCCATGGACTTTTGGGCTGCTGTGGGGCTCAAATGAGACACCCAACAAACAAATGTGTCTGAGTTGTGGACAAAATTGTCCTTGGCTCTTTTGTTTCACAGAAAAAAAAAAAAGTGAGTGAAGTGGCTGGTCACTGTGGATTGTGTTGTGGATAATAATGAAATGAACAATAAACATTATTAAACAAACAGGATGAAAAGGAGGCTAAAGTGAAAGTAGTACTTGGCCTTGTTTTGGGGTTTCTGACCATTTTGCTTTTGAATGAATGATGAAAGTTTTTGGTGCCTTCTGATACCGACATAAGCTGTATTTGGTTCAAAGATAGAAGGCATGCAGATGCTGGAATGGCATCTGCTTCTGCAGCCAAAACAGAAAAAAGACACATATTCTTGGCATCAGTGTAACTATTCTCAGTATCCTGGACCAACACATGCTCTAAATAAAAATAGATAAAATACTAACTTCATATTACATTCAACTTAAAACTTACAACCTCAAAACTCAACACCATGATACAAACAATTTGCGGACACAAAAAAATCTGGTCCATTTTGGTTGAGGAAAAGAAAGCCAGAGTCTCCTTAAAAAACACGAATCTTCTTTCTGCAACAAGTAACAATTTTACAAATTTATTAGTATACTGCATGGAAACCGAGGAAATAAAAAAAAAATGAGATGGTGGTAAAGGCATTCTAATGTTGTCACATTAGACTTTGTTAGCACAGGAAAAACAAGGTTGTTTACAAGGCTGCAGTTCTATCCATTACTTAAGGAGAAAAAACTGTTTTGTTGCCGTTTTTGTCTATCCACTTCTCTAGTGACAAAGCTATGTTTAAAGTTAAAGGCAAAAAAAATTATTTGATACCTTATATGACCAACTCTGTAAAAGTCTTTGGCAACAGTCTTTGCTTTTGTGTTTGCTTCATACATGACACTGAAATTGACATGTTGAGTAGAGCAAGATATAATTTGATTCCTTTTATTCTTTTAAAACATTTTCATATTTACATTAAGTAAATTACAGTTTACATGCCAACTACATAGGAAAAAAAATGAGTTATAAAAATGTTGGCCTAATAAATCTAAACGAGAGAAAATTACTGTGATATTTTCCCCTAAGCTAAACATGTTTTAATTTATTGAGGTCGACCTCTCTTCCATTTTGCTTAGTTTTCACGAAAACAAGTTTAATTATTAACTATATAAGCTCAATTAAATCATTGTTTTTGCACGTTTTTGCATGTTGAAAGAAAGATTTGTGGGAAGTTTTTTTTATAAACAATAGGTTAAATTAATATTTAGGTGACATTTTATTTCACGTCGGATTGATAACATTGATAACATGACACTTATAAATAAATAAATAATTTTTTTATTGTCATTCGTTTTATTCAAGTTTAAGTATCAATACAAGTGATTACTAGAATTGTTGAATATCGATATGTAAAGTTTCTGTACAACGTGTTTGTTTAGGTCCACATGCTGACAACTTGACTTTTCAACTCGATAAGAAAAAACTAAATTTATGTTAATTATACATTATTGATTATTTACTAAGAACGCAATTAGGTAAGTATTGGGTTTAGATTAACTTATGTTAATCCTTCCACGGAAAAAGAATTATATAAAAACTATAAAATGATAGTTCTAGAGGTAAAATGTAATGAATGTTTAATCTTGAACTTATGATCTGAATATAACCACATCTAATCTGAGAAAGAGAGATCGACAAAAAACTTGAAAAGTCTGATGGGAGATATTCGACCTTATATGAACAACTATGATTTTATTAAATTTTTAAATAGATTTTTATATTTTCATTATATTTTTAATAAAATATTTATTTAATGATGTATACTAACTCATAAGAAAATGTATATTAAAAGATGTAGTATATAAGCTCATCTCTCTCCTATTAAATATTAAATATGTTCCACCTATTTATTTACTTTTTATCAGAGGAGTAATGTTTAAAAATATGATCACGTGATGTTAAAATTTAGCATGACACTGTCCATATTAAAGATGTTGATGAATAAAAAAATCATCCTTAAGCAGCAAGAGCATGCTATGTCGCTGTATTTAATTCCAACACCTCCTTTGTTACCTTGTTAATTAGCAAAAATTCGCAGGAGACGGAGTACCCAGTTTCGATTGCATGCGCTTTGAAGAAGATATATTGGAAATGCTACAAGTTTTTGAATATTTTAATGGCAAAAGGCCACAAACAGTTACTGCAATTATTATCCCAACTACAAAGTGCAGGCAGAAAGGTTAGAAGCAGAAACAATTATCCACACCCATCATGAATGGAACTGCAGGCGTGCATTTGCAAACACACCTCTATTCAAATTCACACTAAAATACTCATGCTTTTTGTAGTACATTCACATCAATAATTTAATGCTAATTAATTAATCAATTAATGTGGTGGTGTTAATGGGTATAATATTTATGCCAACCTTTCTTCATCATATTGCAGGATTTCATTGACGTTCTATTACTATAATCTTTTATATTCCTTTTGCCATAATCCTTCCCCCTCGTGTATATCACTTCCCACTTCTGTTCCATCTCATTCTTTAAACATTCTTGGTTAGTCACACTGCTTCAATTCATATCTCTCTCAATGTGACTGAAAATTTCATAATACTTTCAAAAATAATTTATAATACACTCTCATTCCAACCGAGATGATACTAGGAATCTAAATTCAAGAAGTATCTCATCATGCTTCCAATATCAGTTAACACAATTTACCCATTCCATAGAATGAATAAAGAAAAAAAAGTATAAAGTAGAAGAGAAGTAGCATTTATGTTGATGGCAAGAGAAGAAGACATGCATTGAAATTTGTATTGTAACTGGTTAGTGATATTTGTATAGGGACATGATATGAAAGTGGGTTAATTGAATAAAGTTTTGTAGCATGAGATTTTCCAAGTGAATGATGGCTTTAACTTGGTAGGCACCTTTTAGCATAAGAAAGTTTTAACAATGAGTTGTGAGTGTATGAGGGGTAAATGAGTAGTGGTTTTGGGGGGAAGGGTGTTGTCTTGGTATGGGTTTCACGTGATGGGGAAAATGTTAAAAAATGAAAGTTGATATATAGGTTACCTAGGTTCATTGTTTATGTGAAAGTTGAAGGCCATGGTGTTGTTGGTGGGTCATCGATGAATAATGTAAAGACAACACAATGGGCACTACTCACTCACTCTCTACATCCTTTGATCCTTTGATTGAGAAGGCAATGCAACAGTGAAAAATGTGCAATATTGGGATGTGTTAATGGGGCCACCACACCCACTCGACTTGGCCTTGTTCTTGTTTTGTTTGCTTGGGAACTCACATCTCCACCACTAGGAAGCATCATCAATCTCAAACATGCCCCTTCCTTGTCCACAAGCAGGAGCACAAACGAAAGACACTTATATTATTTTAGTCCATTGTTACAAAAACAAATCCCAAAGCCCAAAAAAGGAACCACTACCTTGCCCATCATCCTCATCTTTCTCCTTCTTAATCCACTACAACCTTTGTGCCATCAAAATTACCATGTGTTTGTCTACGTGCCGGAACAAAACACGCCCATGCCTCTTAAGAAAAACAATTCTCAATCCCCCGTCTCTCTCTTCAATCGCATTAAATGTGTCATGGAACATTGTGAGCGTGCACACAAACCAAATGAATCTCTTTCTAACTCTTATTCTATTCTCTTTTAAAATACCTTCCTTTAATTTTTCAACTTTTAATTATTACTTCATATTATAACACATTAAAATATAATAACTATTACATTTAAAAAATTTCTTCAACGCGTGAATAAAAATATACATAAGTACGTGAGTAAGTATGAAAATTGAGAAAATATTTTTTGTGGAAATTATATGTTTTTATAAGTTTTTGGATTTCGGTTGAGTCATTCAAAATATATTTAAAATAAATAAAAGATATAATTAATTATTAAATATTTATTATTTAATTAATCATCACTATATAAATATTCATAAAATGGTTGTATTTGATTTAATTGGATTGTATTTGATTTGATTGGACTGTATCCAATTTGATAGGATTTTATATTATTATGCATATTTATGATATATTGGATACAGATAGGTACATAAGTCTCGCAAACTCGAAATCCATAAATGAGGTGCATGTAGACTGTTTTGATGGACTAACGAGTTTTAGTGTTCTACAAGTGTACATTGAATTATTTTCATTCGATGATATTTTATTTGTTGTGAGTTGGTTACTTTGATATGGTTGTTTATTTTCAAACAACTTATCATATTAATAGTCACTTTTTTTCAAAATATTTTGTATAGTTTTGTTTCAAATCATTTGATCTTGGATAATGATTCTATATATAACTTTTATATGATGATTGTTTGATCTCAAATAGTGATTGTGCATAGTTTGATGACCATTTGATATCGGATAACAATTTTGTATAGCTTTAATTTGATGATCGTTTGATATTGGGTAATGATTATAGTTTTTTTCCAATGACTTTTTGGTCTTTGCTAGCAATTGTTCTGATAATCATTTGATCTTAGTTAGCGGGTTTGTTCCAATGATCGTTTGATCTTGGATAAACACTCTTTTCTCCATGATCGTTTGATCTTGGTGAGTGATAACTTTTTTCCAATAAACGTTTGGTCTTAGATAACAATTGTTTTGATAATCATTATATCTTCAATAGACATTGTTGTTCTGATGATCATTTGATCTTCAGTAGACAATATTGTTCCAATGATCATTTGATTTCGGTGAGTGTTCTTTCTTTTATTGTTTGGCTTTTGATAACAATTGTTTGATATGGACAAGTGTTTTTTTCTAAGACTATTTAGTCTTTGATAACAACTTTTCGATGATCGTTTGATCTTGGCGAATGTTCTTTCTATGACTGTTTGGTCCTTGATAGTAATTATTTTAATGATCATCGACGTTATTGTTCTAACGATCGTTTGATCTCAACTAGTGTTCTTTCTATGATTGTTTGATCTTGGATAGACAATATTATTCTGATGATCGTTTGATCTTGGATAGACAATATTATTTTGATGATCGTTTGATCATAACTTTATTTCAATGATAATTTGGTATTGTATAACAATTGTTTTGATGATTCTTTGATCTCGACTATCAATGTACTCTTTGAGATACATAGCAAAAGAACTTTTATTTCAAGAATGTGACTCATTCAAATCTTGCTCGGGAAAACACTCTTTAGGAATAAAAATCGAGCTAAGAAAATAGAGTATATATCATTTTTATCAATAATTTAGCCGTAATACCTTTTCAAATGGGTCACGTTCAAAGCCCTTGGCAAAAGTTTTTTATTTAATTCTTCAAGCTTGCAAGCCTCATTTCATAGTGAGTCTACTACTTGGTATGAGTCTTCCAGGTTGGGTGTTATTAGTTTCTTTCATTTCTGTCTTTTGGATTTCTCCGAGCTTTTGTACACTAATTCACCTTTAGTGGAAAATTGTACTCTAATGTGTATGTTGTAGCGTCGACCCTATTCCTTGTCACTTCTTCTCTTATTTATTTTTTTCATAATTTTTTCACAAGGTCTATATCAAATATGAGGTTGTCATCATTATCGTTCTTATCAAAATTTTGCCTCCATCCGAACGCTTCTTCGAGCTCAACAGGAATGATGACATCTTTAAGTAAAGATGTGGGCGTCCTTTTGAAGTATTGATCAATAATATCTTGCTCTTAAAACTCATGATGTCATACATCAGGATCTCGAATGCATCTCACACATGCTCATGTGGACTTTGACGAGCACGTATTTAGCTTGGTCATCGTCCTAACATTTCTGCAATAGGGAGGAAAAACTCTTCAAAAGAGTTTGTCGTCATACATAGTAAAAAAATTATATTTGTTTGCGCACCCTTTTAGTTTTTATTGTCTTGGTCTCCAAAATGTTCTTAGTGAAAAAGAGTGTTGGTCTTCCAAGGTGGAAGAATGTGGTTTTCCTTGGAAGGTGAGTTATGACCCCAAAATATGATCGTTGAGTTTATCAAAGACGATGAGAGAATATCTATTTGTAAAATATTCTTAACACTCAAGTTAGTAAAAACATAGAGAATTATAGTTATATAAGTGAATATGAAAACTAAGATATTTAAAATAAATATATTGATTATTGAATTTTTCATTCAATCAATTATTTATTACTATATAAATATATAAATTACACAGCTAATTATAATTTGATTGATTGCATTATATTTAATCAAACTATAATAATTTGATTAAACTTTTTATTATTATACATATTTTCATATATGTTGAATAGGAGTAGCTAAAAGTATAATATGAACTAAACGAGACCTTCGGTTGTCTTGTGTTTTGAATGGTCCTCAGTCAGTTAACACAGGCTCTTCTTCTGCTAAAATTCTTGACTAGACCTTCAGGTTAGATCGTGTGCAAATCTAATGAGTGGTCCCTGCACCTTTGCTTTTCGTTCACTAAACTCAGCCAACAATGTCTCAAATATCATACAGTTTTTTTGCCAAGTAGTTTTTAGGTGTGGAATCTCTCTCCATTTTTAATATTTATTCTATTCAGATTCAATTATATATAAACAACTTTTGTTTTTCATAAGCAAAAATATAAACAAGTTGCAAGTATTCTATTATATTCAATGATATGATTTCAAATATATATCATTTAATTAATTGATGTGTTATTTTTAACAAATTCATTTCAAGTTTTAATGAAGGTATTTTAGAAAAAAAGTACAATTAATAGATTAAATAATATTGACTAACTTTCTTAATTAGTATACAAAATAGTTCAACTAGTATATAAATTCAGAAAAAGCATAATGATTAGTATATATGAGAACAATTACAAGTAACTATCTTAAAGTAAAAAAAAATGTTTAAGGATAAAGTATAAATAATGATAATAATATGATTAAAAAAAGAAATTTTTATTTTCCAATGAGATATACTTATAGACTGTACCATGATTGTGTATACATGTCTTCTCTCACTTTTATCTATTTATGGTATACTACCTCTAGTTTCTATAGTATAGATATTTAAGATTAATACATAAAAAAGAAAAAAAATTTGATATAGATGTAAAATACATCTATTTAATGGATCTTCAAGATGATGAAAATCTATTATTATATTGTTAGGAGGGTTATTTTTTTTATCAGTGCACGAAAATAACTCGTAGGAGAAAAAATATCGTTATATTTAACATAACACATCTTAATTTAACCTTGATCTTTAGATTGGTAATAAGATTTGAAATAAAAGTGAATTGAGAAGAAAATAATATTTTGAATTTGATTTTATGAAATTTTAATTATACTAAAAAAAATTTAATTAATTTAAAAAATAACTTTTAAGTAGTCAGAGTAATTTTCCACTCAGTCTTAAAATATCAAAACATAAAAAATCTTTTCGTTCATAGAATGCTGAGTCAAATTTGCAATAATATGTCTTGCTCCACTAAATCAACAACACTATAAAATTAGAGGTAGGTATTGGAACATACATGTCAAAGTATAATAATAAAAATTAAAATTATTAACATAGGATGTTTTTAAAAATAAATGTAGGTGATATTGGAAAATAAAATAAAATAAAATAAAATAAAACGGATTTGGTTTATTTTTTCAGTATAAAAAATGTTATAAATACAATATGAAAATCTATAGTCTAAACTTTCCAACTCTATTTGTAAAGAGCATTTGATCCCTAGCTTCAAAAAATAATTAAGACATTCGTATAAAACAGAGTCGAAATCATATCAAATCATTGACTAAATTCGGTATTGGATTTCATTTGCATAGTCAAAATTCAAAATCATACTAACCGTGATTAAAATTCATAATTGGATTTCACTTTCAAGCCAATATAGTCGAAATCATACTAACACTTATTAAAATTCAACTAACATATCATGTTTGATTAGAACGTAAAAACCCACTATTTCCAAAACAAATTAATAAACCACTATTTAAAAT
>Ga0123341_1003791_pt1 | contig 13090 bp, 11 predicted proteins | sample Turbeapinknodule_FD_89959 | JGI IMG/M metagenome (GOLD analysis project Ga0123341, IMG submission 89959) | Root nodule microbial communities of legume samples collected from Mexico - Turtle bean Mexico pink nodule | ecosystem: Host-associated > Plants > Roots > Nodule | place: Mexico: Nepantla... | reverse complement strand
TATTTTATTATTTTATGTATTAATATGTATATTAAATTTAATTTTAATATATTTCTAATACATATACTTATTATATAATCTTTTATTTCAGGTGGCTTTTGTTTAAATATGAGATATTATTTAAGAAAAAATAATTAAGATCAAATAATTAGAAGTTATCCTAAAAAGAAAAGATGAATATGAGAGAGAGAAAAAACTTGAAATTTTAAAATAAAAAAGAGAGTGTGAAAGATGTGAGAAGATCATTTACTACTGCTATTTTTAAAAAGGGATAAGGTAAAAGAAAATATATAAAATTGTGTGACATATACTGAGAAATATATTAAAAATAAAATGTATATATAAATAAATTTTTAGTCTGAACTTTTGCATCATAACAGAGAAAGTAAAGCCTAAATCTACCTTTAATCTGAAGCATGCGTGGCCGCACAGTAGTAGTAGTGGACTCAAATCCGTACTGAAGAAAATATTATTTAGTGTCACATAATTAGCAATAACTTTACTATTTCAAAACCTTTTGAACTAAACTAGAACTTATATACAAATCTTCTCACTTATTGTAAACAAGTATTAATGAATAATTATTTTCAAACATATTTTTTAGGAAAATAATAACAAGCAAATTTTAAATTATATGAAAAATAATTTATAAGGTAACCTTGTCCTCATATTATAATCTTTACTTTTTATAAGATTTATACATCTTAAATGTCGAGATTCTCAACTTATACTTATGATTATAGATCGGATAGTCTAATAAATCTAACAAATTTTCATTAAGATAAATTCTAATACGATATTAAGAAAAACTTTAAATCTAACTTAACCTTATACAACTTATTTACAAAATAAAATTTACACACTTATTTTATTGGAAAATATCATTATTTTTATTCAAAATATTAGGATTAAAAAATATGTTTTTAAGATAAAAACATTATTGAAACATTGACTAGTCAGTCCTGGAGCAGAGCTCCTTAAGAAAGGTGAGAATGCAAGAGGATAAAAATGAGCTTAGGTTCCTGAAAACAATAGAGTCCGATGAGAGAAGATCTCTGTCTTCTGTCAATGATCTGCATACCTCACGATTCGAATCTCTGACCTATATCCCCCACACTCACACTTCCTAACTCCTATCCTCCCAAAACCAATGGTCAAAGACACATCACACAAACACACAAAACAAAGCAAAAGAAAGAAAAATATGGCTATTACTATCAGCTGATATGGGAGCCTTCAACTATTTTATTTGTATATGTTGCCTTCTGATCACAACTCAGAACCTAATTTCTAACTGCAAATAAGTGCAAAGTGGAAAAGAAAGAAAGAAAGTCTTGCCATTTTTAACTTTTCACGGTGATGCTGTAAAGTTGATGGAAGAGGGCAAGGTCAGAAAGGTTCTCTTTGGAATTTGAAGCGCCTAAGACAAGTAGCTAGATCTGGCTGTTGTTGTTGCTGCTCGTGCTATATGGTACGAACACTGTTTCCTCAATTACCAATTTCGCATATCAATCTTAGCTTTGGAACTTATTAAGATTTTGGTCACTCTGTCAAAACACACATCAACAACACTAAGAGCTGCTGCAGATGCCTTTGTGTTTGTTTTGTCAGCCTCCTTCTCTCTCATCACTATGCATGCATCCTCCTTCCTACCAAAAACAATGGCACGCACTACCAAACCCACTAAAAACATCATACAAGTCAACATTTCAGAGACAAGTTCTAGACAAAACTTTCAAATTTTTCTATGTACCGTGCCGATCAGGGCAATATATTTTAATCCATTACTTTGTTACTTCACTTACACAAGATGTGAACGCTCCACAAAACTCATTTCCATTAATAACATTAACAGTGTTACACAAAAAAAAAGTGATTATTGTAATCCAAATTGACTGAATGAGAAAGTTGGTGAATTAGAAAAAAGAAAACCCACCAAAGTTCCAATTTAGCTTGTTTTTCTCAACTTAAACTTAGGTGAAGCTTAGCTAAAGTAGAAGTGATTCATGGTGAGGCAAGATGAAACAAAACATCCACTTGTACTGTGCTATTTGTGTATATATAATTTGTCAGTGGGTCAAAATTAGATTGAATTTGGTGGTTAAAGGATGGGAATAGAAATTGTGTAGTGTAGTTTTTGCAAAATAATGATAAAAAACAACGTTAACATCATGATTATCTTTTTGTCTAGAAGAAAATGGAGTTGGATTTTATGCATTGTCCCATCCCCATCACCAACCTTAGAGGAACGTAGTCTTATACATGCATCATGTATATAAAGTCACGTAACCAGTGAGGGGCTAAGTACCAAAGCATGATATTAAAAATAATAAGTAGCAAAGAAGAATAGTGGTGTGTACGTGGGTCAATAATGTGCAGATTCTGGTTCTGATAAAATGGTCGTAGTGCGGTCCCCCGAGAGGATAACTCGTTTTCCATGCCTTCTGATTTACGTCCAAACCATTAGTCATAGTAATAGGTGTTGGACTTGTCATAGCTAAACCAACACCTATCATGGGTTTTAGCTAGGTTATGTAAGCCACATAATTAAGTAAAATCCAAATTCATCTAAATGATATTGAAACAGTACTTCGTTGTACTGCTAATGATACTTTATGGTTTTTTATTTTATTTTTATGTTAGTATTAAACTCAAATCTTTCTTTAGTTTTATTTAAAAATTTGAATGGGTCAATCATTATTATCTTTAGTTCTAGTTTTGAATATCATTTATACTATGATTTTAAATGTAATTTATAGTATAGGTTTTATGAAAGAGAAGGTAGAATTTGAGAAATTTATTGTAAAACTATTTAGAGAAATTATATTCTTATTTGAGAAACAGCAGTTAAATAAAAAGTTATATTTTTTTGTTCACACAATAATATTAGAGCTATGACCAGTATAACCAATAATTCATCCATGCCTCGACTAACAAAGATGGTCAATTATGACAATTGGAGCATCCAAATGAAAGTTCTTCTGGGATCTCAAGATTTTTGGGAGGTGGTTCAAAAGGTTTTGAAGAATCAGACAATACCACTGGTTACTCAACGACCCAAAACAAAGTGTTGGAAGAGACACGATCGAAAGATAAGGCAATTTTGTACACGGTGTGACAATTTTTAGGAAGATTGTTGGTGCATCCACTTCAAAGGAAGCATGCGACATCTTGGAAAAGATGTTCAAGGGTGTAGTCTGAGTTAAACAAACGCGTCTTCAAACTCTACGGGGTGAGTCAAAGGCCATGAAGATGAATGATTTAGAAGATGTATCTAGTTACATCAGTTGTGTGCAAACAGTAGACAATAAGCTAAAACGCAACGGAGAGACGGTCACAGATTCAAGGGTAGTGGATAAAATTCTTGAAAATGTTGTATGTGCAATCGAGGACTCAAGAAATTTGGAAGAGATGACCATTGATGATCTCTCGGGTTCTCTTGAAGCACATGAACAATGAAAAAAGAAAAAGAAGCAAGAAGTCTTGGAGGAAGCCTTACAAACAAAGATGATCATCAAAGAAGACAAAGTGATGTATGTGCAACCGAAGAAGAGGACATGGACGCGGAGGTTGCGATTTTGATCACAATGGAGGTCGTGGTCATGGAAACAACAATGAAGAGAGGGGACATATGAACCAACGAAATTGGTGGGACAAGGTCACTGGTGTTAGTATATGTGTGGGCACAAACATCTTTTTTTTTTTTTATATACAAGAGATAGAAGATTGACATGTGTCTTTTGGAGACTCAAGAAAAGCTTTTATCAAAGGTCGAGGAAAAATATGTTTTTTCTCAAAAGGATGGAAAACAATAAATTATGGAGGATGTTTATTATGTATGTACCTGACTTGAAGAGTAATATTCTCAATATTGGACAATTATTGGAGAAAGGTTATTCGGTTTTCATGAAAGATCGGGTTTTGCACTTGGAAGACGAAAATGGACGAGTGCTTGCAATTGTGGAGATGGCGAAGAATCAGATGTTCGGACTCGACTTAAAAGTACATAACTGGAGAAGTTCCTTTGTGATGACAAAATTGAGTTTGAAGGTTTAAGGGAAAAATCAAGTAGCTTGGAAGAATTGTGCAATTTACTAATGAAAAGCAGAATCTTCTAAATGAAATGAGTGTCCTGGTATCTCAATTGGAGACTGTTGAAGCAAAATTTGATAACCTGGAAAAAAGGTTTACAAAATTGGAAGTGTGGGTGATGACCATCAAAAAATCTGAATGAAGAATGTGAAAGGTTTGGGTTTAATAAGGAAATTTGTTAGCATTAAACTCAATGTCGTCATCAATTTTATTTAGAAATTTGAATGGGTCAATAATTATTATCTTTAATTCTAGTTTTGAATAATGTCATTTATACTATGATTTTAAATGTAATTTGTAGTATAGGTTTTATGAGAGAGAATGTAGAATTTGAAAAGTTTATTGTAAGATTATTTAGAGAGATTGTATTCTTATTTAAAAAGCAACAGTGAAATAAAAGTTATATTAACTTATAAGAGTGTTGTAGTTTTCACTCCAACCTATTGCTAGATCTACCATTTTCGAAGTCTTTTATTTGAAACAGAGTGAATGATCAATGTTGTTGATGATTAAGAAAAATACACTTATTACATATCATTTGTTTATATGCAAGGTAAAGGTGGTAAGTGTAGGAGAACTCTCAAACCCTCTTGTCAGAACTACCATTTTCAAAGTTTTTTTATTTGTAGTAGAGTGGGGATCAATGTTGTTGATGATTAAGGAAAATACAGTTGTCCAAAAAATTTGTTCTGAGACAAGTTAAAGATAATACAAGTAGGATAACAACTTCTAATTGTGACAACATGACACAACTTTAGTTCAAATCATATTATACTTATTCTTATTAGCATGACACTCTTATTTTTTACACAACTTCATTTAAAAAAGGTTTTGATTAAGATTAATTAAAGTCATGTGGATCAAAAACAAATTCTTTCCTTACACTAAAATTGTGTCATATTAACACGACTTTACTTTGACAAATTTAAAGTTACTTTGACAAATTTAAATTGTGTAATGATTATATAACTTTTTCATAATAAACTTATATCATATTTACATTACTTACTCATGGATAATTTTTTTAAAATATGTCAATTTTGATAAAAATTTAATCACTTTCTCCATTATAAAGTTTAGATATGAGACAAACATAGAGCATGTTTGAAAACTAATTATTTTAGAAAAATAAATACTTTTAGAAGAATTCAAAAATTACGAATTTTTTACTTAGAAACAAACTCGTTGTATTTTGTTTCAGCTTGAATATTTATAGACGTTTATTTTTAATAACATAATAGAATAGGTCAAAGTTGTGGAAATAATATATTTAATCCTATAAGTTGAATAATACTTTCTTATTGATTAAGTTATTTAATAAAAAAATAAAAAAATATGTTATGAAAAAATGTGCTGTGCTTTATTCTTGGATATCCTATACATCTCTTTTAATCATACTAATTTAATCATACTAATGATAGAATGAAAATACGAGACTAATTAGCGTGAAGTTCGAAGGATGTCTCTTCTTTTCCAATAAAAAGTTGCTTACTCCAAGAACTTCTGACCAGTTTTCCTTCTTCTGGGTTCATTAATGTCAAGGTTGTTGTTGCCCGAGGACAATGTTGTGGCGCCATGCAAAAGCAAGATGCTAATTGATAAATTATTTTCTGCAATAAAACCTATTGATAAAACTTTGTTTGAAGAGTTCTTCACAAAATTTGGCATGTTTTACATGTAATTCATGCTTTTGAAAACATGAATAGTTTCAATAGAGTTCATCATCTCACTCAGTGATTGACAATACAGTTGGATGACATTTAATCAAGGAAGCTACTTCATCCACCAAAAGAAAATAATGATACTGTGACTTTTTACAAATCTCATCACAGTTCCTTTAGGAAGTGTCAAATGCAAGTTAGAATGGAGTAGGGGACTAGGATGAGATGTAGCCCCCCTTATTAGGGATTGTCTTTTAATAAAAGCAATTCCAATGTTTAGATTTAAAGTGAACATATGCCTATGATCTTCAAGGATGGCACCAAATTTAGGTGCATCATCCTTTAGTTGAACAATTCTATCTACTATCATTTACAATCTACCTCAAGGATCACATTCTATGTTCCTATTTCAATGGTTCATAAAAAGGTAAAACATATTGAATGCCTTACAAACATAAAAATGTAATAAGAAGATTTATAGTTTTGCATTTTCAATCTTTAACTTGCTCCTCCATGTCAATATCACAGAAAAATGATTGGAATGGTGAAACTGTGTAGATGAAACCCGTGATCATTTCCATGTTTGCTAAGCGTTTGGGGGGATATAATCTGTAATGAATAGGCAATTAAGTGTAACAAAGTGTCTGTGTTGGCATTCTGAAAGTGGACCAGCCAAGAAATTTGGCTTTGTATGCGCGTGGCTTGACTTGGTGAACTCTGATATCTAAAATGAGGTAGTGGATTGTGCAAAATAGTACTGTAGTAGAAGAAGCAAAGGTGGTAATGATGAGTGATGAATGAAGAGAGGAGAGTAAGAAAAGTTAGTGGCCTTGGAAGGGATGATGGGGTGGTAAATTAATTGGGAGAGAAGTTATAGTCCTTGGAGACACAAAGGAAAAGAAAAAGAAGAGAAAAGGTAAGGAGAAAGGCATGAACAATGGGAAAAAGAGGTACACCACTAGGCACCAGCAACTCGAGGACCAAAAATGAATAGGACTGAGGCTGGGGTTGGGCCTGAAAAGGAGAGGGTGGTTTTGTCCTTCTGACACACTTGCACATGGGGATGGCTGCTACTTTTGTTCCTCTCTAAGCCATTCTTTTCCTCTATCTCTCTCTCTTTCATTGTGAATGAGAAAGACAAATGTATTATTCAATTTTACTTTTGGGAGAGACAAATATGTTATTCTGTAATTTTATATGTTAGACAAACCAATGTGGATTTAGTTCATAGAAACAGCAAAAGTTCATTAGTTTAGAGAAGACTAAGAAGACCCTTTAGTTCATTACAAGTATTTGAGTTTGGACACTTTTCAAAATTTATCTTATCTATTTTTTTTTTTAAAAGAAAGTTGCTTTTTGGGAGAGACAAATATATTATATTATATTATAGTGAGAATTTGATGAGAAAGAGAGAGAGGACAGGATGCTGTGGTGTGGGGCTGTGGGATAGGGACTGCCCCTTCATCATTATGTTGACTTCACCCCTACCCTTCACACACCTTCTCGTCAAACACCTTTCACCATAGCGAATTTTCCACCACGTCACTCTCCTCTTTTTCCTTCTTTTCTCCTTCCCCTTGTCTCCAAGGATGCTAATCACCAAAGATGCACGAACCATTTTGCAGCAAAATCGTCCATTTTCAAACCTGAAACTGCTCTCAACAAGGCTTTGTGCCATCCTCTGTCTCACCCGATATGGCTCCCTCAAACCTGAAACTGCTCTCAACAAGGCTTTGTGCCATCCTCTGTCTCACCCGATATGGCTCCCTACCGTTACTTCATTCTCAACCTCGCTATTCTCACTTCCAACACCTCAACATAATGCAGCTATTCTCACTTCCAACACCTCAACATAATGCAACACACGTTATGCCGTTGTTGTGAAAACCATCAAAATAGTAATGCTATGTATATTGACAGCATAGGATGATTGACATATGGTTCTTTTCTTGTCTCAAACCATCGCATTGCTGAGATCCTGTTAAATGGATTGTTCTACTTTGTTATTATGTTAACCATCATTGATTAGAACACGGGTTTGTGAAGTGGAACACAAATACGACAATAACTTTGAATTTAGGAAATTATACATCTGATATAATTTACATATTATAGACATGTCCTTATCATCTATGTCTTAATCATAGGTAACATAAATACCATATTATTTCAATATAACTCCCAAGTGCACATTCTGTCTTTTCAAGGAGAATATCTTGATGGCCTTCACATTATAACTTCTCCAACTTCTATCAAAATTTTCTTTTACTTTTCTGTATATGTAAACATACAATATAAAAAAATCACTCTTTTATTATATATGATAAAACTGAACAAACTTGTACAGTACTCTCTTTTTACCTCTCTTTGGTTGCAGTATTGTTTATTTATTTGGTTAGATAATGGCAAAAGGGATGATGCTGGCATGAACTGGAGGAGGCCGAAAAGAACCCATCAGAAAGTGAGCAAATATATTATGAAACATCTTTTATAGTATACGGCTATCACGCAAAGTCAATATAAAAAGAGATGCATCATTCCCCTCCTAGTAATTCGTAATGATGAGAACTCCAAAATTTTCAAAGTGGGTCCTTCCTCTCACAGACCCTACCCTCTATACCCCACCACAATCCATCCAAATTCTCAACACACCAAAGAAACAGTTAACAAGCAATTCACCACAACATTATACAACAAAGCTAACACTTTAATTAAATCAACACAAGAGTAACCATTTGAGCAGCAAACAATAATATCACATGCCTTAGCCTCCCTTCAGTACCATCATCTATTATCTCTCAGCTACCACCTAACATTATACACCTCATATTGATATGTAGACAAGAAATGGATGCCCTGTGTTCCCCGTTTCTCCATCTTCCTTGCAATGATTCGACCTTGTCCTTTATTCTTCTGCTACCGCTCCCTAAGGTTAGAGAGCTAGGAGTCTCTCTAGCTACCATTAATGAAGTTGAATATATGATGAACTGCTTCTGCAATGTCACTTGCTGAACGAAGATTACAGCCTTCTTCAATCTGCATTATTGCCACACCACGCCAAAGTCCATTATTTATCATCCAAAATAAAATAAAAGAAAGTTGAAGTGTAGTACAGTCAAGGAATATACTAATGTTAAATGAATAGTGATTTACCAAAGGTCCAAAAAGAAATTCTCCCTATAATTATAATTATAATTGTAGACAATGTTGGAAATAGGGAAGGCAGGTTTTGCTTAGATTGCAAGTCAGAAAATAATAGTACACTGACTTGATTCCACTTTGTAGAGTTGACCATATTTAAAAATAAAACAATTGAGGTGAAAAGACATAGTAATACCTTGAGATTGAGGGAGTAAAGGACAGAAGTCTCTGAGGAGGTGATGTTGAGGTGCAGAATGGTTAGCCTAAGGTCCTCCAGAGCAACAATGACCTTTATCAATTGCCCTGGCCTCCTTTGGCACTCAATTTTCAAGTTCACATGGGTTTGAATCAAGGTCACTTTTATGTCTGCTGCCTCTGACTTGTTTTCTGCCTTCATCTCATCCCCACAGTTCACTTCCTCACTGGTTGATGACCTCATTCCATAGCCATGTGGTGATGAAGATGATGATGGTGGAGGGGCATTAGACAACATAGTGGAAGAAGAACCACCTCCCTCTTCATTCTTTCTCATCCTTTTTTGTGCCTCAAGGGACTGAAGCAACTGCTCCAACTCCTTCACAAAATCTATTGCACCCCCAATTATTGAGGCTTGGTCACCCTACACCGTGAATAATGATCCAACACATCAGTGTCAATAAAAAGGGTAAAAAAACAAAAACAAAATTTTTCAGCATCCCACACTGAAAAAGGTTGGATTTTTAGCACGGATAAAGCAAGAGAAGGGACTTGGAAAAGGAAAAAAAAAAACTTTCCTCAGTATGGATATTGTTTTCCAGTCTGAATTTAAATGGACCTCAGGGATTTATGTTGTAATTCTTAAATACACTTTTATTATCTAAATTATCAAAATAAAACTCCAATTCTTCTGAGTAAACAAAAATAATCACTTTGAGAAAAATGGGGTTGACAATTGGACTCCATACAACAAAAAATTGAGTGAATATAATGCATACCCTTTGAATATAGGAAGGAGGCATGAGGGACCTTAGAACACTGAGATGGTCATTCATCTGGCGTCGCCGGTTGCGTTCAACAGCAATGTGGGTCATGCGTTGGTTCTCCACATCTTCCTTGTTCTTGCTTGGCCTTGTTCTCTTTCTCTTTCTCCTTTCCCTTGTGGCTGCTGGCTGAGATTTGGGACATGATTGTGATACTTTGTGGGGTTCCTGGTTGCACTCATAGCTCACTTTCTCAACACACAAAATTGAAAGTGGGTGTTGGAGCTCATTGCTTTCTGACTTCACTGGCGACTGCATCTCCAACATGTCGTGTGTCACACAACTCTCTAGCTCCAATGCTGCCTGAACTTGTGCTTCCATTCTTGGAACATAGGCCATTCCCTCCCACGGTTTCTTAATGTGCTGCAGTCTCAGAAGTGTTTGAAAGCTTGGCTCTTTCAAAGGGAAAAATTGTGGGGACTCCACACTCTGAAGCATCTGAAGGAAAGGCATGTTGTCCTCCAAACTCGATATCAGAAGCTGCTCTTCCTCCTCTAGTCTCAGGCTTTCTTCATCAACCAGAACTTGGTCAAAACAATTCACACCCAAGGGGTCTCCAAAGAACTGCAAGAGAAGGAATTTAGCACATGGAGTGAGAAACAATGGCAAGAGAATAATAACAAGGCATTGGTTTTATTTCACTCTCACACCCAACTGAATTGAAAAGAATAATGAAAGGAATATACGGCTCCATTAATGGTGTTGGGGTTGGGTCAGAATGGAGAAGAGAGTAAGTATATACAGGAAAGTGAGCAATAAAAGAGGAACTAAAGAGGAATGTCAAAGAAGGGAGCAGATACATGTATTTTCAGGAAAATAGTAACACAATGGTGCATTTAATGCATACGTCTTGAGTAGTAAATGCAGTACTTTTCTTGTATCCAGAAATGGGGTTGGAGGAAAAGGAAAAGGAAGAAGAAAAGGGGTGGCTGGGAGAGTATGGAAAGAAAGTAGAAAATAGTAAGTAGAAAGTAGTAGTATTAATTAGTAGTATAATAGTAGTAGTAGTAGAGTAAGTAACACATACACAGGAATTGAGGGGTCCTTGGAGCCTCTCCATCAAAGCTGAGCAGTGATCAAAGTATATGGTCTTAAATGCTGCTACCTTAGGCTTCTATGAGGGTGACCAACATTCCGTATGGTAGTGATACTAACAAAAGAATGGTAATAAATGTAAGCCCTAAGGAGAAGCAGAGCGAGACCCCATTCGAGTAACTAACACCCCCGCAATATATTCCTTTGTGTTTCTGATGCCTTTGCTAGCCTCTTATATATATACAGAGAGAGAATAATAATAATAATAATAATGAATATTAAAAACAATAAATGGTGTGTTTGTTTGGAAGAAGGTTGAGGTCACAGAAGAGTAGTAGAAGTAGAAAGTAGGGGATGATATGGGAAGAGGGTGAAGAGAGGGATGTGGTAAGAAACGAAAGGTGGAAACTTGTGAACTGGGGTTAGAAGAGATATGCTTTGGTTTGCAATGAGATGCATTTGAAACAGTGTTGTGAAGAGTTGGTAAGAGAGAGAGAGAGAGAGAGTGTGTGTTTGAGGGAGTTACTTGTCTGGTTTACAAGGTCCCAAGCATTATTGGCGGTGGCAGTTTTGTCCAACAGCGGGGACAGACAGTTGTGGGACTCTCTCTCTCTCCCATCTTTCTATGTCATGAGATGAGAGAGAAAGAGAAAAAAGAAAATGGAAAAAAAGAAGAAAGAAGCAGAGGGCTGGAAAGGCCTTCTGTGGATTGTGTGGTCTGCATGATGATGATGATGGATCATGTCCAATTTCCTATTCAGGCTAATATTAGTTACACATGACAACAAAATCACATACCATACATCATATTTTTATTATTATTATTTTCTCACTCACTCCAATTTTAATCTATATTTCACCATTCAAACATACTTCAAATAACTAAAAAAGTGAGAGCATGAACCTTGGAGACATCCCAATAATATATACACTATCACACTAATAATATACTCTAACTATAACCACATGATTAAAAAACTTTCACTTAATATATTGTTCCCAGAAAATAATGTAATTAATTTTTTTTAGTTTATTTATGTGTACATATATAACAATCCAAGGATATCATTTTAAATAGATAAATAACATGCATAAATTTGTAGTTCTTGTTAGAAATCTAACTTTTGACTAGGCATAAAAAAAACAAATCTATAATAATATAAGTGAAACAATTTTTATTTTACAAGTTAATTTTATAAAATAAATTTATTTTTTAATATAATATCAAAATATATTTTAATTAAATTTGTTATGTATTATTATGGACCGTTATATCAATATATCTATGTTTGGATGTAAGAGGATATATTAAACATCTTACTAGAACAAAAATAAAATTAATTAAAAATAATTCTTAATTTACAAATTATTTTATGAGGATGAATTATATTTAATTTCTCTTTTAATACTTGTTTTGAGAATAAACTCAACCTTAGGTAACTAGGAGCATTAGCATAGTTTTAATTTAACCATAAGGTTATAATGAATCTGGTTTGAGTAATGTAATTTAATGTGGATGGAGGAAGAATGAATATAAATGATATGTATAGTGTTGAGTAGAAAACAATGAAGAAGAAAGAGACTTTACCTTGTACTTTCCATTTGCTATCCATTCGCACAAAAAATTCGCTTCAACAACTTCTAGACAACCATATCATCTGTTTTCTAAGCCTGTGTTTAGATTAAAAAAAAAGTGAGAAGTGAGATAGTAAAAAAAGTAACGATACATTCACAATTTTAATTTTTTAAACAATCATATTATAATTATTATTTTAATATTTTCATATTATTTAATTATAAATTTATTTTTTATTATATATATTTATTTTTATATTTATTTCTAAATTCATTACATTATATATAATTATAAGAATTTTTAAATTATTATTTTCTAAAAAAAAAACAAAATCAGTAATACAATTATTTAGATTAGGATAAAAAGAATAAAAAAAAATTGCAAAGATTTATGAATAATTCGGATTCATAAAATAGAATAAAAAATGTATTAATGGTAAGATTTATAAAATGCTGAGAGTACATTTATATCAAAAATCATATTTAGTTAAATACTAAAAAATGTTTAAAAACTTATAACTTGTTTTGGCTTAAGAAAATTGTTCCAGGGTAGTTTTTTATAAAATA
>Ga0123341_1003790_pt1 | contig 13090 bp, 8 predicted proteins | sample Turbeapinknodule_FD_89959 | JGI IMG/M metagenome (GOLD analysis project Ga0123341, IMG submission 89959) | Root nodule microbial communities of legume samples collected from Mexico - Turtle bean Mexico pink nodule | ecosystem: Host-associated > Plants > Roots > Nodule | place: Mexico: Nepantla... | reverse complement strand
GTAAAATTTTAAAAAAAATAAAAAAATTAATTTAAAAAAAAAAAAATAAAAATAAAAAAAATAAATTATTATAAAAATTAAAAAAAAGATAATAAAGTATAAATGAAAAAAGAAAAAGAATGGAGAAGTATATGCAAGTAAATGAGTTACTGTGTGATATTTCTAAAAATATATTCCTGGTTAACAAAGGTCATACTGGTGCAGAGGGATGCCGTAGGTAATTGGTAAGTTAATAAAAAAAAATAAAGTTTTGTAAGATCCATTTAAGTAAAATGGATATACGATCTTGAAAATTAATAAAATTCTGAAATAGTATTAAAGTTAAAAAAACTTAAAAAATTTATAAGAGAAGTGACAAATGAAGAACCTGTTTGTAATACTTGAAAAATACCAGCAGTAGCAATTTGGATAATCGATAGAAGTTACAAGTATGTCATAACTATATGATTGCAAACTAAATTCAACGTCAATATAACTTGGTGATAAAGGGCCCAAGCTGCATTAGTGATAAGCAAATTAGAACCGAAATTCATCACATTTTTAATCCTCTAGAGAAGAGAATCTCTCCATAGGGTTCTTTTTGCTCCACTTTCAAAGCATCACGAGAAGCAAGAACTGTGCAAATGAAAATGTATTAATATTGTAAAATAATTCTATAGTATTATCCAATCATAAATAGTTATGTTTACAATAATTATTCTAATGATGGTGTAAAGTAGTGAATATAGTCATTAAACTACTATTTTAAAGATTTAAATTAATATATGACCATTTTTGTTTTAAGCATCCATAAATTTTTTATTCAAATTGAGAATATAAAAAAATTATTTAAATCATTAAAATATATTTACTGTGTATTTTGCCATATAACTATTACATTAACTTTTCTAATTAATTATATTTAAAAAATCTTTTATTCCATTTTATCATCAAATATTTTCCTAATATACTATTAATAAACATAAGAGTCTTAATATGTATATTATATCTTAACACAAAAGATCATATTACAATATTTTAATTTAACAAAAAATATAAACATGCGTGGAATAGAATTATCGGAGATAATACCGGATACAAAAATCAACTTTTATTTATTTATTTATTAGATAAATAATTTAAAAAAATATTAAATACTTAACATAAAAATTGAGAATTTAAATGTATACCACAAACTTGATAGAAAAGTTGTGATGCCGATGTCCGTGTCATTCCAGCAGCAAGAATATGAAGGGATTCAACAGGAGGAGCTCCAGGCGTGTCAAAGTGTGCCTTCATCTGTCTGTTCAAACACAAGAAATATGCATTATTATTACCTAAAATGAAATCTGTAATGATGGTTAATAATTACTTAAAAGAGATTCATACGCTTGTATGGAATCGGTTATGTTGTCACTGGGAAGATTGATGTTTACTTGCGTTTGCGTGGGTCCTGTTTCCACGAGAAGTTCTGAAAAGGAACTTGTGAGGCTGACTTGTGTCTCAAGTGAATAAAGAATATACCATTACAGGTGGTCCTCTTCCAATCTTAGAAAAAGCCTTAATATAACAAGTAATATATACCTTGATCGGGCGTGGGACCATCTTCATAAAGCCTAGCTAACTTGAAATTTACATCCTCCACTAGTGGCTCAAGACCTCCACTGCTGTTTGCAGATGAAGAATACCTTCTATTTTTTAATCTGTTAATATTTCTGAAACATCAGACTACAACAAACAAATCTTATTCAACAAGTGCAAAACTACAATTATCTTTTTGTCCTCTAGACATCAAGGTGGAATGGACATTTGAAACTATGACGACTTATTGAACAATATGCGATAGGTTATAAATTGAACCAACTACCTTCCCGAATCAAAGTCTGAATGTGAGGCAGGACCATGTTCAGAGGCTGGTCTTGGAAAGGAATGTGCACTGTCTACTAGAAAAACATATTGAAGAACAATTATGTGTATTTTCTTAGTCATGGATGTCCATTGGAGAATTGAAAGATCCAATATAGAAATCAATAAAAAAATACCGGCTTTCATTGATGAGACATGCGGAGTAGATTCACGCCCTCTCAATAGACTAGCCGTCAGTTCATCCATGAGGATATTTTTCCGCTGCTTCTCCATTGGAGGGGCCTGGTGGTCTAGCATACTGTCAAAATCTTCAGAAGGCTTCACATTTGAACATTTTATTAGAAATAAGTTGCATGTCCTCCTAAAATAAAGAAAAGCAAACCAAAAGATGGAGTATAAGACTAACAAATTGCATGAAATCTCCATTGTGTACTCCTTGAGGTGATGAAAATGATGGTTCTGGAGGATGGTGGGCTGAAATCCTTTCTGCATAAAATTAAGTTTGTTACTTTCTTAAGATCAACTAATAACAGAGAGAGACTTTACGCTGACCTGAAGGTGAATCTTGGAGTGGTTGAATGCTCTTAATCCATAAGTCAAGAATAGGTGCTGGATAATATATATTGTTATTTTCAGCTGTTAATGAATCACCAATTAGCGCAACAGGTGGCAGCTTCATGAGGTTGGCTATCTTTGTCGATGACAAGACATTGGTTTGCTGCAACAGAGAGAATGTATTCTTTATACGGGAAGCATTTTGTAGAAAATATAATTAGATTTCAAATTTTATCTGCTTCTCTTTTCTTTTTTTTTTCTTTTTTATGATATTGTACTCTCTAATTATCTTTCTTTCAAAAATTGTCTGCTTCCTAGAATATCATATATGAGAAACCTTTTTCTTTCTACTCCTTCGCGAGACAATATCAGAAGCATTCTGAAGCCAGTGTTGGTATATGTGAACAGGAATAATGGTTTGTTCATAACCCATTTCTACATCCAATCGTCCTCCTCTTTTTCTTTTATTTGGTACTCGCCTTCTAGGTTCCTGTTGCATAGTATTCTAAGGTTAGTCATTTCTTTTTCTCATTAATAGTCATTGTAGAATTAAATAATAGTATTACCTGTATAAGTGTCATGGCTTCATTAGGTTGCTGAAGGTCCCGTTGTCTAGGATGAAGGTCTGGAAACATATCAGCTGCAGAAGTTATATGTCAGCAAACAAATTTCATTCTCATTTACTTTTTATATTGACAAGATTTAATTATTTACACAACATGTCGATTTTAATAAATGGTAATACAGCTGAAATGTAATCCCATGATCACTACATTATAATAATAATACTTCAGTTTCTATGCTAAAGATGCCCCTTTTTACAAGTCAACTTATGAATGATGCTAAAATAACGTTTTACCTACACGCCACCAACTAAAAGTTCGAATTGTTTATCTTCTATAGTCATTTGTCAACACTAAATCCCTCTCTGTTAGGAAAGGTGATACACGGGCTGTGCATACAATTCAGTACAGAAAGTCCATTATTCCCCTACAATTCTTAAGCTATATGTACAAATCTAGTAATATGGCACTCCCTTACTCCTTTACACTCCTTAACAAATATATACAGTTCAAGTTGTAGCCAAGCTCAATCCGGACAACTCAATTTTCAAGCTTATAAGAACAGGTCATGGCTGAATTTGGTCTAGATGGTACACTACTCTCTTCCATCAAAAACCCAGTTGCGTAAGCTACATGCGTAGGGTACAGACTAGGGAAATGTTGAGAAATTAAAAAAAAACGCACATAAGGTGTAAGGAAAGACGTGTTTTGACAAATGTTTGGTATCCTAATTACCTCTGGTGGGCTGGTCTTCATGAGGTGGGGAGGGTATAAGGGATGGAATTTGATCTGCAGATGTTATATTTACCTGTGTTTCCTCATCTCCTTCAATATCAAACCTACCACAACATCCAAAAGTAAATGAATTATTGCAAGAAATTAAAGACTACTATACAAAAAAGGATGATAGAAACTAAAAACCTCTCAAAGCGATTGAATGGACCCGTATTAGCTTGGAATGTTTCAAAGCGTTCAAATAAGGTAATGTTCTCTACGTCAGCTGAGAATGATAAGAGTGAGCAAATTGACACTTGCATGAACTTTACATATATATGTTTAGTACATCTAAGGAAGACAACCTTGATGGAGATCTTGGTCTCCAATATTAGTGAAGGGGTCATCCACACTATCAAGTCGCTGCAATAAACAGGGTTTGGATTAGCTCAACCTATCAATGTTTATTGATTAGTTATTTTCCCTTTCTAATTTCATGCATTGAGACAAGGTACGCATACCATAGCGAAAAAGGCGTTATGTTGGACTCCCTTTGTGGTGCCTGTGTTGGAAAACTGAAGGGACTGTTCAATATCTGCCACGTTTGTGTCACTAATCCCTGGTAGAGTAACAGTCTCTTTCCTGTCATAGAGAAAGAGTTACTATAGAGCATTATTGATTAATGATATACGGACAACCCCATTTAAGTATATATTTATTTTTCTTAAATCTTTTAAAAAACAGTATACAAATGTGACTAACTTAGCCTTGGATTTTGCCTTGGGGAGCAATGTTGGATCTGGGCCAGTCTTCACCTTCCATGCTTCGTTTATCTCGACCTGTACCAACAGTGAAAACAAATGTAAAAAAAGAAAGAAAGAAAATAACTGAATTCTTAAAAAATGTCAAAGTTGAGTTTCTTACCAATAAACGGGTCACGTCATCTGCAAGAAAAAGAAAAGATAAAATTAAAAACTAAAAGTAAAGAATTCAGATAAATCGTTGTGTGCTGAGAGGGACTTTCAAACATTTTAATGCTAGGTTAATCATGAAAATAAGGATTCGAAGTTTACCATAAAGGAGCTTCACTTTTCTCTCATACACAATCACCACTCCTCCTGATAAAAACGCAACAACCAGTAAGCAGAGGCACGGAGATATGCTACATTTCTACCTATTAACTGAAATAGAAATTGAAACTGAAGATAGCATTGAATCAACGAGAGAGCACCCATGAGAATTCCAGAAAGTCTAAGAGCCATAGGAACCGATGGGTTCAGAATCTCTTCGCTATAAAACAAGTACAAGAAAAAAAAATAATATATCAGCTCCTTTAGTTGGCAATGTATAGGACTCTAGCGGCTCGCCACTCTAGGCTACGAAAAAAAAACGTAAAGTAACCATTACCAGATCTTAATGATGTTAAGCTTGTCCAGCTTTCTTCGGTTTATCTTTGCGTGCATAGTTGCAGCCATCCTTCATGAAGAAGGAGTAAGAATGCGACTAATATTTTTATTTTTCATTTTAGAAACAAACGCAGATATTAAACAAATTTGAAATCCAGAATCACCGATTAGGTTACACGGATAAAAAAACGAAGCAACAACGATGCAGCTGGTTTTGCACGATCACATTTTCTACATAGAATAGATATATAGAGCTCGTACTCGTAGACGCTTCACATAAACAAAGAAATGGCCAAGCATGATGACCGAAAATAGAATCAGTGATGTAACAGAGAAAACAGAGAACAGTTGGGATCAGAGTTATAATTTATAACCAATACAGAGTAGATGGCAGAAGACGATAGATGAAATAAATGGAAACGGAGTTACCATATCTGGCCAAGAGGAGCCTTTCGAGCAAGAAGCTGGTGCGAGTAAAACATCTTCAATGCAAGAGAAATTCAACTATCTGTATTCACAAAATAGCAAAACCTCCGATTATGTTAAATTAGAAAACGCAAAGATAGAAAAATTTGAAAACAAACCTTACAAAAGACTCACTACTCCCTTCGCTTTGCAACACTTTCTACCCGCCAAATGCAATGGCTTATAATGTAATGCAGCAAGCAAGTAACAAACACGCCTATGCTAACAACTAACGTGACAAACAAAGAACTACCCGCTGTGCACCGAATTTCCCCGTGCTACAAAGCATGACTGTAACACGTGTCAGTGGAGTAGCAGTGCAGCAGTGCACTCTGGATGTTAGAGTGGGCTCCACATGTCAACGATTTTTCTCCTTGTTTCTTCATTGAAGGTGAATTCGTTAGAAAAAGGTGAAAACCTATAAAAATTGGACACGCGCCTTGAGGGACGTTAGGCTTACATCACAGTGTCACGTGACTCTCATTTTCATTGCTCCATCTATTCTTCACTCACCAACAACCAAGCCCAATCCGAATCCCGCAGAGAGAATCGAGCTTTGGTGTATGGAGGAGGCACTGGTGGAAGTGTGCGAGCCCGCAGAGGTGCGCATAGAGTTCGCACTCAACTGCAAATGCCGAGCCACGGTGCGGCTTCGCTCTCTAAACCCAACCTCACCAGTGGCCTTCAAGATCCAAACCTCATCGCCAAAAAAGTTTCTGGTCAACCCACCGAGTGGACTCATTCTCCCTTTATCCTTCGCCACCTTCAAAGTCATCCTTAAGCCGCAGTCTCATCTCCCTCGCTCCTTCCCTCGCTCCCCCTCCGACCGCTTCCTCGTGAAAACCGCCGAGTTCGCCGCGAACTCGTCCGGGTCCACTCACCCCGAGTCCATCAACTCGTGGTTCGCCTCTCGCCCCTACGGATTCAAAACTCGGGACATCAAACTGAAGGTGGCCTTCGTGGGACCCCTCCTCCTAAACGATGCCGTCACGCGCGGAGAATTGGACGCGGTTAGAAACCTAATCAAACGACAGCGTTCCATGCTCGCGGATTTGTCACCCGCCGAAGCCGAGTCGCTCCTCGGCGCCGCCACAAAGCTGCAGGAGCCGGACGACATGGTTCACCTCCTCCTGGAAGCCGGCTTGAGAATAGTCCCCAGCCCCAACGCCTCTGATGAAGTACACGTGGCAGAAGATACGAACACAAATGTAAGTGAAAGAAAACATCCCAAATTAATTTGCCCATCACTTATAATGTTCTGTTTTCATATTTTTGCTGTGTTCAGAGAGAAGAGGTGGAGGTGGGAGAAGCAATATTTGAGGCTTCGAGGAATGGAGAGGCGAATGAAGTGAAGGCACTGTTGCGAAGAGGTGGTGAGAGTGTGAAGTATCGTGATCAATATGGTTTGACGGCGCTTCATGCTGCGGCTTTCAAAGGGCATAAGGATGTGATGAAGGTGCTTATTGAATTAGCGGGTTTGGACTTGGAATGTGAAGACGAGGAAGGTCACGTGCCCTTGCATATGGCGGTGGAGAGTGGCGATGTGGAGACGGTACAAGTGTTGGTTGAGAAGGGTGTGAACCTTAATGTTGTGAATAAGAGGGGTGCTACCCCTTTGTACATGGCTAGAATTTGGGGACACCATGATATATGCGAATTGCTGATTAACAGGGGAGCCTTGTATTCTCTAACTCCCACTTAGAAGTATTTCTCGTCAAATATTGTTGTCAAATTCAGGGTCTTGTGTATAATATGATAATAATGTTACTCGTTATGTTATTGTTTTATATGCCTATTTATTTTTTTGGTAATCATGTTAACATCAGAAATAACTCAAAAACTCAGAAATAACCCAAAAGTAAAAAACTTAGTCAGGTTAACCTTAATCTTAGTAAAAATCAATCAATCAATCGGAATAAAATATTATATTATAATAAAATAATAATTTTGTTAAATGTAAAAGGGTTCTTTCCAAGATGAGTTTTGAGGATCTCATATGGCACCAAAGTGATTTTTTGCAAATTGTAATTATTGATGTTGGAATTCACAAGTGAGATAGAAGTCAGAACATAAAAATATTATGAGAATGTAAGAAATTGAGATACTCAGTATTTGCCTATTTACAAGGTTTTATGGATTGTATCACACTTATCTTTTTCTATCATTTATTCTTACATAATATTTATGCAAAAAAAAAAATTCAAACAAATATTAACATAATTGATTACAACTGGATTTTATAAATTAATATATTTTTCATAAATCGTTAAAAGGGGATCTCTAATATCGATTTAGAAGGATGGTGTTATGGAACATATTTAGGTCTTTTGGATCTCTTTCCTTTATCATGCACCATAGTTATGCATCAAGTGTGAATCTAATTAGTGTCAAATTGATACCAAATCGATTTGAACCTTGTCGTCCTAATTCTGACTTAAGTCAATTTAATACGTATCTGATTTGACCAGGACAACACAATAAATGGAATTGGTGTCAAGTTGCCCAATCCAAAATAGTAACCATAGTCCCTTGAAACCAAACCACATAAAATAAGCTTTTATTGACATCTTAGTAATATCTTACAAATTCTAGGTGTAATTTTTTTGGTTATAGTGGGATTAATTTGTGTTAGAAAAAAAAATACATAAAGGTTTTTAACTACAAAGGGAATTAATATCATGGTTGACCAATAATTTGACACTTCGGTATAACTGATTCTCTACCTACCTGACTCGAATATCTACTTATATATATATATATATATATATAAAATATAATTGTCAATGTTGTATCATAACTCAATTGTAAGGTAACACCTTCATATACTTGTTAATGAAGTCTAATTCAAGATATTAAAAGTTATCCAATTCAATATCTTAAAATCTATAAATACATATTAATTTTATAAAAAGTTGTTTTGGTTCAAAATAATGATTTTAAGAATAATATCATAACATATGCTTTTGTGCTACCTTTGTTATAGGATTCCACGTGTGAGTTTAAGTCTCACACTGACTTAAAATGATAAAGATGAACAACATATAAAAAAGAAACTAATAAATTATCTAAAGTTTTTTTGTAGGAGGTGTTATAATTTTTTATATGAGTTAGCTCATGACTCATCAAATCTCCCTAATGTATCTTCTCTGGAACACTTATCAATAGAATCAAAATTCATTATTTATCTTAAAAATTGTACCGTCTCGAATCGGGTAGGCATTTGGCCGAGCTCACTAAAGGTTCATCTGGGGAAAGTAACAGCGTGAGAACTTAGCATGGGTCGCGAACCGACCTAACAAGAAAAAAACACAACTAGTTTTGGCCTTGGCCCAGTATCGCGCAACGCCAGCGATAGACAATTCCACTTAAGGAAAGTGTAACGTTTTTCCTGCACACATATATTCCCGATAGCGTAATAAATATAAATATCATATTCTCGATAACGTAATAAATATTATCCTCAGTATCCCTGATTACGTTGTTTAATTATTCTGATTTATATACTTTATATCCAGATTTTATACAAAATTATTGTGATATGAGACATTAATGGCTGGAAGGACTAGGGTTAGAAATTCAAGCCCGTGAAGACTTATAAATAGACAACCACCCACAGGGAGTATCTCAAATGGCATCTTTGCAATATATTCCACTATATACACTATATTTTATGTTCTCACTAACTTGAGCGTCGGAATGTAATCGCAGGTGGAACTCCCCTCGTTCAAGAAGATCAGTTCACTAAAGCCTAGAGGCAGTTACCAATGCCTCATCCAGTTGGTCGACCAAGTACCAGAAGGGAAAATGAGAAGAGCTCACCCATAATCCGACCGACTTCGAGCCGGTGAGAACATTTGACGTCCACCGTGGAGCAGGTAAAATTGTCCCTACTACCACCAATCACTTACGATATACACATGATTTTGATATTGATTTTGCAAATCTTATTTCAAGATTTAAATCTATTGAGAGATTAGGCTTGTAAAAAAAAGACAAATTGGAAAAGATAAGACAAATCTCTATAAATAGAACATGAATCCCAAAAATAAGATAAGTATTATTTTATGCAATACATACTTCAGTGACATATTTTATGCTCTTACCCACTTGATCGTTGGAGTATTAGCAACACGTGAAATCTAAGAAGGGTACTTTACAATTATATATTATATTCTTGCTTATTTATACTCTTCAACAGGAATCCTACCGACCGCATTATCGCTTTGTGCGACCAGAAAATATTATTATTGCCTCGTGCGATCAAAATTATTATTGTCCCAATATAATTGTTGTTATTTAGATCTGTTATGATTATCATCACTTCGGATCTGAATAGTTCAATCGAAAAATAACTAGAGTTTTTAATCTGATCACTATAATAACGAACCAGAGTAGTTCGGTCGGCACCTAACCGGAGAATTCAATCAGGTAGCGTACATAACGAACCCGAGCAGTTAGGTTGAAATCTTACACCAGAGTTTTAAATCAAATTTGGTAGCGTACATAACGAACCCGAGCAGTTCGGTCGAAATCTGACACCGGAATTCAATTTGGTAGTGTACATAACAAACCCGAACAGTTCGGTAGAAATCAAATTCCAGAGTTTTACAATTGGTAGCGTACATAACAAATCCGAGCTGTTCGGTCGAAATCTGGCTCCAGAGTTTTAAATCTGGTAGGGTACATAACGAACCCGAGCAGTTCAGTCGAAATCTTTCACCAGAGTTTTAAATCTGGTAGTGTACATAAAGAACCCGAGCAGTTCGATCGAAATCTGATACCAAAATTCAATCTGGTAGTGTACATAACGAACCCGAGCAGTTCGATTGAAATCTGATACCATAATTCAATCTGGTAGTGTACATAACGAATCTGAGCAGTTCAGTCGAAATTTGTCACCATAATTCAATCTAGTAGCGTACGTAACGAACTCGAGCAATTCGGTCGAAATCTTACACTAGAGTTTTATTTCTGATAGCGTACATAACGAACTCAAGCATTTCGGTCGAAATCTTACACCAAAGTTTTAAATTTGATAGCATACATAACGAACCCAAGAAGTTCAGTGTGGTAGCACATGAAACGAGCACGAGTAGTCTAGCCAAGACCAAGCACCGGAGTTGTCAACTTGGCTAGTTTAACCACGACTTTGGACTACCAAGAATTGGGTCGATGTGGCTGACCTGCTAGGGTTTAGGCCGAGTTGGCCGACCTGCCAGGTGGCTCGGTATCCAAGTCTACAGGATCAAACGCTCTAAGCATTTTCGCCTCGTTAATTCGACTCAAGACTGGGGGGTTGTGTACCGTCCTGAGACTGTCAAGAGTTGGGCCGACGTGGCCAACTTACTAGGGTTTGGGCCTGAATTTTTAATAAGTTTTTCCTTTTGAAAAATGAGTCGATGTCAGGAATTGGGCCAACGTGGCCGACCTACCAGGGTTTAGGCCGAGTTGGCTGACTTACCAAGCATCGATTCCTTAGTTGGCTATGCTTCAGGTTGCCGATTACTGAGCTTTTTAGATGCGTTCTCGAGGTACAATCATATCCGCATGCACTTGAGTGATGAAAGCAAGACTGCTTTTATGACCGAATTCGCAAGCTATTGTTACAAGGTCATGCCTTTTGGCCTTAAAAATATCAGTGTCAACTATCAGAGGTTGATGGACAGAATTCTTACCCCCTTGCTAGGGCGAAATGTCCAAGCATACGTGGACGACATAGGTAATATCCACAACCACCAGTCCGTAGGTAATACCAACGACCACCAATCCGTAAGTGATACCAACGACTACCAGTCTGTAGGTAAACCGACGACCACTAGTCTGTAGATAAAATCTACTCACATTATCCACCAACTATATTCCATGGGTTAATCCATAATCCTATATCCATCAAAATGTATATTCATGTATTTAAATAAATGCCTTTTTTAACACCTATATAAATTTAATGTATCCAACACATATCCAAAATATACTAATTGAACAATCTATTACCAAACATCATCCAATACACCTAACATAAAAGAAAACAAAACAAAACACACATTTAATTTGAAATTCAAACATAATATAATTAAAGTCTCATCATATAAAAGATAAACTCAAGTCCACTTGAAATATCTATAAAAATCCACACAAACTTCAAACATAAATAAAGATCCATAATTCAAAAGTTAAGTGAACTTGTAATATATTCTACAATTTAAAAAAAAACTACAAACATAATCCTAATAGCCTGCATAATCAGTATTGTCATCTTGTTGCCTGGGTGGTTTCTTTTGCCCTGGTGGTTCTTGGTACAACATTTTGCCTGGGTGATGAACAACATACTTAATTGGATAACACAACATCGAAAAGGAAAATGTCCTTATCAATCAATTGTCAAAATTCTAATGTATATTAAATTAATTCTAACAATTTTCCCTATTTCCTCTTAATTATGTATGAATCAATTCCATAAGACATCTAAGATTGAAAAAAGAAATATATTTTGAATATTTTGTTTAAATGTCAAATTCTAATATATTAAATTAATTCTAACAATTTTTCCTATTTCCTCTTAATTATGTATGAATCAATTCCAGAAGACATATAAGATTGAAAAAGAAATATATTTTGAATATTTTGTTTAAATGCCACTGTGTGGTTTTGTTATAGGTTGGTCTAAAAAGGGTTATAAAATTTGAATTCCAATTCCAATACATCACAAAAAAGAAAAAAAAATGTAAATGCATTTGAAACATGTACTCTAAAATGTTTCAGGTGGTAAAATCATTAAGCCATGTCGCAGTAAAAAAAAAAGACATTGGTTATTTTTCTTAACTACGAAAGAGCATATAATATATATAGCATACATTTCATGACTTTTTTTTAATCTCATCGGTAGTGATCTAGATATGGTCATAATAAGTTAACTTGATTATTTCATAAATAAATTCATTGTAGTCTAACCAGCAGTACGTAACTCTTAGCCTAATCACTACTATCAACATAAATAAATTGTTATATAAACATACTCACATGCTTTTTTGGGGCCAACTTTGATCTTCATCAAAACTCCAGCTTCACACAAAACAAAGAAAGCCTCGATAAAAGGCAATAATCTATGTGTTCCTGGAGGAAGAGGTGGTGATGTAGAAGAACCTTGTAGATTCTGAGCAACATTTATGTTTGACATGTTAGGAGAGAAAGAGCTCTATCCAAGTTGCATCTCAGTTGAACTTATACAAACTCAGTTCTTGCGACAATGGCTCAAGCGCAGTGTGTAAATTCCAAATAGTTGCTTGATCATCATGTTGATCCACACCATTATCCATATCCATCTTACCCACAGTATTAAGTGAAGTGAGTGAACTAAGGGCTTGCAGCACACGTAGAATGGCTGCACCAACCATAGACGATCCAATACCTAACGGACGACACATGCAAGGCCGACCAAGAGAAGGCGATGAAGCAACAATGCACCCGGTACACCATGATCAACGAAGATTTGTACCGGAGAGGCTACTCGACCCCCTTGCTAAAATGCATCACCAATAAAAG
>Ga0123341_1003789_pt1 | contig 13092 bp, 9 predicted proteins | sample Turbeapinknodule_FD_89959 | JGI IMG/M metagenome (GOLD analysis project Ga0123341, IMG submission 89959) | Root nodule microbial communities of legume samples collected from Mexico - Turtle bean Mexico pink nodule | ecosystem: Host-associated > Plants > Roots > Nodule | place: Mexico: Nepantla... | reverse complement strand
TTTTAATTCAGAGTGAAGTGACATTTGTAAGATAAAAAGAATACTTTATTTTTATTTGAATTGAAATGTCTTTTTTATTGAGTTGAGATGTCTTTTTCTGTAAGCTTTAGAGCAGTAAGTGAAGTTGGTTGTGAAATACTCTTACGTATTTTGCTTATTTACATTATTATCCTTAGTAAAGTACGGAATACAGTTTTAATACTTAATTACTATATTATTGACGGCTGAATATAATCTCCCTTATTATTTTTGCAATTAATTTATTTATGAAGTTTGTATCTTAAATAATATGTGCAGTATCGGATTTCGATACTTGTATAACAAATTCGTAGAATATGTATTTACGAAGGATTCAACTAAAATATAAAATATTTATTAAATTTTTAATAATTTTAATACAGTTATAACATAATTTTAAAAAAAATAATATTTTTTTAAAATTAAAATTTATTATAGAAACTTTTGAATCATATGTTTTGGGTAATGTGTCTGGTCATTTATGGATCGTTTCTCGTAGGAGTACAAATCAAGATATCTCAATCAATCAAACTTAATCATCCTTAATGATTCAATTAAGACATAATCATGACTAAAAGTGAAGAGGTTACAATTCAATCTGTATATATATACCTGATTATGTTATACAGAAAGACATCTAATAAACAACACAGAGAGTACTATCAACTCCTATTTCATATTATACTCATTATATTTATGCTCTTACTGACTTGAGCGTCGGAGTATCATTGTAGGAGGAGTCCCTCTCATTTCCAGAAGGTCTTGTTCATCCAGATTCCGTCCGACCTTATGTTTGGTTAGAACAATAAGAGAAACATATTTTTGTTAAAAAAATTTAAATATATTTATATACATAATTTTTATTGTAAATTTTTATAATTTTAATTTTAAAATTTGTACGTATATCTTAAATCCATATCATATCTCAATGTCTATACTACATTAAAATTCATATATTAATTTTAAAAAAATGCAAATAGCGTTAATAAAAAATGATCGACGTGGAAAGGCAAGTATACGCGTGTTTTGTGAATGACAGGCCGCCATTGGAGAGTTGACCGTTGACTTCCCTCCAAAACACTGTTGGCGCCATTTTCCGTTCCGTTTGGAGGCAGTGCGGTTCAAAATGTAGGTGGTGGAGGGGCAAATAGGTAATTTATGGAAGATAAGAGGCTAATAATGTACCCCACACCACACCTCATGTCTCCTCAAAATAATAGAAAGTGCAAAGACGAAGGAACATAATAATAGTTGCTGCATCATCCACTCCCACGCCCCCATCATTGCGCGTGGACACAACACACACACTTATTCACACCCACCGGTTCGCTTCTGCTCCAAACCCGGTCTGCCTCTCTCACTCGACCGCTCCTTCTTCATTCTTCGCCAAAGCCACAGACAAACCTAAATTACCAAAACCTCGTTCTTTTTTCTATTTTTCTATTTTTATTTTTCAAGAAAAATACTAATATATATTGAAACCAAAAGTTTTGTTAAATTTCTCCTTCCATTTATAGAGATTAAAACTCACCCAAAATATGTATATTTCTACAAATTTTATTTGTTAGTAAATAAGATGTTAGAAAGAGAGTGTCAAAAATATTGTTTTAATTTTTCTTGGTAATAAAGTTGCTTGTGTCATTTTATATATACACAACAAATTTAAAACAACCTACAACTTTTTTTTATATTTATCATTCTACTATTAAATCTTATACAATATCCTAAATATATTTGTAATCAGGTTTAAAATGGTAATAACCCAATTTAGTACATTTTTATTATGTTGATTTATGCAGTTTGAATTATAATAAAACATTCCTTTAAATGAGTAAGCTTGGTAGAATAACAAAAAATTGTGTAAAATATATTGATTGAATTGTTAAAGAGTTAGTAAGTGGTAAAAATAAAATAAAATGCATGGCACATAATTAATATAATGATAAATATAATTAAATGCATAAGAGGTAATGGATGGAAGGAGAAGAAGCATAAGGTTTGAGATTTGATATTCTTAAAGAAGAGAAAAGAAAATTGAGATTGAATAATGGAAGAAGGTGGGGGCTGTTCTGTATATAATTCATGTCCTTATTATGTGAGGCCCTTTCCTCTTTTTCCAACTTTTGCTTTCTCTCTCTCTCTGACCTAATTCTCTCTCTTCTCTTCTCTTCTCTTCCATTCTCTTCTCCACCAAGCACCACCACAACCTACACAACATCCATTTCTCATCTTCTCACCTAGATCTCTTTCTCTATACACTCATTGTTTGACAAAAACACAAAATAACAGTGGGAAGTTTTGTCATAGCTCACCTGACTCTAGCTAGTGGATAATAAGATTTTAAGATCAGTCACCACAACAAGAGAGAGGATTTAACTGTTTCCATTGCTTCTCTGGATCCACAAAGTTCAACATGACTCCAGTTAATTTGGCAGGCCAGTTTGGTGACACCACATACACTAAGGTCTTTGTTGGAGGCTTGGCCTGGGAGACTCAAAAGGAGACCATGAAGAAGTATTTTGAGCAATTTGGTGAGATCTTGGAGGCTGTTGTCATCACTGACAAAGCCACTGGAAGATCTAAAGGCTATGGATTTGTATGTTCTTATCTCTTTATCTCTTTTTCTTATATATCTTTTTCTTATACCTAATTCAGTATGCAACCTTTGATAATATCATTTCATAAACTGATGCAAGTTTTAGGCAGAAAAAAATTGAGTTGTAGAAGTTGTCCATATATCATTTCTCATCATTATATATCAGTATCCACCTAGATCTCAACTCTAGATGAAGCAATATACTATATCACATGTTCTCTTTTACAAGGAGAACTTCCTTTCTCAATTTCATCTTCCTTAATTTTCATTCTCTTTGCTGACTGTGATCGAGTTCATGTTCATTATTTCCATTTCAGGTTACATTTCGCGAACCAGAAGCTGCCATGAGAGCTTGTGTAGATGCTGCCCCTGTAATCGATGGTAGGAGAGCTAACTGCAACCTTGCTTCTTTGGGAGTCCAGAGATCTAAGCCTTCAACCCCAAAGCATGGTTCGTATAGATAAATCTACATCTCTTTTCTTCTCTATCATCTAATAATCTCATCTGATCTGAGTTCTTATCTGAATTAAGGTCTCATGAGATGATGCACATAAGATATCCCATGAGTTGCATAAAATCTTCTACTTTTAGTCTGTCACTGTTGAAAGATGCTAGCTCTCACATTTCTCAAACCATTCTCATCGATATACCCCACGCAGAAGCTCGTTAATGGATATTCCTCCCGAAAATTATTAGTGTGTTTGAGTGAAATCCAAGTCATGATATCTGTGTCGAAATATTCTTTGATAAAAATGGAAGACAACACAGCTAAATGACAGCTAAGATTGAATATTCTTCCAGAGTGGAAAGTTCTATTGTGTTTTATCCAAGAGGGTGTTTTATTTCATGCATGTTTTGGGAAACAAATGCAAGAAAACATGTCCCTATGAAAGCATCTGTTCCCTTTAGTTATTTTTCATCACTGCAATACAACCTAATCTACTATACTATACTATACTATACATGTTCTTATACATACAGTTATACATACGTATACGTATAGTAACATAATTCTGATGACATATATATGTATATATTGAAGTGAAGCATGTTTATGAATTAGTAAAGAAATGAGATGTGTTATTGCAGGAGGAGGAGGAGGGAGGAACTTGAGAGTAATGGGTTCTTTTCAGACAGGATTTGGAGGAGGAGTGGGATCAGCTTTTCCTTCAGCAGCAACCTTCCCTCATTATGCCATCCAGCAAGGGATACCTTATAATGTTTATGGGTATGAATCTACTTTTGCTCTTTATAGCAGCAGCATGCTACTTCTTTCTCTCTCTCTCCAATGTGGGATCATGGCACGTGCATGCCAACTCATTCACAACGAAACCACCCTAACATATTCATCTCTATTCTTTTCACATCATACCTAAGACTAGAGAGAGATTTTGTGTCAACTCTCTCTCTTGTGCTCTTCTGCTAGGGCCAAACAAAAAGGACTGTGCACATCTGTAAATCATGTTTCGCGTCCTTTGACCTTTATCTGCTTTGAATTCTCCAGATTTAATGTATGACCAAGGTCGAGTACTAGGTGGTGCTGCATGTAAACTCCACATGCACCATGGCTCCACATTCTCCAATCACCACAACCACAGTTTTATATCATAAATATATATAATAAATGATAAATTTATAATTAAATTATATAAAATAAATATTAAAAATAATAATATTAAGAGTAAATAGGGTTGTTAATATATATTATTACCTTCTCTTATTCATGCACCATCTCTCTTATGCTTCAGATTCTAACCCTTTCTCTCCGGTTATTATTTTATCCTTATTTTCAGGTACTCTCCTTACTCACCGGATTACACTTACCCTACGGTTTGTACAGTTCACTTTCACTTTCACTTTTTTTACTTAGGATGCGTTTTCATGCGTAGCTTTTAGGACATACAACCTTTTCACCCTCAAATCAAACTATTAACTTTCTCTCTCTTCTTTTTAGACCTAAATAATAATAAATTAAGAAGTTATTTTTTTTATATAATCACATTATAATTTTTAATATTATTATTTTAATAAGTTGTATAGTATTTTAAGAATTGTTAAGTTATCATTATCCTTTAATACTGCATTCAAATATATTTAGATTTCTAATCAAAAGTAAATATCCTCTTAACTACTACCAACAAAACCTATAAGATCCATTCCATTTTTCGTGTTGCCAGTATAATGAGTTTATTAGTATTATGAAAACGATGAAATATGCATACGTCTGTGTCATATAACGATAAAGTTATTTTTTATGAACTAAAAAAATTAAATTTGATTATAAATAATAAAAACTAAATAGCGTGAGTAGCATAATAAATTAAAGTAATCCGTGATTACAAGAAATAAAATAATTTTGTGTTTACATAATTTCATAAATATATACATCAATGTTGACAACTTACTCTATTATATAATTTGTGATTCATTATATGAAAAAAAAATATTTTTATTATTTTATGTAAAAATTGAAATTTAATATAAGTTGTTAATATATCACTATGTATAATAAACAAAATGAATGAATCAATGGATGAAATGAAGTAAAAAGAAGAGAGTAAGTAATGGGGGTAGGGTGATAATTGTGTTGGAGGTTTCACTATTTATGTGGGGATGAAGTTTTTGTTGGACAACACATAATTGTACCCTACAAAATGCGGAAATGAGGGTGTAAGCGCATGCATACGCAGTGTTTGTATAATTGATTCCTTCCCTTGGGAGAAGCAAACCAGTAATGAGTGGATAGGTTCAGTCAAAGTGTTACCTGTGCTGTCTTTTCCCCGCCAATATTTTTTCTTTTCCTTCAAACACCACCTCAAACTCAAAAGCGGCTTTGTGGTCCTTTTCTCAGGCATGTGCTATGCATACTTTCACACTCTTCTAAATTCAACTGCTTCTTCTGCACTGCACACCCAATTTTTTTAATCAAAACCCTTCCTCTTGCAAATGCTAGTGGTCCACCTTTTGATATTAAATAGATTAATTTAATTGGATCACAGTGAATGCTTGTTGAAAATTTAGAATAATACTGGTATGAAAAATGAGAAATGGAATGCATTGTGCAGAGCTACTATGGTGTGTATGGAGGAGCAACAGCTCAGTACCCAGTTTATGGAAGCGGGCCAGGAGGGATGATGACGGGTGCTGCAGCCTTCTATCCGTATCTGCAGTACGGAGGAGAAGGGAGTGGCGGCGGCGGCACAAGCGGTGGCTATAGTTCCGGGCAGGGTTACGGCGTGAACTATGCCCCTCACCTGTTTCAGTATTCTCCGATTGCTTCCACTGCAGCAGGTGCCTATGCCCAGCACTATGGAACACCCATGTCTCTTGCTCCTTCCCCTGCCTTGCAATCAGGTTTGGTTTCTGCTCCTTTTCTTCCATTGCCATTCCCATTCATCACTGATTAATGGGGCGCTAACATCTTTGACAGTGTGTTTCGCTGTGCCGCAGGCGTGACCATGTCCCTTCAAGCTCCAATTCCTCATCGCTAGAGACTCATCTCAAACTAGCTATGTCAAAACTTCCCAGTTGCTTCTTGAAGTCTCTCGTCATCATCATCATCATCATCATCATCATCATCAACCTTTGCCCTGACCATGGTGCTCTGTCTCACACACACCCACTCTTTCACTAACACAATGCAAAGTCCATCGATGGCATTTGGGCTTTTCCAGCATTATAAGAAGCCCCCCATAGGGGCTAAAATGTTCCTCCACATGTGGAGAGTCATGCATTTCTTTTTCTCAAAAAAATGTTGCATCTTGAATGAAGGGTTCCCTGAGGAGAACCGCAGAACCAACAGGAGGTGGCTATAGGAAATAGCTGGCTCACTTGTTGGAAAAAAAGAATAGCAAAGCTTGGCCCTGGAAAGGCCAAGCCAAAAGAACCGTCTTCTTAACTTGGACCCAAGGGGGGCTAAGTAAAAGTGTAGAATGGTTTGAAAAATTGTAAATGGGAGCTTGCAGATAGGTAGCTCATCAACTAGAAATGAAGTTAGTTCTGCAAAAATAGGTATTCCCTCCAATCACTGCTAATCACCTCTGCATGAAGAGGAGTTTTTAGCAATCATGGACATTGGATGTCCCAGCTTTTTTGTATGGTAACATCTAGCTAGTCTTAGGCATTAGTGTTAGGATCAGTCATGTCTTTATAAATATGCTTTATCAATTTTCTCAAAAAGAGTTTTAACCAACCAATCAATTCACAATCTTCCCTTTTGGTAAGGGGAGAGAATATCTAACTACTGTTTTTTCTCTTTCTGGTTTTTCCTGTAAATTGAATGTGGCTAAACTATGGAGTTTAAGCCCAATCCACTAATCCTTAGGAGGGATAGTGTTTTATTTTCCCACTTAGCATAAGTAGTAGATTTCATCATCATGTTGAGAACTTCATCAATGGATGCAGAACTCAAAACACTTGCATGTAACCCTGGGAGATATTTTGGTTCCCTCGGGTACTTCACTTACTCACCAACCATGGTTAGGACATAGGTGAATCTCCTCACTCTCTGTCTCTCTCTCTCTTTCTCTCTTCTCCCTGCTTTTCTATCTGAGATGGACCTTCATACTCTCTCTATTAATTATATGTTTAAGCCTATATGGTTTGGATTGTAATTAGGAATACTAAAGTAGGAGGATTTCATTCTCTATCCATGGTGGATCAGAATGGATTTGCTACTCATTTTACTATGTCTTTAATTTCATATTATGCTTGCTTCTGTTCAACCTATGTCAAGATAAGCAGATCAACTTAATTCTTCCACCATATCTTCAATCAAACATATTTTATTTATTATATGCTATCTCTGATTTTGTGCTAAATGTAAGGTTAACACATAGCTCTTATTTATTAAATCTTGTTGTAATCCACTTCAACCTCAAAACTAGTTTTTATTTTCATACCCCACACAGCATAAACAAACCTTTCAAGACCCTCGTAGTTCATCAAAACGCCTTTGCATACTACTGAGAGACTTCTTTTTGCTATTATAGATCCATGCTTTAGATCATCTAAAGCACACTTGTATGTTATTATGTATTATAAATTAATTTAACAAATAGTACTTCAGAATTTTTTATATCGAATTATTGAAATTTAATAGTTCTAATGTTGTCATGTCCACACTGTATAAGGTCATATTTCATGGAACTTGTAATTTATTCTGTAATAGATATTAGAAGGATGTGTTGCTTCAATTCTATATTCTTTTTCAAGATAATTTCTTACATCATATGAATTCTAAAGATCTTAGCGTGTAATTAATTCCTTGATGATCAAATTAAAGTCCTTCCATAAAACCTCAAAATTCTTACCATCATCATCTTCAGAACTTGTTCCTCAAAAAATCTGAAGCATTGGGTGATATGATCTAAATAAAAAGTTGGGGTATTTTGCAATTGGATTCAGTTTCAAGATTATTGTTGTTTGAGTTAACCTGGTTTGTATTTACGACAATTCTTGATGGATGTTTACATGTATTGACGTGAGCCCAAGATGTGACAAATTACACATTATGCGTTAGTAAACGTTACTTCTTAAGCTATGATTGTAATTATGGTAGCATATTAGTGAAATTGTCAAGAATAGATAGGGATTGACTTTATCAAAGTTATCATTTGCCTATAGTGATGCTATATTTGATCTTAAAATCTTAATAATGTTACCTTATAATAATAAACTTCAGTTTAGAATAAAAATACAAAATAAGAAGATATTATAAAAATAAAATCCCAAATTGGTGACTTGGGAATAAAAAATATGGAAGGAACTATTAATGGGTTTTAATTAAACAATAATTGTGAGCACAAACAATGTGTTAAATTCAAAAAACAAGTTTTATGGTACTATAGTATTACAACCTGTTGGATGAGCTCATAAAATACAAGCTCGAGAAAATATGTTTTAATTGGATAATTAAAACAATTGTAATGATTTATGATATGTTCAAAATTATCCCATTTAAACTTTTTTTCTCTAAATATCTTTATTTAGAAATATACTAAGATCAAATATAAATCTTACCTCAACCAAAATTAAAATATTTCAAATCTTATTTTATCATATTAAATTAAACTTAAAATTCATTTCTTAATATTAAATTAGAATTATTTAACAAGAATTTATTAGTCGTACCCTCATTTAAAATATACAATAGTACTGCAAAATGTGAAGATATTAAGTTTTGTCACAAAAGAAAGAAAATGATAAGTATGAGTCACTTTATCATTGGATTCTGATAAGAAAAACTAATCATTTTTCTATTATCATTGGATTCTGATAAAGAAAAAATATTAATTTTTTCTAAACCCAGCTCTGAATACACAGTACGTAGTAGTACAAATAAAAGCGGCAAAGGCCTGCTTTTATACTCACATAATGATAGGCATAAGCATATTCTGTTGTGTTTCACAAAGTAATTCACTAAATAATAACAAGACACCAGTTTTCGGAGAATCCAACAGATGTTGTCTAGTTTTTTTCCCCTTCTTGCTCTCTACTTTCATGCTTATTTTTCTACTCTCAACTCTTCATTATTTTCTCAACCAACAGGTTAATTAATACCCTCATGATTTTCTCTATGCATTTGGTCATTTTCATAACATTAATGATATTTTTACAACTTGCTCTAAATGTATAACATGTGATAACACGAAGAAAGATTATTTTCGTCATTTTGGAAACTGGTGTAAGTTTTAGACAGAAAAATGAAGTTGTAAACTAATGCAAGTTGAATCAGAAATGCTCTGAACACTATATTGAATGTCCTTATTTCAAGTTTTTTACTTTTCATTTTCCATTTCCAAGAATCATTGTCAATAGTGCTGAAAGAAACATCCTATTCATAATTTCTTGTTTATGTGCTATCAAGGCAAGACTTGTTTTTTCCACCACTCTAATACTGTTTCATATATATGTATCAGATATTGGTAAAACCATAGTGGAAGGAAAGCTTTGTCTAAGATATGTCTGAAGAGGTTTTTGAGTTGTCACCACAGAATTCAGCAGTCTCAGGATTCAAGGAAGAATCTCCTGAACATTCTCCATCTGAGAGATGGTTAAAAACCAGCAAAATTGCTCCATTTATACAACTGGATATTCAATCTGAGTTCATTGAACAAAGCAATCCAGACTCCATTGGATATGGCTATAGCCCCCAGACTCCTGATGCTGATGAAAAACAACAGGCCTTACAACAATCACATGCAATAACCAACACAGAAAAGACATATACTGTCACCAGAAGAAAAGAAAAGCTATCGAGAATTCTACTTCCACTATCTGCAGCTTCATACTATAGTGGAGTTTCACCAGAAATGGAAATTGTTGAATCATGTCAAATCACTGACAAGCTAAATGCATATTTGAAAGCAAGAAAGGATGATGTCAGTGCTGGTGTACCAGGCAAATTCTTACATGCAGTAATGGCTTCAGATGGTGTTGGTAATTTCCATTTCTCAGCTTAACATATATTAAAATCTTGTGAATATGAATCCATGATTTTTCTAATCACCATTGTTTTCTGGAATATATTTTAAGGGTCATCATTGATTCACATTTTAGACTAACTACTGTTCACAGACGTGGGAACTGTGGCTTCAATCATCACGTATTCCTTCTTCCTACATCTAACTTCAGAGAGTGATCAATTCTGCACAGTACCAATCATTAACATTAACCGGGCAAATCTTGGTTCGCATGTTGAACTCAAGTGGTTGCTCGATTCATGTCATATTGATCAGTCATCCTTAATTTTTGCAGATGAGGTTAGTTTGATCAGAATGTTCTACAATTATAATTTTTTTTAAATGTAGTTACATACGACTGTTATTTTGGTTCATCTATTCAGTTATTAGAATTTTTTTATAAATAAATACATTATAGTTATGTATCGTTTTTTTAAAATGAGATGTGAAGTTGCATAATGATATTTATGTATTTTTCGATAAAGAAAAGATATCATTAAAGCTACGAGGGAGCACAATAAACTCTCACAAAGCATAAAACAGCAAAACAATGCAACACCAGAGACCAAATAGAAAAGAATACAAAGCCCACCAGTGTTCTAGACAGCTCCCAAAACAGAACCAATAAGATGCAGTACTAATTACTTAGAAACTGAGGGGTCCAAAATATTGATGAGTGACAAAGTTATAAATAATTCCCTTTACCTAATTAAGAATTTTTTCCTGTGTGTCCACTTCAAAAGAAAGCTTAATTATTTGAATACATTTCAACAGATTGATTTGTCTTACTATGATCTATTTGGAAGTCTTAAGATCGTGCTGTTGAAGGGAAGCAAGATTGCAAGTAAGCAAGAGGTAATAAATTATGCATTGGACACTGTTCAACTCTGGTTATAATCTCAGAAAACTATTGATATTTTGTTCTTTTCAATGCAGAAATTGAAGCATGCTGTGGTTGAAAATTTTCACTGCAGAAAGGTTAATTCACTGCACCTTTTTTCTTAACCATTTTATACACTTTTTTTTTACATTTAAGAGCTGATGCATACCATCCTTAAAACTCTTATTTCTCAGGGTGAGACAATATATCCATGGGTTAAAACTGTCATCACAGCAGAGGTGGGCCTCAAATTCCCCAGACAATTTCACTGATCTCTCTACGTGTAGTTTTGGTTATCATAGTTTCCTCAATTTCAGTTTTAATCTTTATATTATAAAAGTTCAACATCTAGGTACTTGCAATTTTACATGTTTTAATTTTATTCTCTTTTTTAACTCTGATGCCTATAGTTTGGTGTGCTTTGTTTAGGTTTTACTCCCTCTATTATAACATTCACTAGTTCAAATGATAAAAAATATTACCATTCTGCACATATTTACAGGGAACTGTATGAATCTATCAAGTAAATGATGCTACCCAAAAATGCTCTCACCCATACTTATCATCTTTATAGCTTTGAACTTGAAGTATTAACAGAGCTGAACAAGTGTTTGCAGAAGATCTTTTTTATCACGTGAACTGATGTTGAATGATATGTACAAGAATAATTTGTTTCTTCCATGGATATATCATTATAAGGTCTCTGTTGTTATTTGACCACTTTATCATTGCTACAGGAATGCTCTTGTTGCACGGCCATAGCAGACAAATTTGTAAATTATTCGCCTGAAATTTTGGCTAGCAAATCATTCAGTAAACTTCTGGTACTTGAAACTTCTAGTTCCAAATTTTGAGCTGCCTCTTTTTTTTCTTAATTAAATGTATTTATTATGAAGTGCACTTTTAAACCTAACTCAATCTCATAAACCAGTTTATGAGGTGAGATTTGCATCCACTTATAATCGATTTTGGATTTCCAACACACTCTTCTCATGCTGAGAGTCTCTGAGAATGATAGATCGTGCATGAGACAACATATTATGGTTGATCCAATAGTGATCCGATAACGGGTGATCTGATAAGCCCACCAAACATATAGACTTTAAATGGTTATGATACCATATTATGAAATAGACTTTAAGTCTAACTCAACCTTATAAAACCGGCTTATGAAGTGAGGTTTACACCTACTTATATTCAACATTTACATTGGACCAATTGCTAAGATACCTACTCTATTTTTGTTTTGTTAGGGGGTTGTGTCCCTCATGTCTACCTGAAAACTAAAATGAATTTTTGTCTTATCTTTGATTCTTGTGAATGTTTGCAGCTAGCTGGCATTCTTTTGGATACTGCGAATCTAAGGGACCCTGGCTGCACCTCTAAAGATAAGTACACAGCTTCATTATTGATCAATGGTGCTGGTCGTTATGGATGCAGTGGCCTTTACCAATTATGTACGCCCCCACACCATTTTCTATCAATTTAGTTTTGTAGCACATGCACATTTCCATGTTCACATGCTATTGTTACTGTTGAATCTTCTTGTCTTCAAATGTTTGCAATGATTAGATGCTGCATGCATACATATACCAGTTATATATAACTATGACATACAAATTTGTTAGAAAACCACCATTTTTGAACTGATATCTGAGAGTTGTAAGTTTGGTTTAGTTGTGTAAGTTGAAGTGTTTGTGATTTTCAGTGAAGTACAAAATGCATGATCTTTCCAACCTCCAAGTAGCAGATATCTTGTGGAAGGACTTTAAAAAGTGGAATGGACAAGGTATTGACTTTTTTTTTGCCTATCATTTTCCTTTCATAAATGAGTGAAATGAAATCAAATTACTGTTCATTCTCTCTCTGTTACTCTGTTTTCTGTCGGCAGTGTAGATCTATACACCAACATGAGATGTATTTGGCTTACTCAGAGATGAACATGATATACTTACTTATGTCGTGCTTCATTTTTATAATAAGCCACTACATTATAGTGTTGAACACTCTCAATTATTTCATCTTACAACTATTATCACAAAAAAATTAAAATAAAAATTAATTTTAGATAATAAAATAATTAATTACTATATTAATTAAATTAGAGATCATTTTATAAATTAAAAACATTATTG
>Ga0123341_1003786_pt1 | contig 13095 bp, 12 predicted proteins | sample Turbeapinknodule_FD_89959 | JGI IMG/M metagenome (GOLD analysis project Ga0123341, IMG submission 89959) | Root nodule microbial communities of legume samples collected from Mexico - Turtle bean Mexico pink nodule | ecosystem: Host-associated > Plants > Roots > Nodule | place: Mexico: Nepantla... | reverse complement strand
CCTTGAATAAGCTTTCCTGACCTTTCGGCGATGTGCCCCTTTAGGCGGTCTCTAACCACTTGATCGCCTAAAACTCACATACGGCGACTATGACGCAAGCCTGGTGACCGCCGGTTATACATAGTAGAGATCGGAGAACGCCAATCCAACAATTGGCGATTACACAGACTTCCCGATGTACTTCCCTTCCGTCAGCCAGGTGTCCCGTTCAACACGCCTATATTATCGCTGCTTGCTGCCACGTCATCACTTCCGATTACCTGATCGGTACAAATAGTTATAAAAGGGGATTGTGACCCGAAGTAAAGGTGCGTTGTTTCTGAATACTAGACTGAATCTGATTAACTTTTGTAAGCCCTCACTGACTTGATCGTCGAAGTGTAATCAATAGGTAGGGCCCCTCTGTCTTAACAAAGCCACATTCCAGTGTAACAAGAAGATGCAAATCAATATCCAGAAGGAGCTTCGCTGATGAAAACGTGACTAGGACCATTGTCATCAGATATATTGTTATTAACGTGTCTTCTGATTACAACTTGCTTTTAGGTCGAGCATCCTTGAATAGGTTGAGAGTAGTACCCTCGACAACCCGTATGAGGATGAGACTGCCTTCTGACGAGGAAGGAGTAATCACCATAAAGGCCGATCAGAAGGCTACCAAAAAGGGCTATGAAAGTAGTCTGAAGGATCGAAGGAAGACTTACGGAATCACATAGTCGAGGTGCTCGGGAAAGGACTGTATAGAGACCCTCGAGGGGGAAGCTTAATGCTTTTGTACTGGAGCAGAGCGCTCAAAACTCAGCACTTGGTGGTCGGACCTTGGTACATGGTGCAGACAGGTCAGCTCGACAGAATAGCGGGCCGTGTAATCGGGTCTCAGTTGTATGTATAAGTCCATTTTTGTATAATTAAGGTAATACTTCATACGTAAGGCCTAGATGGCTAACAAGGGGTAGTTATGGACCTAGGGGTGCACTTAGTGCGCATAGGGTCTAGTTTAAGTAAGTGTTTTCTTTTAAACCTAAGCCCATGTGTTAGGGCATATAGAGGTTAGGTTCCATGTATGATGAAAGCTAGCCTAGCACCATAAAGAGGGTGCCTACGTAAACAAATTAGACCCCTGATGTTGGTACATAAGTTGGTACCCTAGTGGTTATTCTGTTATTATTTTATGCACTCCCTAGAGGAAAGATTTTGTTCTGTTGCAGCACCGAGAGAGTGTGCTCCTGAACAACATATTTTCCTATTGAGTATGCTTTCAGTTGAGATTATATTCTCGTGATGGAAAGCTGCTACAAGAGGTAAGCTATAAAAGGGGCTTGAGACCCCAGGTTAAGGTACATTGTTTCTAAGAATGAAACTTACTACTTCTTAAATTCTTATAAGCCCTGTACTGACTTGATCGTTGGAGTGCAATCAATAGGTAGGGCCCCCTCTGTTTCAACGGAGCAACATTCCAGAGTTGCAAGAGGTAGGACGAATTCGTGAAGAGACAGACAGAGCTAGAGCTTGTCATCAGAGTCAACTGACAAGAACATTAGGCGCCCACTGTGAGGCTTGATAAAACCAGGTCCCACCCACAGTTGTGCTCGAGTCGCTAAACGTGATGAGAAATACAAGGCAAGGTCCATTGGGATCTGATGGGAATGACAACCCCACCATACAACAATTTATGGAAACCGTGAGTGCTCTCCAATAGGCGATGACAACATCTAGGGTTGAACAAGAGAGACTCATGGCAGAAGCTCGACCTGAGCAGCTGCTTAAACAAGACCAGTTGATGGCGGAGATAAACGCATCTTGAGCAAGCAACGACGAGGTACGCAAGACCAATGAGGAATTGCGTAGAAGTTTACAACAACTTGGTAGACGCTCCGCAGGGGAGAGAGGCCCGATTGTCCAACTAAGGGCCCTCCCCAAACCATTTTCGCAGGTGATTATGGACGCTGCCATACCAGCCATCTACATAACGCCCAAGATTACTTTCACAGGTGTAGAAGATCCTGAGAGCCACCTAACAGTGTTCAACGCCCATATGATTATCTCGGGAGGAACTGATGCCATACATTGCAAGATGTTCATGTGTACGCTCACAGGAACGACATTACAGTGGTTTGTTGGCCTTCTTGATGGCCACATAACCTTCTTCGACTAATTTTCCGAATTGTTCAGGGAACAATTCATCGTTAACCAAGCTCGACCGCTAGTCCCCTTCGACCTTTTCGGTGTAAAGCAAAGACAAGGAGAACCTTTGAAGGAATTCCTGAATAGGTTTGATGCCTTTATAGTAAGGCTCCAAACCTAGGATGAGGCCTTGATGGTCCATGCCTTTGAATAGGGGGGTCATGTCAGGACAGTTCGGTGATTTTCTAATCGGAAATCTAGCGATGATGTTTGGGGAGATACGACGACAAGTTGTCGTTCACATCGTTGCCGAAGAGGCGGTATCTGTGAAGCGTGACAGCACACACCCATAGTAAACCAAGCCGAAAGAGGGCAGCCGAGCTCAGCCTTTGAGGGTCCATGAAGCTGTGACCGAGAAGAGGTCAGACGCACGGTGAGCACCCTACGTACCCAGAAAAAACCAACCAAGGACGAAGGCAAGAGACGACCTTCCTTTCAGAAGGGAGGTGTTCCGCCTTCAAACATAAGAAGTACACGAGAGAGGTGAATATAGTAAAGGCGTGGGGGGCTGACCAGCCAACCTAACCCGACCTCTGCTTCACCAGTGCTGATTTGTGGGACGTGGTCCCACATGAGGATGACCCAGTGGTGATCTCCGTCGTCATCGTGGGAAGAATACACCGAGTTCTTATTGACTAGGGAGCTCAGCTTATGTGATATTCTGGGTAACGTTTAATAACTTGCAGTTGTTACCTGACCAGTTGAGACCATGCGATGGTTGCTTGTTTGGCTTTGCTGGAGATCAGGTGGAGGTACGGGGACATGTAGAGTTGAGGACGACCTTCTTAGACGACGTCTCATCTCGCACGATCAGTATTAGGTATTTAGTGGTTAATGTTGTTTTAGCCTATAACTTACTTTAGGGAAGGCCATCCTTGAACATGTTAGGTGCGGTGGCCTTGACGAGGCACATGAAGATGAAGTTATCTTTTCTCGAGGGAGGGGTGATCATCATCAAGTCTGACTAAAAGGCGGAAAGGAAGTGTTACAAGAACAACCTGAAGAGCAAAAGGGGAGTGTGTACGATCACCATCCAGGCGCGAATGCCAGAGGTGATCACCCGAGATGAGGTCACCAAAGAAAGGCGATTTGGGCCTGTTGGTGAGGTTCTGGAGAAGGTGATCGAGAGGAATAAGTTCAAGCTCGGCACATCGTTAGGAAAAGAATTGCAAGATAAGATCCCTGATATAATAGCGAGGCACATGAGTGCTTTTGCTTCGTCTTCTGCAAACATGCCTAAAATAGATCCTGACTTCTTGTATCATAGACTCACCATGGATGAGAAGGTCAGGCCAGTTATTTAGAGAAGAAGGAAGCTCAACGAAGAGAGACGTCTAGTCACCAATAGGAAACCCAGAAGCTCTTGAAAGCTGGCCTCATAAGGGAAATCCAGTAGCCTGAGTGGCTAGCAACAATCATAGGGATGAGAAGCCCTGTCACGGTGAAGGAAGTACAACAGTTGACCGGGCGTATGGCCGCTTTGTCGAGGTTCTTATCACCAGGAGGATATAAGGGGTACCCTTACTTCCAGTGCTTGAAGAAGAACTACCGTTTTACATGGACCCACGAGTGTGAGGATGCGTTCCTCAAGTTGAAGGAGTACCTGACTAGCCCACCTGTCCTGTGTAAGCCGCTACCAGGTATCCCCATTTGTCTCTATTTTGCAGTTACAGATTGGGCGATCAGCTCGGTCATCGTGCAGGAGCAAGATTAGGTTCAAAGGCCTATTTACTTCGTGAGCAAGGTGCTATAAGGGTTGGAGGTGCGATATCAAGCCATCGAGAAGGCAACCTTGACAGTGGTATTTGCAGCTCGGCGACTGCGCCTCTATTTCCAGAGTTTCACTGTGATAGTGATGACTGATCTCCCAATCCGCAAAGTTCTCCAAAAGCCCGATATAGCAGGTCAGATGGTGTGCTCGGAAGTCGAGCTGTCTAAGTTCGACGTGCAATACGAACCCAGGGGGCCTATCAAGGGCCAAGTATATGCTGATTTTGTGGTAGTGCTATCCTCAAAAGCCACTCAAGTAGATAGTGGTGACTTTTAGTGGGTCCTCTCGGTGGATGGATCTTCCAACCAACAAGGTAGCGGTGTTGGGATGATTCTAGAGGAACCTAACGGACTATTGATCAAGCATGCCTTGAGATTCGTCTTCAAGGCCAGCAATAACCAAGCTGAGTACGAAGCCATATGGTCGCTGGTATGCTGCTGGCCAATGAACTAGGCGCTCAAAGCTTGTTGGTAAAAAGTGACTTGTTGTTGGTGACCGGGCAAGTCACATGCAAGTACCAGGCCAAAGATCCACAAATGGCCTCGTACTTGAGGTATGATACACTTTTGAGGGAAGCTTTCCCCATGTTTGAGCTGGTGCATGTCCCAAGGGAGCAGAACGCTCGAGCATACTTGCTATCTAAGCTGGAGAGCTCGGGAAAGGGAGGTCGATAGAGGTCAGTTATTCAGGAGACTCTAAAGTCACCCAGGACCACTGCAGAGGAAGCGACAAAGGTCAGTCATGTAGAGACCATGGAGGTAAGCTCGGCAAGAGAAGGGAGGCACCGGTCTTTGACACAAGAAACGTTGAAGGTGCCCAAAATAAGCACTTATGGCTTATCGGGGGAGGAATCGTTAGAGTTCCTACAGGTCGATGTAGTGGAGACCTAGATTACACCATACCAGCGTTACCTTGCTAATGGTATCCTCCTGGTAGAGCCCACAGAAGCAAAGGCAGTCAAGAGGAACACATAAAGGTATACCCTGGTTGACGGAAAGCTGTTTCGTCATGGCTACACCCATCCCATCCTCACTTGTGTTGAAGGCCATTCGAGATGGATATTATTGGCGAACTATGAGGGAGGGCTGCATGAGGTATTGGCATCACGCATCCCCCAAGGAGTTGCGATCAACACATAACCCCTGGCCTTTCCATACGTGGAGAATAGACATCTTGGGTCCTTTCCCTTTGGCAATTTGTCAGATGAATTATCTCGTGGTGGCTATTGAGTACTTCACCAAGTGGATAGAAGCAGAACCAGTTGCGCAGATAACCGCCCACAAGGTTCAGCTCTTCGTGGGGAGAAACATTGTCTGTCGTTTTGGGATCCCAAGGCACTTGGTGTCCAATAATGGTACCCAGTTTGCAAGCCAACAATTATTCAAGCTGTGCATGAAGCTTGGGATGAAGCAAGTGTTTGCCTTTGTGGAGCATCCCCAGACGAATGGTCAGGTCGAGTCTACCAATAGAGTCTTGCTCAAAGGTTTATAGAGGAGGTTGGAGAAAGCAAAGGGGACCTGGTCAGAAGAGATTCCTCGAATATTGTGGGCCTACCACACCACTCCTCAGTCCACCATAAAGGAAACGCCTTTCAGTTTGGTATATGGGTTAGACGCCATGATACCTGTAAAGATCCAGGAAAGCTCACCTCGGTTCCAGAACTTCGTGATAGAAGAATCTAACGAAGGGTGGAGCTGAAGCAGAAGTCCAAGCTGAGACATCGGCAGTTTCGAGTTGTCGACATAGTAATGCGAAAGACTAATCCTTACCAGTTGGAGAATAAGTAGTCTCCCAAATAGACTGGCCCATTCCGCGTGGTGGAGATGCTTGGAAACAGAGCCTATAGGCTCGAAACTCTTGAGGGTGGAGCTATACCACAGACGTTGAATAGGGGGAACCTCAAGTTTTATTTCAGTTGAAATATTTTGTCAATGTTTAACGAACAATTCAAATAAGGGGACACTTTTTTTCCCTCATGAGGGTTTTTTAACGAGGTAGCCCAATGAAGAACTGTTCTTGAAATATGAGTCATCAGAATTATTTGTTGGCACACGATAAGACAACTTGGCTGGTGAATTAATCCGGGTAAGTGCCATATATGTATAATTAGTCATGAAATTATTAAACGAGGCAACCCATCTACTTGGTAAGATTCCAGGCTCAGATGTCTCGAAACTCGTACAATTCAGATGGGAAAACCTCTTCTCAGTAAGATTCTTAGTCCAGGCACCCAGAATTGGCTTAAGGTTGTTTGACTAAGGGCAGGTAAGCCAAACTACCTCAGCATCGAAGAGTTGACTCGGTGTAAGCCAACACCCAAGTCAGATACTCTAAGGCAAAAGAAATTACTTCCTTGGTAAGATTCCAAGATTAGGTGTCTCAAAGCCTGTATAATTCAGATGGGACAACCTTTTCTCAGTAAGACTCTGAGTTCAGGCACCCAGAATTGGCTCAAGACTATTTGACAGCTGAGTGCAGGTAAGTCGACCTACCTCAACATCGAAAAGTTGACTTGGTGTGTAAGCCAACACCCAAGTCAGATACTCTCAGTAGAAGGGTTGACTTGGTAAGATTCCAAGTTCAGGCACCCTGAAGTTGTGATTGTTTAAGGACAGGTAAAGCGACATGTCTTGATGCGATACCCGAGCAGGCGCTCTGGGCAGTGTGTTTTCTAATAAAGCGACCTTATCTTGGTAAGATTCCAAGTCTAGGCGTTTGGAAAATCATGGTGACTCAGAGAGGACGACTCTTTCTTAGTAAGATTCTGAGTTTGGGAGCCCCTCAACCGTGATTAGTTGTAACTAAGATTTTTTGGCTAAAGACAGATAAGACAACCCACCTCGACATCGGTGAAACCACTCGAGCTCGGGCGCTCTGCAAATGAAAATTGAGATTAGCCCTATGGGGTGGTAAGCCAACACCCAGGTTAAATATTCTAAATACGAGAAATTGCTGAAGGGTTGACCTGATGTGTAAGCCAACACCCAAGTCAGATACTCTAAGCAAAAGAAGATCAGAGAAGAGAAGACTTGATGTGGGAACCAACACCAAAGTCAAATACTCAAGCCATCCATGATGCTAGGAAATGCCAAGATTGGAAAGCAAGTGATATGCTAAGCGCGCTTAGCAAGGTCGCAAGACTTGAACTCTGCTTGAGTAATCAAGTAGCGCTCAAGCGAGTTAAGGCACCTCATGCGGCCAGGGGGTATGAGTCATCCCATAGGTTACCTCTACCTGAGCATTATGATTTCCCATACTTGGTTAGCGCATTGCTTTTATTGTTATTTTAGCAATTGGTTATATTATTGCTCGGTGTTATGTCTATACTAGTTGAGTTTCATCAAAGACGAGTAATGAGATATGCAATGTTAACATAACATAAGTAAATCAACGTGCTAATACATACAAGTCATTAGAAAATTTAAGATTGTTCAAAGTGCCACGAAGGGCGGCTGGTTACAAAGGAACACTACTCATCCACAAGCTGCCCGTCCACCACCGTCTTACCTAAGCCAAGTTGGGAGAAGTCCATCCTAGGATAGATTCCTGAGGCCTGGGCAACGACGTCTTCAAAGCTCGCCATGTACGAGTTAGCAGCGTTGTCGGTGAGGGCTTCCCTTTCTTTAACAAACTCCTCATCCTTCTGAGCCAGCTCCCCCTTCAGCCTCTCCACATCAGCTTGGAGCCTTGCATTCTTTTCAGATAATTCTAAGGATTCCCTGGACTTCTCAGTCAGGAGAGCCTTAGCTTTTTGTTGTAACTGTTGGAGTTCCTCATGAAGCTTTGTCGTTTCTTGCTTGAGGCTTCCAACCTGCTGCAGGAGCTCGGTGACCTCTTGAGACTTCTTCTCAGCTGACCCCTTCCACTCCCTCTACTTGGAGATAGCTAGGCAAGTTGTTCCTAGAGCCTTCCCCAGTTGCCTAATGGCCTGCCCCACTAAGCGATCCTCCTTGATGCCAACAACTTCTCCTTGGTCTTGGTGGGCAAAATGAACTTTTCAAGGAAGGAAGGAGCATCCAAGTTAGGATCCCACTGTCCCTTTTCCTGAGCGCTTGTGGCCTCACCTTCCTGCACCACTTCCATGTCACGAGGAAAAGGTGGGCTTGATGGAGGAGCCTGCTGCGAAGGAGCACGCCCATCTGAGACGGAGAGCTCAGAGGGTTCAATGGTGGTCTTTTTGTCTCCTTCTGAAGACCGGCCTAGAGTAGGTCTCCTCGTTGTTAGTAGGGGCGGCGTCGACAATAACTTTCAGCTTAAGATCCTCGGTGGGGAGTACTTGGGCAGCCACCTTCATCCTCTTGGCTCTTGCTGCCAAATCCTTCTTGTTAAGCTGACCTAACATATTGTCTGCAAGAAAAGCAAGGGAAGTTCAACAACAATAAACAAGTCAGCATCAGTAATAGTAAAAGAAGGAAAGATACCAATATACGCTTTTAGTTCCCTTGGGGAGAACTCTTGGCTTATGAGGGTGGTCGTATCAAAAACCACCTTCAGGTTGAAGAAGAAATGACACACTTCCTGGTCCCGCTGCAACATGCTCTCTAGGCACCGAGCACCTTGGAAGGTTGGTTTCTAGGGCCAATATAAGGGAAACCCATCTAGAAGACTTAAGTCCCTCTTGTTGCAGTGCACCTTCAGAAACATTCCTTTGAAGTCTTTATACGACAACTGGAAGAGCGACAACTGTTAGAATGTATGGCTTTAAACTAGAGCGGGGTGAATGGTTTAAAGAGGGTTTTTGCAAAATTTTAAATCAAAAATGAAATTACTTCGAGAAACACTTGAATCAGAATTCAGTTTGCCAAAACACAAAGCAAATAAGCACAACACCAGAAAAACAATCGGTTGTTTATACCAGTTCACAAATATAAAAACTGAATTTAAAGAAATTAAGGATAGAGAGAATGCACACAGAGGTTTATACTGGTTCACTCTTAACCCAGAGCTACATCTAGTCTTCCCAGAAACCACTGGGGAATCCACTAAGCAATCAACCCTAGATCACTTACAACATAACCAAAGAAGTGACCTTGATCCCCTCAAGACACACAACACTTCTTAGCTATACACACAGAGTTTCTTTTAAAAGTACAAAGGATTACACTTGTTACAGAACAAATCTGAAATCAATACAAGATGAAAATCCTATCTCACACTCTTTGTCAATGCAATCTCTAAGCAATTCTCAACTTTTCAAAATCTCAAAATCAGTGAAAAACTCAAATATGTTTTTCTGTATTTAATCAAAGTTGTTTGTTGCATAATCTTAACAAACTATTAATTGCATTTAAAGATTGGTCAAAGCATTAAAAACTGAAGCGTAAATAGTTAGAAAATCATTCAATGCTCAGTCAAAGCACAAAACAGTTTTCTGTTATGGTCCCAAAACAAACAATCGGTTGTTTCCACGAATCAATCCGTTGTTTTGGTTTGACAGCAATTCAACCATCAAAAACAGTTTTCAACCTTTCTAAAAACATCTAAGTTATAAAACAGTCAGTTGTTTCGACAAAACAACAGGTTGTTTTTTACTTAGTTTGAAAAACACTTTTCAATTAAGAGGTTTGAGAATGTTTATGCTTTGGATTCAATCAAGAATGGATATATACAATTAATCTACCCTAGATCCTATCTAAAGATAGCTCTGCAACAACAAGCACATCGAACCTTTCATCAACCTTTAAAGGGTTTGGATTCTTCAAAGCTTGAACACACTTGCTTCAATAACAACAATATTCTCCCAACCACTCCTTTGAATGAAACCCACAATTGGCGGCCCAAACACTTGGCCTCAAAGAAATATAAGAAAACTACCACATATGGCAAAAGGCCAAAATGTGTGCAAAGAATGGAGAAACCCCGAACGAAAGCCTAGCTATAGGGATGTAGCTGGGCTGGGGCGACATTGATTTCGGTAAGAAGTTTTTTTTTTCGAAATTGAACAAAGGTAAGCAAATGAGAAATTTCTTAAATACAGTGGTATAGGAATAACAAAATGGACCATCAGGGTCCGAGGACTCATCGAAATAGACTGGCTTGTCCTCTCTATATGGAACTAACTTAAGGGCTCTATCGTTTTCCCCACCAAAAATACACTTCTTGGGGCGTTCATTTTTCATATAAATCACTATTTGTTCATGAGAGGTGTATATGGAAGTTTCCTCTAAAAGGTTCTTTTGTGCCCAGGGGTACATAGCGTGGTAATCCATCAAACAAAGTATCTAGAACAGAAAACAACAAGCAAATGCAGGCACACATACAAGCATACATCCAGGCAAAGGAAATCACACTTAAGGTTGCATGTCAGATTCAAGCAAAACTATTAGTAAAGATAACGACGAGCATACGCAGAGATAGATAAATCAAAAGACAGACCCAACCTAGGCAGTAAGATCCCAGCAGGTATTCCAAGCAGGTTATCATGCGAACAACAAGGTAATGGTTTGGGTAAGAAAAAATACCTGGGTTTGGGGAGCAATTGGGAAGAGTTTGAAGGGCACGCAAGCTTTGTGAGAGTGAAAGAAATAAAATAGTAAGAAACGTTGAAAATTTTTGAACGTTAAGTAAAACGATAGTGGGAAGGGTAAGCGACAATGCTTTCCAACCGTTGATGAAAGGCCACGTGTACGCACACGATGGAGTATGGTGAGATGTCATCTTAGAGACACTTCGTGCGTCGTACCACACCCGCCACTATGAGAAGGACACATAAGCCACCAAGAGCGTGCAACTAGTCCCTTCGCTGAAGCAAGCTCAACTCGAGACTGGGGGGCTTGTGTAAGAATTGATGGCTTAAACAAGACGGGGGTGAATTGTTTATCAAAGGTTTTCACAAAGATTGATTAGGAATGAAGCTTTAATACAATTCATAGATAAAGCAATCAAGGAAAGCAATCAAACAATGATTGAGAAACTATTTACAGAATTTTAATCAGTTGAAAATACATTTTAACCGATTATTTATAGCAGCAACAAGAGCAGAATTAAAACAAACAGTTAAGGAGTGTCAGAGAGACATATTTACACAACCAATTTTATACTGGTTCACTCAACCTTGAGCTACATCCAGTTCCCAGAACAACTACTGGGTTCCACTAGTAATCACTCATAGATTACAACAACACAACCACAAAGAGGTGACCTTGAAAACCACAAAACCCACTCACCCTCTTTGCAACCACACACCTCAAGTCAGAACACCCTCTGACTTTACAGGATTTCACACACACTTACAAGTTTATGAAAGTAAAATTACAAGAATCATGAAAGGAATAGAAAACACCTGAGATTACAGAAACCAGGAAGCTCCTATGATCATATCTTGTACCAGTGCAAAGCTAAACAACAATCTTGCAAAATTTTGAAAAACTTCTTTCAAAACTAATCTGAATCTCACTTTGTTTGATTTCAAGCTGTGTAAAAACTTGTGTCTTTTGTTTTGAAAGAAAGGCTATATTTATAGCACTAAAAAACTAGTCGTTCTAGGCAGCATTTATGAGCCAAAGCAGTTTTGATCACACCCAAAACAGATTAACAGATTTTCAAAAAGCTGTTATGAAATGCTACCATCAACTGGTTGAAAATTCGTTTTAATCGGTTAAATTGGTTAGGCAGTTACATAACCAAGTCAAAAAAATAGTTTTAAAACCTTTAAACAAGCCAAGTGACAAACAACCGATTATTTCGATATTTCAATCGGTTGTTTTTCTCTGTGCTTAGAAAAACACTTTTCTTTTTAAAACATATTGGGCAAGCTTTGTGCAAGGGTCAAGAACTTATCTTTACTTAGATTCTAAACACTTTAATCTAAACCCAAACCAAAAGCAGCATAGCTTCAAGCTTCATCATGGATTTGAAACATCAACGCTCCCATGCTATACAATGGAGCAACGTTCCAGAGCTGCAAGAGATATGACAGATTCGTGAAAATACAAACGGAGCTAGAGCTTGTCATCAGAGTCAACCGGTGAGCAGGTCAATCGGCAAGAACAACTTTCTTTTTGAACAATCTGATGGTTAAGTTTTGTTGATATACTTGAATTAGCACATGGTAAGTCGACCTAGCTCGGTGTCAGTACGACCACTCAAGTATGGGCGCCTCGTGAGTAAATGATTACCTAGTGGCAGGTAAGACGGGGGCTTGTGTACCGTGTATGAGAGGTCGTCATCTCAGCCCAAGTGTTTGTTCTTGTTTTGAGTTGATTTGATACTTTTAATTCAAGCAATTTGTTTTTCCAACACCTTATTTTGTGCAGATATTTTTTAGGTTCCTTTTTTGTGTGTGTTGTTCTGTTTTTACTGTATTTGACTCTTTCTTGCTGTTTTATTTGGTACAAATTAATTGTGTTTGAGTCATTTTGATTTTTGAATCCACATAAGTTTTGTCAAGTCATGTTTCTCCCAAAATGTCATCAATTCTATGTAGTACTTTTCTTGGTAATTTTGGTTGATTGATTTTATTTGAGTGCAGTTTTATATTTCTATTTTTGATCCTTTGGTGCCTTTTATTTTTAGTTTTGAGTTCATGCTTGTGTGTTAGATCCATAAAAGTTCTTAAACATCAATTCTATTGTGTCTTTTGAAGTTCTCAATTCTGTTTTTTCATTCCAAATTAGGTTTCCTCTGTTTTTCTTGAATATGTGCTGACTGTTTGGTTTATAAAAATATTCTGTAGTTACTGAAAAATTCTGAAACTCTGGATTTAAGTATTTTGAAGTGTTACAAAAGAGTGAAAAAATAATTATAGCAAAAAAAAAAAAATACAAAAAAATGATAAATCAAATACAATCAGTGTGCAATACTGGCACGGAAAATACGGTAAAGGGGCAGTGATTTTGCAAAATTTATCACAATTAATTGGCGCACTGTTTTTGTGTGATTCCAGTGCCTATATTGAGATAAGATCTTGAAGTTTCATTGGTTTAAATTTGAACTTCCAGTTTGCATTATCCAGTTTACCATAAATCTATAAAGTCACGCACATTTTATACAAATTTCCAGTAGTGTTGTTTTTTTGGTTTTCTTCATCCTATTCTAGTGTTTTTCTCTAGGTTCCTTTTGTGTGCTATCTTTTAATTGAGTACCTTATTTTCTTGATTGTCTTTTCATTCAATATTCTTTGAGTTTGTCATATATCTTGT
>Ga0123341_1003785_pt1 | contig 13095 bp, 2 predicted proteins | sample Turbeapinknodule_FD_89959 | JGI IMG/M metagenome (GOLD analysis project Ga0123341, IMG submission 89959) | Root nodule microbial communities of legume samples collected from Mexico - Turtle bean Mexico pink nodule | ecosystem: Host-associated > Plants > Roots > Nodule | place: Mexico: Nepantla... | reverse complement strand
TAATTATATTATTAATATAAAATATTTACTAGTTTTATTAATAGACGCAATAAAAAAAAGGTTTGAGAAATTGGACAGTAATTTAGTGTGGCTTATTTTGTTTGATCGAGAATTAAAAGTTGGCAAATGTTGTTGTGTGAAGATTTGAAGCTAAATAAAATGTTTGAGAAAACGAAACGATTAAGAGGAAGAGGAAGAGGAAGTGGAAGAAGAAGGAGAAGAAAAAGCGCATGGGGGAAACACACGACAGAGAACAGAAAAGGAGGAAATCAAGAACAAAGGCACCCACCTGACCTAACCTAACTTCTCAATCCAATTCGCGCTTTCTCTTCTCTCCTCTCCGTACCTTCCTTTTCCTTCCAATTCCATTCTCTTTCTATCACTCTCCCTCCATTTTTACATTTCATTTCATGCTCTCTTCATCTTTCTTTTCATCAATGTCCTTCATTATTCATTCCTTTATTTGCTTTAACTTTGCCTATCCAATAATAATTTACTTCTTCAATTATACGCTATCGTTGGTTGGAGCGAAGCTACCTACCTACCGTTCATTTTTTATTGGCTCTGCTCTTCTTTTTTTATCAAAAAAATTTCATTGAAGGCGTTTTTTATGTTTGAATTTTCAGGATTTCCATCGGAGTTTACCTTCTCCAAATCGTCTTTCGCCTTCTTCATTTACCCGCGAAATTCGTTGTAGCGGATCTGACTTGGTTTTTGGGCGGCTTGCAGACACTGCATGTGTATGGGGTACGTTTCCTGAATGCGACCGAAGATATTTATCTTCCTTTTAAACTTCTCTTCCATTTTTGTCCCTTTTATCACTGTCTGGGTATTCAGAGTGAATTATATGACTCGGCCGATTGTTTACTCTGCGGTGAAATCTGACAATATTCTCTTCATTGTTTTCTGAGTCATTATTGATATGGTTGTCTTGAAAGTTTGTGTAAGGGACTACGCTTAGCTATGGAATTAAATAATTAGTGAATCTGTTGATATGTCCTTTTTTCTCTCCTTTGACGTGGAAACAGAAGTGAAATAAAACCATGTTACTTTACCACTGGTCTTAATTTTCTGAATATAAGTGGTTGGAATGGTCGCAGTAAGTGGTGGAGCAAAGACAGGGTATTTATCTGTTTGCTGAAAACACCAGAGTGCACTTAGTGTTTGGAAGTTTGTCAAAATTCTTTACTTCTCAACGTTTTAAAAGACCATTCTGTTTAGATAATAATTCGCAGATGTGTCTCTAATGATTTGAAGTCATGGTTAAGGACCAAATTATGCAATATGTATATACTTGAAGAAGAATGCTGCGATGTTGTATATAATTTTCATTTAGCCTTTGTCAGTGCCTTTCAGAAGAAACTTTACCATTGTTTTGAATGTTGTTTGTCTTTTCTTTTCACTATATGTCTCTTTCAATCTTCTGGTATGCACATATTGTTAAGTTCTGGGATGAATCATGATTCGCTTTTCAATATAATGGTATATATGAATATGCGTTAATTCACACATAATGTAGTCATCGTGTTCACAGCATTCCTGAAAATAAATTTCTGGCAAAAGCTGCCAATGTCATTGCATTATGTGATTGCATCCAATTATATTATTCCACACTACAGAGTGCTGTTGTCGATCATGCATACAACCTATATAATATATATTACACGTATATAATAATACATAGTGAATATTGTACACGCGTACAGAAAATACACTTGTGGTATATATGTGTTAGGCCACAATAAAATACCAAAAACATTTTCTAGGGCACATTCTCTCTATAGCTAGCTATGTTGTTACGTACTGCATATATGAAAAGGATTTATCAAGTGAGAATAATTATTATTTTAAAAGTACTAAAGTTTTAAATTTAATATTTATAATTAACGTTTTCACAATAAAAAATGTCCTTATCTGAGACTCTCTTTTATGTGTATATACACAAATCTTATGTATTATGTATACATGTAAAAGTAACTCAGATGAGAATACTAGCAGAGAATTGTACCTTGGAATAGAGAAACTGGGCACTTCGAAGTTTGAACAAGGAGAGATCAAGTCCTAACTATAAAAGAATTGAAAACTTGACTTCTAATATTTTTTTCTTGTTAAACCTGCTGCAGGAAGCAATTCTACCCACTTGGTTGAGGCTCCACATACATGACTGGGACACCCTATTTCCTGCCCTGGATCTCTGTTTGAAATTAAACTTATCACACTCACTTTGGTCATTGATGTGGCCCATATACTTGCTATTCAACAAGATTCTCAAGACAGGAGATGAAAGAGAACTAGGAGGAGATAATTTGAATGCGATAGATCCATACCTCTTTCAGCAACCATCAAGTAACATAGATTCTCATCCTCCTCCCGTGCTCTGTTCACACTTCCCAGAAGTAAGAGCATGTGATTTCTCGCTGAAAACTTATTCTTCATTTTAATACTAGAAAACATTCTTTACTTAAAGTTTATCTAATTATGCCATAGGTACCACATGTAAACCAAATATACACATGGGATTGTGGCCTTGCTTGTGTCTTGATGGTTTTGAAAACTATTGGTGTAAACAACTACGATATTCAAGCACTGGCTGAACTATGCTGCACGAATAGGTATTTTCCTTTATAAAAGCTTAAATCGTAGTTACTTTGTCATACGAAATTCTTGAAGTTTGTATGGCTATTTAGAACTCAACTAAGAAGGAAGCATAGTTTGCAGTGAGTTAGACTTAGATGTGGATTGTAAAGTCCTATGATGACAGGTATGGACAAATTAAGAGCTTTATAATTTGAGAGATCCATAGGTCTAATGTTTAATGGTCTATGTGGTGTTTGGTCCATTGTGTGATTCCTTGCTTAGTTCCTTGAATGTGGAGTTCCCTGGTGTTTTGAGCTTGCAGAACCAAGAGGTTTTATGAAACATGGGAAGTACATATTTTTCTCCTAATGTGATAGTGTGTTTAGATTAAAATCTTTCAGTTGCTAGTGAACATACTAAACCAGATTCATTAGAACAAAATCATTGAAGTCTTGGTAAACAACTTGTATCAATAAATTGTTTACTCCATGTGCTATTTGGAATTCAAAAGTCAGATCTAAAGTTTGCTTCAGAATTCATGCTATTATAAATAAATCATGAAATGGCAAATATTCCTTACCATATCAAGTAGAATTTCTGAAAGCAACTTGAAAGATGGTCATCGAGTATTGATAGATTTTCAACAAAATATGAATATGGTAGTTCAATATGAAAATTTATGAACTTCTGATTAGTCTCACTGTTTACTTCTGTTTTGCAGCATTTGGACTGTTGATTTGGCATATTTATTACAGAGATTTTCTGTTGCTTTTTCCTACTTCACGGTGACCTTTGGTGCAAACCCAAACTATTGCATTGAATCATTTTACAAGGTTATTATCATACCAAAATAGTTGCAATCACTTTATTTTTCTTTAGTATTAGTAAAGTCTGAATGCAGTAATCAGGAGAATTTTGAAACATCAATTTGCTCATGAAATCATTATTTTTGGTTGTCAAATCAGTAACTTCGGTTTTTGAGGCTGCAAAACTATCATTTGAAGTCTGAAGAGTAGATAGATGTAATAATTTTTAGAAGAGAAAATTCAGATTTAAAAAATGTTGAGGACTAAAATGGGGATTTATTTTGACTCCTGTGTCTCTGCTCACCTGTCTAATTGAAGAAATGAAAGATATATTTATTTTTTGTTTGATGTTTGATAAGCAAGTTGGGAATATATAACTTCTGTGAGACTGGTCAAGATATGGGTTTCAGATATATTGCTATCAGAATATTATTCAAGAAGACATTTTAAATAGCATGGGGTTAGGTGATTCACCAGTGTTAACAGGAAAGTTTTGGCCAAAATTTACCAAAGCTGGCTCAATGTTTTATTGATAATCATGAATTCATGATTAGGTGGGATGAGTGCCATTTTATAGGTTATGGCTTGTCTTATTATGATTGTCAATTTTGATGCTGGTTAAATTGGAGATTTTGAAGGAACCATGCTATATTGATCATTTTTTCTGCCCGCAATCAATACTTTGTCTGCCAATTACATAAAGTTGATAGGATTTTGTTGTAAACATTCTGAAGGAGGAACTGCCTAATGATCTAGTGAGAGTGGATTTACTATTTCAAAAAGCAATGGAAGCTGGGATTGATATACAGGTATATGCCTGCACCTTTTTTATTGGATCCCCCAAGTATCAATCTGATATAAGTTACGAGATTGTCTCCTATTGGAGAGAAAAAGGAAATGTCACAGCATTTCTTTCAATTAGTTTTATTATTGTTATGTTTATCTTGGTATGAAATAATTGAAGGTGTAAACTCAGTTCACTCGGTTGTAATTTTACTGTATACATTGAGCACTGATTATTAGGAAATCAGCTTTTTATTAGGCTTTGTAAAGTGATCTTTGTGGTAGATATGTTGGAATTGGAGGAAAATGACATGTATAACTTTTTGGTTATTATATTAATAGTTTTACTTCTGTGTGGAGATTTTATTTGCTTATGGCTTGGTTTCTTTACAAGTAGTCAACAAACCTTTTGTTAGGAATCACACAAGAATAGAAACAGGAAAAAAAAAAAAAAATATTTTATTGAGTTAAGTGGAAAGAACAGAAAATAGGAGAGAGAGATGCTTCTTTTCCAAGGGTTCCCCCCTTGGAAAAGGATTTCTCATTTCACAGAGCAAAAGCTCAATCTCCAAATGATTAAGATAGGTTGCCTCCCTTTACATTCTCCTGCTACTTATTTACCTTTGAAACCCCCTCTAACTGACTAACTTAATAACAAACTACAATAACTTTCCCAACTTCTGAAAAATTTCCAATGCCCATCTTCTTACAGTGCAGGTCAATTACTGCAGAAGAGATTTCCATTCTTCTATTGTCTGGGAAATATATTGCTATTGCATTAGTTGACCACAACAAATTGAGGTACTTTTTTTTTTACAAATATATTTATATAATAAGCCAATTACTCACGTCAACTTTAGACAGCACCTGAGGTAAATCAAGTTCACTCATGGAAAAACTCTTATTTAGAAAACTAGCTACCCAAGGTGTAATGTAAATTCTTTACTATTTTCATTTTCTTTTCCCCAATAATGTCGTTTTCCTTGGTGATGGGCAATTCTAGCTGCTTCTGAAAAGGTTCTGTTTCAGTCATGTTTGGCAAGAAGGTGTTCCTATGCCTGGTGTGTTCGCCAACAACCCTGGCTATACAGGTGAACATCTATGTTTTAGCTTTAGCTTAATTTGCATCTGTTTTGGATGTTTCTTTCCAAGTGGAAATTGGTATCTACTATGGTAGTATACATGTGAGCAACATTCCTCTTTGATTTACACCAGTTTTGTGATGTTCAAGATAACTTCATATATAAGTTTAGTCAAATAAACATATTTTAATTTTTTTATTAGGGTAATGGGAACCAAACATTTTCATGGACTTTCCTTCAAGAAGACATGTTAAATCTGATTTTTTTTTACTTTGTATATCTGACAGTGACGTGCTACTACTTAAAATACACAATTCTCTACTCCAGTAAACCCTTGTGCCAAATTTATGTTGAAGATCATATATTTCAATTTAACTCAATGTTTTATACCCGTTGATGTATTTTTATTTTGTAAACAAAATTGTTATTTCAAATTGGAGATAAAAACTTTGGTTTTTTGTTGATGAGTAAAACTTTGGACATTGCATCAACATTGTTAAGTTTTCTGGTTGGAGATCTGCAGCAATCTGCAAGGTTTTTTCTACACTTGTAACTGTAGTAGGAAATCAAATCCACAATCCTCTTATAGATGCTTATCCATTTGAAACATAGTTATTAAACCAAACTGGACTCCCGTGTACCCTTCAAACCTGGTAAGCTTATTGGTTTAGGAGAAACCTGCTTGACTTAAAGAGCTGGTGCAACCTGAGCTGTTTGTTTTGTTACAAATTCTATAAAAAAAACTAGAATTACCTCTCCATTCATTAATATGCTGCATGAACTTGAAGTCCTGGCTCCATCATTTTTAGTCAGCTCATAAGTTTGTGAGCCCAATGTTGTTCCTTTTCTCAATATTTGATATTGTCATTTTCTTTCAAATCCTTCTCAAAAAACTAAGTTATTTGTGTTTTTATGGAGAAGAAAGCTAATGTAGATTTTATATATCGCACTGTTTTGTTACTAAGTTAAGTGCTTTGGCTGAAAAATTATTTCAAAGATCGATAGCTGTCGGTATCCTAAAGTTCTAATTCTTAAACGCCAAGGTTATACTTGTTCGCAACTGCGAATAAGAGCTGATATTTGTCTAACGTGTGAGAAACTAGTCAATATCCTTTCAACAGAGTTATACTTCTATTAGTATTTATCCTAACAGTATAAATTAATCAATTTATTAAATTAGTTAATAATTGGAAAATTCCATTGACAGGTCATTATGTGTTGATATGTGGCTATGATGCTGGAGCGGATATGTTTGAGATTAGAGATCCTGCCAGCTCTAAGTATACTCGTTTCCCTCTTTCTACTTCTGGTTTTATATTGAAGTTTTCTGTATGATACTATGTTTTTCCTCATCAATATATTTGCCATTATATGTGAATCCAAAACTCATTAATGATTGAATTATTCACCTTTTTAATTTCTTTTCAAGAAAAATTTCTTAGAACATATTATGGTCATATAAAGTTAGGTTAACAATATAAGAAATAATTGTTTATCTGGATGTCATTGTTGGGAAGCCTTCTTAGTTGTGGTCACCCTTACCCCACCTTACTTGCTGTCTCCTTGAAGGTTGCCATAGTTGCAGCCTCAAAGTTGGTGGTTTGGTTCCGCATCCATTAAAGATATGGTTTAAATGGAGCTCATAAAGCACGGATAGCCCTCACCTTACTGATTTGATAAAGTTGAGTTATATTATAAAACAATTCTAAGACAATACCAAAAGTCTACCCTAAATCTATTCTTGGGTCACCTGCATTTGTCACATTTCAGGCCGGTTGCCTTGGACATAGGTGGGAGTGTTGGGAAGCCACCTTAGCTGTGGCATCTTTGGGGGGCTACCTTAGTTGTCACCTTAAGGGTGGTGGGTAGTAACACATTGACTAGAGATGTGACTTAAATAGATTTGGTAAAGCTTGGGCAATCTTCACCTAACACGTTAGTTTTGTGGGGTTGAGTCAAGTCATGGACGCTAATTTTTCAAGGCAAACCATTAATTCTTGATGTAATTTATGCCATCTGAGTCTTTGAATATTCACTTATTCATTGTTCAATATGGGCTGCATTTGCTCTGTTGAGCATTCATATTTGTGTGCTTTTTGAGATATCTTTTCTGATATCCGCTTTCGATTTTACAACAGCATATGCATATAATTTGAGTGGATAAATAGTTGCCTAATTCTTTTTTGTGATTTGATCCTAAATTAAGAGTTGACTAGTCATCTTTATAAATTTACAAATTCAAAATTCTGTGAATTATGTGCAGGAAACACAAGAGGATTTCTTTAAAGTCTTTAGAAGAAGCTCGCAAAGCCTTTGGCACTGATGAAGATCTTCTTCTGGTAAGCATCGTATACGTCAAATCATCTTTTACGAATATTTGATAACTAATATTGACAAATTATATGCATATGTTTGACAGTATTTAAAATAAGAGCAATGATATCTTGACAAGCTCATTTACTCGTACAACTTCATATTATTAATCAATTATATATTCGTATTATCATATTACTATAATGTAGTTTAAAATTATTGTTTTAGTTGTGAAAGTTTTATTTTTCTTAAACTAACGTACCTTTTAGGGCGTGTTTGGGATATCTGTGGCAATTATATTATTTGAATAAACAATTATAACATCGATTAGTCTTTATTTGGATAAGTTTGCTGAAAAATAATTTTAAGATAATTAATTTCATTTGGATACAACAAAAAAATATCAGTTTTTGCTTTGGAAAAAAAAGGCATTTATGAAGTTGAAAAGAAAAAAAATTGTTGAAAAATAATCATAGTTATAAAAAAAAATTATAAAAGTTTTCATGTTAGTCAATAGTTATAAATTTTCAAAATTCATAAATTCTGGTTATTGTTTAGGAAATATTTTTTTTTTGCAAATTTCAGTTGTTGTCACAAACATTTAGTTTAAATTACTAACAGCTTTTTTTTTCCTAAAATTGTTGAAATCTTTAAAATTAATATTTGTCAAACATGTTTTTATATACTTTTGGTTAACTTATCAAAGTATGGAGAAGTGCAAGGAGCGGTCCTAGGTGGTACGAATCGTGCAATTTTCCTTTGATCAAATCTAAGGCTCTAAGCACTTGTTTCACATTGAATTAATAATACAAGAATCCATTTCAAGATTGGTCAATTTTAAAGAAATCCCAGTTGTTCAAAACTCTACGACTTGATTCCTTCTGCACATGCACAAGGGACTAATTTTATTCTGCGGTGCAGTATTTGGTAAGTCTGGGGAATCAGAGCAAGAAGTGAGAATTTTCCGAATTAACTTGAAGATGAAGTGTTTCCCTGTATTCTAGCCTTGAATTAAATCTCTGTAGTCATTAAAAGACAGTAACATTTGTTTACAAATTAAGTGCTCTGGTTTCATCACACCAAAGAACAGAAAAATAAATGAAAATTTTATTCAAACACCTATTATAATTTTTTCAAACTGATTCTTTTTCAGGAGTAAAATGATTAATAGACCCATGTAGGGATTATATGTTTTGTAGGTAGGATGTTAATGTGATGTCAGAGTGCAACCATTATCATCATCTTCACTTTGTACTTTGAATGGACGTTTTGACCATCATTTTTTATATATATAAGTTGTTTATATCAAATTTAATTCTAGATAATGTTAGAAACTCATTCTTTATTGTGAGATGAATTTCATATGTATATATAGGTTTCACTCTATTTTTTGGAACCTGCGTGATTTAGTATGTTGAAAAAAGTTTGTAAAAAGAGCATATTTGTAGCATTTCAATTAGTCTTGTATTCCTACTTGCTCTACGCAATTAAAAACGTGATATTATGGTGAAGTAATGATTTTTTTTTTCCTTGCATGGCCAAGCAGATATGTTTGGAGAAGAGCAATATAAGTCACCAACCTTCTCTGCAACTGTCCATTGATGTCAATAGTGATTCTTGATGTTCTTGATATGTTTTGCAATAATTTGGCAGTTATGTTGCTGTTATATTATTTTTTTTGCACATATGACATACTCCTTGTGTATTTTAGTAGCTACATCTTATTATTTATTTCTATTCCCAGTATAAACCTCTTAATAGGTTTCTTCTGGGCTGTATGTATTGTGTATGTTTACTCCAAACTGTATAGTAACTATAAATTCATTTTAATTGAATGTAAATCATATCTCCTTTCTCGGAAACATATGTAACTCAATCGCATTGCTCTTTATCTGCACCAAAATTTAAATGATTTGACCTGAAATAATTAAAACAGTTAATTTCTTATTACATGTCTTATTTTCCATTTGTCTGCTTCTGGTACTATGGGATCATGTGAAATTGGTTTTTACTTAGTTGATCATTCTTCGTTAGGCATATTGTTGTTCAAATAAGTCATTCATAAATCATAGTTGCAGATTTTCATGATTATAGTAATGTCATTCCTGTACAAAGAAGACAAGATTGCTCCAGATAATGTATTTCTTATATGCAATGCATCAGATGCGATACCATCTTTTCAGTGAACTTCGCATTCATTCATGACAAACCATTACATTGAATGCATCCTTTCTCATTAAGAGTGTTCGGAAAACACACGATGATTGATTCTATCTTAATCAAATCGCAAAAATACAAAACAATGATTTGTTTTTTCACATTCATTTTGAAAAGTTCTTTGATTTTTCTCTCCATAAATCAAAGTACATGAATGCGTCTATTTTTTATTTTTTTTATATTACAGTGTATTACTCTTACGTTGACTACCACGTGCAACATATAAGTGGAACGCCGTCCTGGTTTTGGGGCTTGTCACCATTTGGCACGCCTTTTCATATTATTATTTCCAAAACAATGGATCTACGATCTAGTTGGGTTGTGATGCTTTTTCAAAACAAAACCTAAAAGACAATTTTATGAGCAGGCATGTTTAAGATTCAATAATTATATTGTTGTTGGTTCTGTCATTGCCGTGTTTTTCTCAAACAATTTTTGTCATTACTATGATTAAAATTTGTGCAAATGACGGTGGTGGAGTGGAGGCATGGTGAATTAGTGATGGAAGAAATTAAGTGAGTTGGTCAAAAACGGTGATAGATTCTGAGATGGAAGTGGAACTCACTTTTCCCAGAATCTTCTAAAAAGAGTTCCCCGACACAACAACACCACATGTTCCTCTAAATAAATACTACTGGAGTACTATAAATATTTTAGTTTTACTAATCACTCTTCAACTAAGTACTTCATCCTGCTTCCTAATTTGATTTAATTATTTGCAAAATTAACTTTTTTATACTGATTAAGAATAACTGTCAAGTTTATTAAATAGTTTTACATACAATAAAGAAATAATTTTTCTGATCATCAACCAAAAAAAAGAAGGAAAAAGCATTTTGTTAGCAGTAATGGTTGACATCTGGTGGTGGGATCAGATATCACTCTTGCATGTTCTTAGTTTCGTTGCTGCTGTTGTCGGTGTCAGAATATATCCTTCTGTATGTGATGTGGTAAATTCCTGCTTCTTTTTTTAGTATATCTTCCCTTTATTAGTTATACCTATTTCCTTCTCTTCTACCATCTTCAAGATTTACGTAAAATCAATATTATGTATAACTTTCTTTTAGTAATCTGCTACCTTCTTTGTAAAAATATCATCTATAAAACCTTATAATATGTCTGAATTATCGTTTCTAAATCATTATTTGATTAATAATAAACTTTTTCTCATACTATGATTCTGAACGCATATGTGTAATCCAATCATAATTTACTTACCTCAACATTATATTGTATCCTTTATAGCCTAAAAATACAATAAGAATTAAGCTTATTATAGTTTGACTCATTTTAATAGTAATATATAGATATATGAAGAAGCAATAAAATAAAAGTTTGCAGTGAGTGTTGTAATACATAATCATTTTATATGAGTGTTTGGTGATGGTAAAAGGGTTAGACACTTGTTCTGTTATTGTTAGTTACCAAATGTATTGCTCTGAAGAAAAATAAAAAGATTGCATATAAATTTATGTTTAGGATGAATTCTGAAATTATGATTTAGATAAAAGTAAAAGGAGATGAAGAGACAAAGTTGTATTGAAACCATGATTTTTCAGACGAAAAGTGAGACATGCACAAGTGTTAAGAAACGACATCATCGTGATCCAATCCATTACAATTTCAAAAATTTGTCAACGATAAAAGTGAATCACTCTTCAAGGGTGCCAATGGAGGGACTGAGATTTTGCTATTCATACAGCCTACAAAAATATTAGAAATCTTCTAATAAAAGGAAATACTAGACCAGGTGATCATTTATGATTTGTTACCAAGTACCATTCTAATGTGTTTCATGCAAAATGTACTTTTCTCCCAGACATTCAAAAAAGTATACTTCATTTTAACGCAGATGGTTGGATTTAAATTCAAGATATAACATTGTTAAGATGAGTCACCACATCTAACACATATTATTTATATTAAAGATCAGTAATCTGTTCTGATTTTATCTTTAAAAAACATCTCGATAAATTGAATGAGAAAAAAATATATAAATTGTTGTTAACCTCGACTCCTGAGTGATGTGAGACTATATTAACGATATCAAAAAAGTGATAAAAAAACAAATGGTATGAACATGAGAATAAAATTTAGGAAAAATATTTGTATATTGTATTTAATAGTGATTAAATGAGTAAGTGAATTAGAGATGGTGTAATAAAAAAAGAGTGAAGTGGAGAGATGTGCAGGCTTAGGTGGTGGCCATGACTGTGCCCCAAAGAGAGGACTAAACTTTGATTGAAAAAGAAAAAGGAAGATGAGAGTAGCCCATGTTCCTAACACCAATCATTGTCCTCTTCTGGAATTGCTCACCCATTTTTTATTAACACCATACAATAATCTTCAATCTTTACAATATACATGCTGCTGCTCCAAACTCAAAACAAAAACCAAACATTATGTTATAATAATAGACAAGATCCAATTGTTGATATTCGTAAGTCATAACTGCTTCTCATCTGTTTGGCTGTTTCTTTCTACTGTTTTTTTTTTGCCAGTTGTGTGTGCGTGCAATGTGTATGCCTTAAACTGGAACTAAAAATTTGTGAGTGTGTCCATAAATAAAGCCAAATTGAGTGCACCCATTATATGATACTGCTCGCCATGTTCTGCTGTATCTGTATTCTAATCGTTGCTGCCACAGCCAAATTGGAATGAAAACGATGCTCCAAACACGTCTATTTTTTTTTCTGTCTGTTATTAATTATCTGAAGACAGTGGTTATGATGTTAATAATTGATTTGCACCAAAAATTATAACAAAATCAACACAGATTTTGATAATAGTTAGATAGTTGGGTTGTTTACACATGTTACAAATTCAAATGTTTAGTGTCAAGGCTATGTTTGCAGAGGATAACACACAAATCTATGCATCTAGAAGAAACTGTTCTTAGATTGGTTAGGAGTATATTTTATATTATAATACGTGTTTTAAGCTAGTAGATGGATTTTTTTATTTAATTTAAATGTTTTAATAATATAATTTGTTTCTTTCAAAAAAATCAATATGAAATTGAATCACACCAACTTGTCTGGATTTTTAATATGATTAGATAAAAAATAGTTTACTGAAGTTGAAGTCGAATTTTATATGAATTAATTATTTTGTTAGTTCAAGTTTAACTTAATTTTAAATTCTTTTACAAATATCAAGAATTAATTGTTGCTAACTCTTGTATCAACATATACAATTCTTAATCAATGAGAATTTACTTCCATTTTTTCTTTTCCTTTTCTTTTTTATTTTTCCTTGATTACCGAACTCTCACAAACCTCTTTTTTTTTTTTTTTTCTTAAATTAAAAAAATTTCG